>Ga0126338_10000095_pt1 | contig 31142 bp, 13 predicted proteins | sample OrbCmetagenome_2_FD_92529 | JGI IMG/M metagenome (GOLD analysis project Ga0126338, IMG submission 92529) | Coral microbial communities from Petempiche,Puerto Morelos, Mexico - Orbicella C C metagenome | ecosystem: Host-associated > Invertebrates > Cnidaria > Coral | place: Petempiche,Puerto... | reverse complement strand
TTCAATCGTTCAATCGTTCAATCGTTCAATCGTTCAATCGTTCAATCGTTCAATCGTTCAATCGTTCAATCGTTCAATCGTTCAATCGTTCAATCGTTCAATCGTTCAATCGTTCAATCAATCAATCAATCAATCAATCAATCAATCAATCAGAGTAAGACAGACGCGGTCTGTCCTTCCGTCGATCAATCCGTCTGTCCGTCTGTTCGTGTGTCTGTCTGTCTCCCCATTAGACGAATTATCCATCTTTGTCAGTGTTTTTTCACCTCAAAGTATTAACAAAAAAATTATCGTAAGAAGACCGTGCCACTTAAAACATTTTCTTGGAACAAACTAAGTAAGCTAGACAATGGCCAAGCTATTGTTCTATTTGACTTTATTGTCCATGATCCAAGGTCCATGACGTACCATGCGTACGTCTTCTGTAAGCAAACTCCCACATGAGTCCAATGAGCACAAGACTGGCTACAATAATGACTCCGATCCTGACAATAGAACTAAACATGTGCTCTTGATAGAAGAGACCTTCCGTCGCCTTAACAGCATAGTTCTTGTCGGTTCGTTTACTCTGGAGAAAGAAAAGATTTTCTTTATCACAAGGCGGGTAAATTGGCGTGATATAGAATCTGAACGGGGTCCCTTCAGTTTCAAGCTGAAGTATAGAAAAGGGTGTAGAAGTTTTTCATTTAGGTAGTCACCAAAGGCCGATTCATAATATCTTACTCACGCTAATTCATTTTAACCAATTTTTAAACGAGGTTACCTCAGTAAATGAAAAGTTAAGATAACAGATGCTGTATGTTAAAGGAGTTCCATTTTCTATGGAAGCTTAAGGTTTATGAAAGGGTCGCCTTTTTTCGTTGAAAGCAATTTATGCGTAGATCATGAAACGGAATTAGAATAGATGCATGTAGTTTGCTTTTTTTCCAATTTCAACGGAAGGAAAACAATGTTCCTTGAGATTTGCAGGCCGATAGAGTAAATCCTAAGAATATTCTTATTTCAAACTTATTACCTTAATAGGAATAAGGTGCTTTGCAATTCGCTCAAATATTTCATGATTGAAGTTCCTCATATAGCGTCGAACACATTGTTCAGTGTTTGGTGACCCGGATGGAAGCACAAGGCCGTATGTGATTGGATGCTCAATGGTGCGCTCCACGCGGAAAGGTTCCTTCTCCATCAAGTTAGAAAACCTTGTCAGTGCATAGTTGTCAATCAAAATTCCGTCTACTTCTTGCTCTTTCACTGCTTTGGTCATCGATGCAGGGGTGCTGAATGCTATTGTAATGAAAGTGACACCTTGTGATCAGAGGTTGAAATCCTGCATCCAGCAGTGAACTTGAAATATATAAATTGCCGTAAATAGTATGAGATAGCAAATTTTCACTGTTAATTAACAGCTATGTCAAATGGGTTAATCATTACCACTGGTAATTAAACGATAAAAGATCATCATTTGATGATCAGTTACGTTATCTGCGCCGCGACTGGCTTAAAAAACTCGCGCCACTTTTTCATCCGGTCAGAAGTGAAACCAAAACCAATAGAGACTCGCTCGCACGCTCTTTCCCGCGCTTTACATTCGAGTTTTGACTGGTTCAGTGGATTGGCTTTGTTCTTTGTGATTGGCCAGAGTTATTACTTTAATTTTGGATTTACGATACTCAATCGAAAACCTCTTTTGAAAAGTTAAATTGTAAACAATAAGAACATAAACTCACACTAAGTCTTGATGGAGGAAAAAAAGAGGTGGTGTCCGTTAGAGGAGGAAAACTGGATAAGGAGGACGTGGAGGTGGAAGAGAAGGAGGAAAAGCGCTAGCAGGTGGAGGATTAAAGAGGAGGTGGCGGTGGAGGAGCAGGAGAAGATAAAAGAGAAGGACTACTCTAAAAGCAATATCAAACTAGTTGTATAGGTTTGGACTGTATGTATATACTACTTTAATTAGAGTTTCCTTCAGAGCTGTTCAAGATGCCGTAAATTCCATATATGGATAAATACAAAAAAAATTGACCTCTTTATAGCTAGCCTTTGAAGAATTTTTGTTTTAAACTCGATTGTCCTACCTTGCATGTCAAAGTTTATACTGACACCAAGACGAAACTCTTCACTGCCGTTGACTGCGCCAATCTGATGGATATGATTTAAATATCAACATTAATTGACCATGCACGATTAAACGTTGATCAATAATAATAAATTAAGTATAACTGCTATATTCAATAAGGTCTTATAAATTCTCGAAGGTTTTCCTTTTATATAAGGACAACCTTTGAGAATTCATTTTCATGGCGTCTCTTTGTAAAATGAAATTTGTAGTCTTTATGGTTGACCACGGGAATGCGATTTTTTGATCTGTTTGCTTGTACTTAAGGTTTTTCTTCAACTATCAGAAAACCTCTCGCTTGTTAGGGCCTCAGCTTGATTGAAAAATCTCTCTTTGAAGGAACCTATTATAGAAGTGTAGAGTGATTTAGTGTGGAGTGATAAGCTTCATTAAGACATCTCTTTACCTTGGCGCCATGAATGTTGAAGTACGGTCGTGTTGATGCCGTTACTGTGGCTGTGACCAGTGCAGTAAATATGGATATTATATTTATACCAGTTATTATCCAAATGAAGCAGAATAGTCGACCAGGCAGGGACTTCGGCGAACTGTCGCCATAACTGATGGCAAAAGAAAGATTTGATACAATAAACTCATGTGAACTGTCCTGTGAAAACAGAAATCAACATTAATATTCCTGTCAAATACCAAACAGAACGACGTTTGGTCAACTGGCCAACACATAATTTCAGATCAGCAATGTCGATACATAGAGAAGCACTGTGGTGAAACAATCCTAAATCACCCAAAACCAAACACGCTGTCCTTTTGCAGGTGGCCTTAACATTTATCACTTACCCTACAGTTGTCATGGTAACAACAGCCCACCAGAAACCGTCCCAGGCACCATTCACAAATTTTCTTGAGAATTCTTTTGAGAAGAAAACATATTCCTGTGGGGAAAATAAAGGAAACGAGCAATGACAGGGAAAAAATTAATTACTTTGAACTACATGGTACGGAGTGGAACACTCTGACAACACTGGGATGCTAAAGAATTTTTAAAAATTCGTGAGTCTTCGACTTCCAGTCTAAAGCCTAAAGCTTAACTGTAAGAAGGAAAGACGAAAAATATATGCGAGCGAAAAGAAAATGTTAAAAAAACGTAAGTGATAATTTTTTACACTCGCTTTTCGCAAACATTTTTCATCTTTTCAAGAACATCTTCGTTTTTAAAGGCTTTAGACAGGAAGCCGAAAACTCACGAGTTTTTAAACACTCTTTATCAGAGAACGCTGAAAATTAACGCTTAACACAAATATTTCTTTGTTTTGTTAGTCTATGTACTAGTTATTAACGAAGTGCTCTTCTGTTCAACTATCCTAATTTTAATTCGTACCAATAACCAGACAGTCATCCCAGATGCACCAGCTGCTGCCAGGATAAATATCAGGAACGGCCAGGCATTAAATATGGTGTCAGCAAGATTCTGTGTTCTTGTTTTCTGGGCGAAAGAAAGTGAAACGAAGTTACTTTCAGCTAAAGGAATAATTTCCCGGCCACTCATGCCGAGCACTTGTTACGGCCCCTCTTCCACGCTATATAGCTCTCTGCAAGTCCCACGGCACAGCATGTTCTATCATGATCCCCATACATTTTGTATGGTCCCATAGCCTCCTATTTTAGCCCCCCGCTTTATATCGCCTCTTATAAATGCGGACACCCTTTTTTAAAGGTTGGTTTCCATTTGATTGCTATGATCGCTAAGCGGAGAGAGTTGAACCTTACCTTACGACTCCATGATGATTAGAGAATAAAAACTACCCAATATGACCTAGACGAAGCACCACACGACGCACTGCAGTTTCGTGTATTTTTCATCACAACGACCGCTACGCACAATCTCTGGAGAGTGCTTTCCGAAACAAGAGAATACGATTCTCTTGTTTCAAAACAATGGCTAAACCTTTATTCTATGAGAAACCTTGTCTACTGTGTTGATATCTTGCGATATTAAGTTACTAACCGGAGATATCGCCTGATTTAAGGCCGAACGTGGGTTTGGTTAATACCTAATCGTGTCTTTTTTGGTACGCTTCAGGGCAGTCGTTGTTCTCTGCACGTGGAGTTTGGCTCGACTATACGTCTCGACATACTATGAGCCATGGCTCTACCAAACTCGCCTGGTATGCCAGCGAATCGTTCCAAATTATTAAATGGTAGGATTAGGTAGGCAGATAATTGTCTGAAAGAACTGCAAAGTTTTAACCTTTCAAAACTTTTTTTACCTGAGGTCCATCGTAGACCAGCAATACGACTCTTGGTGCGGCCACCACAGTCACAAACGGTTGGTCCCTGTACAGGTCTTTGTCCATTTTGGATCTGTACACCGGGAATGTGAAATCGTACATTTGTTCGGAAAAGTGATCCTCTGCCTCCCTTATGCTCTTCATGAATGTACCATACACTATTTCACTTCCGTTACAGCAGTGGTGGACAAGCCGTTGAACCACATCTGTTGATCACAATTTACATCCGTTGATCGCAATTTACATGACCGTTAAAATTCTAAAATTGTACTTCATATGCATACCCGGGGTATTCCCTTATATGGGCTATATAGCTACGTGCGGCGCCAAAGGATATGGTTTTTCAGCCGTTTTAGTCATAAATAGAGTATTGATTTACGATTCAGGTCATAAATAGGGTATCGAATTTTTGGTCAGGTCATTAACAGGGTGGGGAAAATCGCAGATTTGGGTCATAAATGGGGTAAGGATTTTGGGAAGCGGACCGCACACTTCCACCCGATTTTTCCCGGGGATGCATATCGATAAATATGACAAAACATGAAATATTGCAACACGTTCGAGCAACAGTTTCGGTGTCCGCAGCTTTAATTTCAACTTCATAACGTAGCCAGGAACCTACAACTGATAAAAACCCGGGGCGAACCTTCCTTTAACCGAAGTAATTATACAGAATTGCTTCCTTTCTACGTCAGACCGACTAAGGATAAGTTAGGATATATTCAAATGTAGCAAATTTAACGCAAGGTGGCAAGGTTTACTAAGAAGCAGTCTGATTTTCGAGTTACATTCTTTTCTTTTCATGTACAAAGTCAATTAGGAATGCATTTAGGACAGTTAGAGTTGACAGAATAAACAATTTGAATAATCCTGCGCTAATTCCAGGGATGGATGATCTTCCAGCTATTGAACGTTTAAGACATATCGAAACGTCTTCGCTAAATTCAAGCGATCTTTAAATCAATCAATCCGCGCAATACTGACAGTGCGTTATAAAAATGATGAATGATGCTTGATGAAGCAAGTTGCTCTAAAACGCTCCATGCAAATCAAATCAGGGATTTCAGTTTCGTTTACTTAGCCGCACGCTATTCTGGGGAACAATAATGGCTTCCGTGATGGCACAAAGAGCCTTTATGACACTCTAAATCACTAAAACTCAGTTCGCATTAATTTCTTTTAAGAAACGAAACACGTTATTCTAGGGAAAATTAATGGCCTGAAGACGGAACGGAAACGTTATAATTCTAGAGTATATTTTCGCATGCGCTTTTAATTTAACGATGTCGTTTGAAAGCGTCTCGCTTACTTTCCATGGATAAATTTAACTAGGTAATCTTCGGCGCCATACTTTCGATCTCATTATATAAGTCACGTTTACTGACATTGACATCACTGTATCGTATATATAAGGAAGACTTCTAAAGGAAAAAGAACACGTGCAGCTGAGATCGTTGATCCACCTGGGACGGAGACTTAGCTTACTAGGAAAAAATTACTTCAAGGCAAAAAGACGAGCAAGAACCCTGAACCAGAGAGTAAGTCATTCTTTTGTGATAAGACTTACCAACGATATGAATGATAAAAAAGCTTAAGATAAAAAGAATAGAAATCTCTCTTAATTTCCCTGTGTAAACCAACGCCAAGCTAGGGGAAGGGGAATGCAAGCTTTCCCAGACACGCACCTTTTTCATTTTGCAAAATACTTTGGGCTATAGTATAAAATATGCTAGACTCAGAAAGCGAAATCGAAAATTATTATCGACAGGAAAACCAAATCGGCTACCCAAACTTAAAACGTTTTAGTCCACATTACGTTACGAGCTCTAGGCCTTCCAAGCTACATTAAAAGTAGTTGGTCTTACTTACTTGGAAATATTCCGCGCGCAGCAAAACCCACTTTTCTACCGATTTTCGGTCCCAGTACTCCAGAGTAAGGCTCGTTTAAACTCCATGATATGGACAGCGGCATTCCTTTCTGGCAGCGCTCGTCCAGTGTGTGTGAAGTAAGATTCCTGAACTCTTGAGTTATCCTTCCAAATTTGTTAGGCACGTAAATGCGCTTGTAGCTAATGTATATGTCATCTTTGGTTAAATTGGCGTTTTTATCCCAAGAGACAAATAATCCTTCAGAAACTGATGTCGCTGTGATTAACACCACGATGCAGAGTACGATGACTCGCCACATAACAACTGAAATTTTCTTACTAAAATAAAAGGAACAAGAATATTAATTTAGGTTATAACTAGACGACAATATTGAGGTTTGGCTATTCATTGGCTGTGTAAATTTTGCATTTGCTCAACACGTTTTAGTAGTTGAAATACGTTTTACTAGTTTTTTCTCAAGGAGTTTCAAGGGGTAAGGTGCATGTTCACTCCTGAGAGAGTGTGAGAGCAAGAGAGAGTGCCTACCTAAGATCTTGGTACAAGTCAAAGTGTAAATTGCTCATTTATAAGTATTAACTGCCCTACAGACATGCGAATGTTTTGCTTTGTGCCACAATATTGTCAAACTCTGTTAAAGCTACAATTTATAGTGTTAGGCAATAATCTTTAGAGGCGCCACCTCCTGGCGAGAACTGTAGAACCGATGCACACAAATAATAATGAAAAATATTAATTGATCAGTAACAAAAAAGGTCCGCGCCTAGGAGTAATTTCATTTTTCTTTATCAGACTCTTAGTCGCCTGTGGTTTTCACCATATTTTAATAGCTATAACTGGACTTTCATAAGAAACACTAGACTTTCAGAACACAGCTACTGAATAAATATATGCATACTACAACGCACGGAAAAAGTGTACTCAAAAGTGTGACTAACATGCCTAAAGCAGCATTTTTCCGAAAACAACGCACGACCTCAAACACAACTCGATCGACTCGCTTATAGAGACAAACTGAAAGCAATAACCGAGCCGATGTAATGTTTGCCTTAGATGACCCTGTGTTTTGCGTCTCATAAATTTTTTCCTATCGCAACGTTTTATCAGAAAAAAATATTAATAAATCAAGAGGAACAGGCTGCTAAATCCGAAAGTAACGAGGGTTGCCGGTTACTTTTAGAACTTAAAGGAATTTGGTATGTTACAATTGCAAGAAATTAAATTGGGTTTCTGTGGAAAATTCCAGATCATGAATGTCAGACATGTTCATGATACTGCTGTGATTCATGATTTTTAGCATCACGTACGTCTATTATCGTAAACTATATCATAGCAAATTTTGTAAAAGCATAAACAATAACTCCATTTGGCGCGAACATGTGAAGAAAAATTTGTCTGCGAAAGTCATCTCTCCTCGAGGCGACCAGTTTTCCGAGAGCGAGCTCGAGACTCGAGCTTCTCCGAGTTGTCTGTTCCTCGAGCTTCGAGGAACAGATAACGTTCCAATGGAGGACATACATCGGTGTATATTCTCGCGCCAAATTGGGTTATTGTGGTTTGGGAATTCAGCTTTTCCAAGCTGTTAAATGTCAAAATAGTTCCTTTGGCGTTCAAACATATTGCTAGTTTTTTTTTTGTTTCTTTAAGAAAGCTATTCACATTTGTAATTCCACACCTATCGCACATGAGTAATAACATGTTGTCAGGTTATTTGTAATAGACTGGTCGTAAATTGTAACATTAGCACGCCGTCTTGTTTTGTAATAATCTGTGAAAAGGATAAAAAATCATATAAATGTGTGATTTTTTTTTCTGTCATGTCATTCCGGGTCAACTGGTACAATCTGTTTCTTAAATTGTTTAAACTGTCGCAACCAACTTGCCAGCCAACCAGTCAACCACGTAGCCAGCCAGCTCGACCAACCAACCAACCCACCACCCATATAGTCAGCTAGTCAACCATCAAGGTAACCCGCCTCTGGGACGGTCAAACACAGTGGAAATTACAGTAATTTTACAAGAATTCGATTTCAGATAGTTCTCACATTTCTGTAGTAATTTTAACGGAACTTCAAAAGATCTTATCTAAGTTCTCAGGATTGCAATTTATCTGCGCTTTGTTAACAGTGTTATGGCAATTTGCGGTAGGTGAATCGTTCCAAATGCAGCGAGCCATGCATTGCAATTAACGGCGGATTTTACAACAAGGACAAGATATGACGACCTATAATCACAATTTAGGATTTTATAGGTATTCTCCAAATCTCCAAATTCTAATTCAACAAGGATTTAGGACCCGTATGAAAACCAGCTAAGGTCGACGTGGCTTCCTCTCTAAATATTGTATTTTATTTGGCAAACTACGATATTTGTATAACGGCACAGCAGACATGTATAACTGTCGGGCAACCTTTAGAGTAACCGACAACGTTTTTATACGTGGAGATTATCAGTAAGTCCTCTGTATAAAAAGAGGACTTGCTGATAATAATCTCTACGTAAGCAGACGTCAGATATCTTGACTAAGATAAAAAAAAACTACGCCCTTCCTGCAAAATTCTTTCTAAGTTGATAATAAGTCGTTAATGAGAAAATTTCAAGAAATCAAGAATCGTAGAACCGACAGAAATGAGAATTAAAATCAGAGAATTAAAAATGAGAAGTAAAATCAGGACAGCTCCTTGAGCAGAATTAGAAGACATTTCCCTGATTGAAAAAAGAAAGATGCCAACTATGTAGACTTAACGTAAATTTTTGTTCGTATAGATTTTTGCGATCATATTTTTTACGTCTGTGCATGTAAAAGTACGAAACATTAAATAATGAAAAAGCAATCTTCATTGTTTATCTATTTGCAATTAGCGGCAGCCTAGAAAAACTGTAAATTTGTCGGTCAGGGTGAAAAACAGATCGCTTTCTCTTTTTTTAATGAAAAATATCTAGCAGCATGTAACCCCGAAGACACGCATCGCATAAAAATTTGAAAGTAAACTAAATTGGCCCTCCGTGAATCGCATTCGTCTCGCTATGGCACTAAAATGATAACTACATTCAACAAATGGGTATTCCTTGATCTGGCACCAAATTTTGCCTATCAAATCAGTTAACTTAATTGCTTATTTCGTCTTTCGCCCTTTTTGAAGTTACCCCGCCATTCAAATCTGCATTTGCTTGCATACTTTACTGGGGTAATGTCGGAGAAGATGACAAAAATATTTCTTCATCATGATGTAATGGCGTTTTCAAAAATAAAGTATTTTTGCCATATAGCTCTGAGGGAAACGCTCAAGTCTCAGAGGTACAGCGGGATATCGAAACCAAATGATTTCGCGCTATGACACGTTAACTTTAAGCATATGAAAAATTTGAATATCAGGCCTCACCGAGATCACAGCATGCTACAGATTGGAAGTGATTTAAGCTCTTGTGTTTTAAACGTTCACTATAATTTTATTTTCAAGCCCCTCTCAGAATTTATTATTTTGTAATTCTAATTTTGTTGTCTCGCGTTGGTCTCTTGGACGACATTGAACGTTTGTCGGAGATAGCTTAGTTGAAATCGGTGACGCAAAAACTACGACCTGGGAAATACCATTTTTAATATTTGCAACTGGTATCTTCAAGTGATAACTTTCGTTAGTGAAAAAAAATATTCATCAACTAAAGATCTGCAATTAACCGCTTGCAAAATTCGTATTTGTCTTGACAATATTTTGTCTAGGAAACTTATTTAAATGGTCTAGCGTACATATCTTTATGTTGTCGAGAAATCAGTTTTGTTACGTTCTATCCCTGGCACGCTTCCATTCTGTTTCTCGAGTAGCAATAAATACACGAACAGAACAATTCATAGATTGGTGCCTGGCGTGAAAGGTAAACTGAAATGCAGCTAGGAACGGAAAATGCTTTTTATCTCGCGTGGGTTGCTATCTGCAAACTTCGATCTACTTTTGCTAGCATGATTGATCAATATTCCGGCGATACAAAATCAAACATTTAAATAAACTCGCATTCATATCAAAGTCACAATGTGCATCCACACTCACCTTGAAAAGCGAGAATTCAGTCAATCGCTGAAACAAAATGCGGGCAAATCTTCATCTCGGGCTATGTTCAATTATCTAACCATTTGCATCACAAACGCTAGTAATTTCAGGTGTTTTTAGTTTGGCTACAGCGCATGCGTAAACAAGGCGCTTTAATGATGAAAAATTTATACTGAACGAGGATTCGCTAACAAGTATGACAATAAATATTGAAAAGAATTAGGAGAAAAAACAACGTCTTACCGAGTAAAACCAAGATTTTACATTTTCGTATGCAAATTTCTAGCAAATCATTGTAGCATTGTAGCAGTGGGAAAATTTTTTTTTTTTTAATTGAAAACCTTTTGTTTACGCGATTAACAGGTATAATCCGAAGATGTACGGCAACAAAACATTGGAAGCAAACAGTTCGTGCATAAAATTATTGAATCTAATGCAAACACTACACAAAGTCAAAACATGATCGGCGGGGTCTTTTACTGAGATGGTGGTACTTTTATGTTATTTATTTTTTTTTTTTATAAAAACACAAACTTTTTTCATCGGGAAAAGCTACGCGGTGACCCAAATGGATTACATGCAACGTATTCATGACAGCTTTGGCCAAATTAAAAACTGAATAAACCGGAAAATTCTTTAATTACATGTAACATATATTATTTGAATTTTGGTATAAACAATGAAATATGAAACTGCATGGACGATTTGCTGTTTGCAATGAATGGACACTATTTAATGCACATTTTCAAAATAATGTTACATGACTGAATAATTTCTTCTTTCTTCCATTGCAGTCTGTCAAAACGGCTTTCGTGCAAGAACGAGAGAGAGTAATATTTTTGGAGCGAGAAAAATAATAACCATAAAATGTTCCTAGCAGGTGGTTTTGAAAGCGATAATTCCTTTTTTTTTTTTTCTCTCAATAAAAATACAAACATGTTGGCTCAAGACAGAGGAAAATAAATCGAGGCAATTAGCCTTGTTGAGAATGCCTTTGAACGGTGAACCATTAGGCCGAAGAAACCCATTAAACCTAAAATAAGCGGGATTTGCTAAAGCCTTCAGTTGGCAGAGCATGTAATGACATTGATTATTTTAACGCACACGGACAACTTAAGTTGCCGACTGAAACGCTGCTTGAAAAATGTGAGATAATTTATTACACAATTTTTGAAAAAAGTCTGTACAGTTTGAGACAATAATTTTTGGTCCCTGAAGGTGAAATTTTAACCCTTATTGATGATTGTATAATCACAAGAATCTGTTAAAATGCTCCAGGCCAGTTAACCGGTGCATATATGATACGTACGTACTAAATATAACCGTGTGATGAGCAGAAGACGAACGTATCGCCCAAAAAAATATATTTCAAAAGGTAATTGTCGCTTGAGATGATGATTATTGCTGTCAAGGCGTCCATTTGCTTTGGTCGAGAATGTCTCAGGAAATGTCTAAAAAATTTTGTGCGCCGTATTAAGAATTCATGAAACAGTAACAACAGGTATAAAATTCTCTCTCATATCACGAGCACGATGTAAAAAAAAAATGTTTTTCTGTTTTTTGTTTTTTGTTTTTTGTTTTTTTGTAAATCTAATAATTTCCTTTGCAAAAAGGTAAATCGAAAATCAACCTTACAGCTTTCAAGTTTCTCAGATATAATCAACGTCATCTGTAGTATATTCCTCATTTGCAGCCATCCTTGTGGTTTCTTAGTTTAGTACATGTGTAGCCCCCCTGACGTTTTTACGCACAGGAAACTAGTATTTCGAGCTTTCTTCTGAATTGAAGACAATTTTATACGTTAAAAAAAAAGACATGATCAATGGACAAAGTTTAGATAATGTTGTAAATGTTTCTTAAATTAATTTTGATTGTGTAGTTATTAGTAACTTAGTAATTTAAGTAATTGTTCCTGAAAAGCCCCATTGGGGAGGTAACAATAAAGTATGTATGTATGTAATGGACTGAGATGGCTAGCATCTTTACTAAGTGACCATTCTCGAACTCCGTGACATTAATCTAATAACGTTTTCGGTTTACACTGATTTCTTAACCCTTCTGTTCAAAACATCATATTTTTACGCTTTCAGAAAAGGTGTTTGTTTCTCTAAGAAAAGTAAAGATTCAGGTTAAGTTTTATGTAACAAATAAATCGGTTTCGGCGGACCACGAGTGCGTTGGAAAAACGCGAGTCAGACGCATTCTTCGTAACCACCAAGGTCAATTTACAGCCCAGTCTTTTGCGCAGATTTCACGTACATCAGTAATTAAAGGTAAATAGTAAGGAAATCAAAGTCAAAACAGAGGAATAGTCAAACAAGGAATATATGAAATATCATATATTCACTTGTTGTGGAAAAAACATTTATTACATATAAGATCAGTCCAGTTAAACAAAGCTTAAAAAAATTATATTCAGGATCAAAATTATGGTTTAAGGTGGCCTCATGAGATAATTATTTATCGTGTTGTGCGTGCTGGTGTTATCATTTTGAAAGCCGACTTTACATTTTACACTGATTTATCTCAAACTTACCAAATGTGATAAGCAATGATAAAGTATTGTTTTCAATCATCTCTGTACGTTTAAAGTTTGGCTTGTCTCGAATTAAAAATGTCTAGAAGAATGCATTTTTCACCGTTTGTTTAGCTTTGTTTGCGATTTACTTGAATTTCCTTCGGTGAAATCGTCTAATATTTTCACAGTACATCGACACAAATTTTAAACACGAAAAAAGTGGGGTTCGTTCTCCCAGTTTTTATATATTTTTTTGCAAATTCATGTCTTTCCTAGCAGCGGAAAAACTGGTCATATAAACTTTCCTGAACAACAAGTTCCAAATAAAAATAAAAGATCTATTAAGAGTCTGCCAAATTTGCCAAATTGTACGGAATTTTACCTAAGGAAAGGCAGGAAATTTTGCTGTCAGTTTCGCTTTTTGTGGTCATAAAATATCGTAAAACACTGGTGTTTTTTTGAGCTCACGCAGATTACTAAAGTTTTCGCCCGCGCGCGGCCGCAAAACTTTAGGGAGCCACTTTAATTTATATTAGAAAAGATTCGAGAATCGAGTCTCTGTGAGACCTTCTAAACCTTTATTTCTAAATTTCCCTGACTCAGTTGAAGATCGATCCATCATCGTCTCGGAGGCTGATTCCTTCAGAAACCATTACGTTTATGCAACGTGATGTGTCATTCGGGGTCATTATATGGCCGAAAAGGAAAAAGACAGATTAGTCCTGCTCTTCTTTTAGAAGCTATCCATGGAATTTAACTCCTCAGTGAGTAAATTTAATTTTGTGGCTAATCTGTTGATTAGTCGACTGATGATATCATTTCATAAGAATACTGTTTATTTAGTTGGTGGCACTTTAAAGTACTTCAAGCACTTAATTACCGATGTTTGGAAGTTTTGAGGTCACGTTAATTTAAATCGAATTACGTTGTTATTTAGAAACCTTTATTTTCTTGGTCGTTTCCTGTGATAATTAAGAAATATTTATTCTAACTAGCTGAAATATCTACTCTAATTTTATAATCATGAACTTTTCAGCTTTAATCATTAATCTTGAATTGGTATACTCCTAAAACAGTAAATACTATACTTCACTAAGCATAACTTGAAATTACTTTGCTATTGACCTTTTCAAGATTTTTGCGTCCTATGTTCTGTAAAATTGATCGAGTTTACAAATTGATCGATCAGTCTTTTATGTCAACTCCGACAAATGCTATATTTTTCGCGTCACAGTTAATTGCTTCGTCCTTCAATTTAAAAGAGGCCGTCTGCAGGTGATTGTCCGTGATTAAATGCAATTTGTCGCTACACAGTTGTAGAATTTACGACAGTTTAGAGATAGTTATCCAATATTAATTCCCGCGCGATAACGTCAGCTATGCTTGCACTCTTGTAAGCGATAAAAATTAGCCAATCGGCGTGCGAGCAATTTACAGTCATTGCAAAATTAAAGTTTTTATATTGTAACTTGTAAATTGTTGGGCAATTACGTATGTTTACAAGATTCGCTTCAGTCAACTTCGTCATTGAAAAAATAGTTGTATATGTCAAGTCCATAATTTACTAAAATGCCTTTGTCAAGATGTTAGAAAGATAAGGCTATCTCCGCAGTGTCTGTAAACACAAAATGATTATAGGTCAAAGTTCTACAAGGAAAACAAAGTTATATTTGCCCATTACGTGTCTCGTTGAGGGCAAAGACCTTCGCTCAAAAAAATGTACTTGAGTGTGCATATTAAAGAAATTTGTTTTTCTTTTAATTTATATTGTATTAAATGTCGGTTCAATATTCTCAAGGGTAAATTTCATTACGGCTTTTGTTTCGTCCCCGTTCTCCGCTTTCTGCAAGTTGTTCTCTTGAGTTGTTCTTTTGAAACCAGGTTAACTTCTTGGGTTGACTGAAAAAAAATTCCTTTATGAATACTACATAAATCCCTAAAGGTATGTCAGAGAAATTCCAGTTAGAAAAATGGACCCTGTTTTGCAATTTCCATTCGCTAAAAGGACAATCAAACAAGTTGTAAACATAACGAACGAAATATCAAAAAATAGTCAGAATCAAACCATTATCTTACAAGTTGTAAATTGTTGTGCTATATAATAGCAGTATTTTATACTAACTGACTTAACTCAAAAGCAAGCACAGGTCGGCTTTTTTCCTCAGCAGTAATTTTCCTGTTCCTAAACGGACGCTGTATTTTTCATTAAGTGACTTAGTTTAAAAGCCTTTTTGCCTCCAAGATTCTTTTATAACTCTTACAAGTAAAGAAGCTGTTAGATCTACCTACGCCTGTCGGAAACCACATATAACCGTTGGCATTTGCTTGAAATATTTTACATTTTTGGGCGATGTCCGTCCATTAATTGCTATAGGAAGTGCAATCTATATTTGGAGAAAACTAGCCAATAGGTGGCAGTCATTATTCACAATAACGAATGGTATAAATTTGGCATAGTCCGCGACAAAAACTTTAAAGTAGACCTAGGCAAGCGAGACTGAGCACGCAAACAAGAAAGAAGAAGAATCAAAAATTAGTTTCAACTTGCTGGAAGAATCTCAACGTGAAAGGTGAGTCATTCAGTTCCTTAGATTGTAAACGCTTTTGCTCTGAGGCCAAGGATTCGTGCATCTGTGATCGATAAAATCATGGTTGTTCAGTTATCGTTCGTTTCTCAGTGCGAAGTCAACGATTGAAACCAAAAAAAATATAAAGATTGAAATTTTGAAATGAAGATTTGTTCGAGCGGCCGCACCACTGGAATGAAGTTCAGTAGATTGCCGACTAAGCGCGAGTTTTTTTACGAGAATGATGTGCTGAGTCGGCAGGCAAGACGAAAACTTTGTTGAGTATACGATGCTAATTAATTAAAGAAAGTTTCGAACTTTCAGTACGCGAATTGTTCCTACGCTTCTAACGCAAACTGTATTTCGTAGTAACTAAGAAACCATGGCATTTACAGAAACATTAAACTCAGTTCAACTTTCACAGGGAACAAATAAACCGGTACCAATGTTTTTTTTTGTTTGTTTTTGTTACGTCAATGTCCGCACATCTAAAAGCTGTTTACCCCAGTGAATTGTGACAGAGTGCACAAATACTTAAAAACGGGGGAACTAAGTTCGGAAACGTCAACTTCCTCACTCAAAAAAAAAATAATAAAAAAACAATGTAATTGGATTAATAAAATGCCGGTTGTTGTTTAGAACAAATTAAAGTATTACTGAAGCCAAACGCGGACTGATGGTCAAAATTGACTCCGAGGCTTTAATAGGAGAATAAACTGAGCAAACGAAGTCACACTACACGAAGGCTTTGGGTAGAATATCAATACATCATAATTGCGTCCGTTACCTACCAATTCAAGAACTAATTATAAGCTAACTAGTTAAGAACTTAAGAAACACTCGGGGCAACTGACCCACACACCCTGAGGGCATCCCAGTTTCTGAAACATGAAGCGACTTCGATCATAGAGTTGTCAGTCGATCACTAGTTGGGCCCTAGCGTTTGATCAGGTGGCTCAAACATGCAGGTAGCTGCTTCCCATATAGACCTGAGTCGAGAGAGGCACTGTGAAACGACGAAAGAATCTTAATTGCCCGCCTCGAGAAAACTACTTGATGAACTTTCAATGACTTTGCTGGATACTTATTCCATACAATTAGATTTAGTCTCACCGTAAATAGTTTCCATTGTGTAGGATCTAAATTAATTTGCCGGTTATTTTATAGTATCAAAATACATGTTACATAATTATTCAATTACATAGTTACAAAAAATTAAAGACCTTCCTGAGCAAAACAGGATGGACTTCTCCGGCAATAAATGGTGTTTCGTGATCAGCCTAACCCATCTTACTCAGTTGTCCTTAAACGCTTAACGAGTTGAAAATTCATGCAGTACCAGGCCTCCCACATAACAGACATAGCATGCCTCACAGTTTCCAATGATTTTGGAACCAAGATTTCACTTTTCTTTTTACTAGTGTGTATGTAAGCAGCTGGATGGAGGGTGTTGTCCGGGTTGCGGACCTCCCTCTCCTCAGTCTTCAATGTCATCAGTGATGCTAACTTCGACTGTTTTTATTTCCTTCCACCAGATGAATGCTATTGTAACAGCCATCATTTTGAGCCTTGCAGTGCTGATGAATAGTCCTAAAGAGGTCAAAAGCTCAGCTATAGGACTGTATGAAGGTCCTTACGACTGTTTCGAAAACTGCCAGCTTGGTTACGATGACTGTCATTACTCATGCGCTTTACCGAGTGGATGCGAGGAGCTGTGCACGACCCCCTTCATAGGGTGCCTCTTGGATTGTCCCTTATAGAACTGGGGTAAACAAGCTACACAAGCCCGAACAAGCTCAGTACAGGACAGTTCGTTCATCATATACGACGTCAAGCTTAATATTATTTATTCGTCTCTGGCTGTTACATTCGTTGCTGTTGGAATCTGATTAGTATCGATTAACGGCATACATTATTTAATTATAGGAAACCTTCAAAGCATTTTCTGAGAATAATCCGCCTTTATTCTGGCTTACATTCTGGTTGTAATTGAGCAACATATTTTAACAAACTATTTCAGTTAGTACTCAAATGACTGTAACCTTGGCAAGTTGTTTATAATTTTTTTGAACTCACCCATTCGTACGTGGTATATAATTAAACAGGTTCGATATGACACCACTGATGTGCTTTAGCAGTTGTGTTCTAGCCTTAGTTGAGTTGTAGAGATACTTCTTCTAGAATAATGCTCTGTTGAAGCAAAGCTGAGAAAAACACCAACTCATGGGGTAGTGTAGTGTTGATTGATTTGCAACCAAATTCTCAAAATTAATAATCAAATAACTGTATGACAATAGGTAAAGAGAGTTCAATCGTAACTATCACGTCTCTTTACTTATTGCCATAGATTTTAGAGTGAATATCAAGTTCTAAGAATCACTATGATCCGGAAAGCAGAGATGTGATGATGTGTTTAGTAACGCGTGATAATTATGGCGAAAGGTGATTTCCCTCATTCGTGTAAATTGATTTGTTTTTAGTGACGTCCCTTGTACCCAGTGGCGACAGCTAACTTACAAATATTTCCAATTTTGGCTTTTCATGTGGTGAAATGGTATCTCCAAAACGATTGGACTTCAGGGTCAAATTTAAAATTTTAATCCTTAGCTACATGCTAGTACATACATTGTACATGTCAACAATGTCTCGCCCTAGTCCTCTACGCCTCGATGTGGAAAAGTAAAGCTTTTAAAATTCACGAAAATGATCACTGTTTCCAGGAAAATTTTATTACCTTACTAACTAGAATAAATAAATAGATATACAAATTTTAGTATAACCGCCTGATTAATTCGGAATACATGCACAGCCCCACCGTTTTCATGTTATTTCTGACGAAGATACGACATCATGCATAACAACATTTAACACACTAAAGGTCAAGTCTCCGCTGGTTTAAAATACAATTGACGTTTGCCATAATATACTGAATAGTCTACTACAACCGTCTGGTATAAAAGATTTGGCATCTTAAAAATATCTTACAGAAAGTATCTTAGACTTATAATTCTCCAGGCTAACAAGTCCTTCCGTTGTCTGGCTTCTTCTGTGCAGACCTCAATGACTGAGTGACAGTCTGATTCTTTCAGTCTTCATCTTGAAAAGACCGGGCAGTCAGCCGTACAGTCGTAGAACATTCCACCGCACCTTCTTTCACACAGTTCTGCAGAACTTTTCAAGTCACAGAAGACTAAACAGTCCCAGTATCGATTCTCGCAGCCTTCAAAACATTGATGTATGCTGTTCCTGATGCGGTAAGCGCTGACATCGCTGTCGATGTGGAACATCATAGCGAGGCAAAGCAACACGACTGCTTTGACGAGTAACGTCATCTAAGAGAAATAAAAGCCACGAGATATTTACCTATTGGCACAAGTTTCCTTTTGCAAATTACAAACACTCTTAACAGAAATATAAAGATAGTATAGAAAAGGTTAGTGCTGATTGCTGTACTGATGAATTGTTTTGAAATTCCAACTAAATAGTAATTTATACATAACAAGATTTTTCTATGGAATCTAAGCCACGTTCGAGGCCGCAAGTCTCTGATGGTCAGTAAAATTGTATCGAATTGTAATCTTCTTCCGCTCCAACATCTTAACGAAAGAGCGAGATTTCCTGACTTTCTTAAAAGACTTAGTGAACAACGACAAGACCTAAAAGAAGTCAAACCATTAGTTAAGTTTCCTATGAGTTAGGTTTGTTTCAGAAATTACTGTTACTAATCTTGCTCACCGTATGTTTTTTTCTCGGGTGTCCGTTCTTCACTTGCACTTTTTGAAAATGAATTCGAAAACTCTTTGACCAAGGAAAAACATTCTTACCTTCTTGATTCTTCTTGTTCGACTTGATTCTCAGTTTTTCTTGCTAGCCTTCTCTTGTGTCCGTCTAACTTTTATGCTGGTTCGTTAATTCTATAGTTATTTTATACAGTCGAAGTTCGTCGGAAAATCCGACTCCCACTTCGCTATTTCCGAGACCATTTTGGGTGTTTCTCGAGTGCTAAAATCGGATCAGAGGCGTGACGGAATTCGGTTTATTTCGAACGCGCTTGGCTTGTAAGTGATACCATGGCTAAATAAAAATAGACTTCATCCGCCAACTAAATCCAAAACGATCTTGCATAAGAAGAATATTTGTTTGGAAATTACAAGTTTTTCGCTCTCCCGAAGGAGGTTCATGTGTAGGCCAAAGTGATTCCATCTAAGACCGATACACCTCTTCCGTATCGAAAAGTCGAGTGTACCCCTGATAATTTGTGTAGGAGGGCCATTTGCTCGTCTTTGAGATGAGAAACTCGTGTTGTTCTTCGGATATTGTCTCAAACAACAAAAACGTTAAGCTGGCTGTTCTATTACATCTTCTGATCGCTGAAAACTACAAGGAAAGAGCAATAAACAGTCTGCTTAAGTGAAACAACAAAAGTCAAGCACAGTGTTTCATTCTTTTTACTGTGACACAAACATGGTTTTAACCTTATCTGACACCACGTCGAAGTCTCGCTGAAGGATAATTGCTTTAATAAATTATCACTTGAAGCACTTGTGATATAAAACAATGCAGCGGAAAATTGAAAAAAAAACTGGCTTCCCCGGGCAAACAAATTCATTGTGCACTAAACTCAACCAGGCAACAGTGGGAGTCGCGCGCATGCTGTAAATTTTGATTGATTGATTGATAGTTTCTACCCGACGTGGTGTGCAACAAAATTGCCATTTTTCTAGCAAAGGAAATGAGTGGGGGAATTTGCTACGAAACGATGACTACAGCTGATTTCGCTGTGGGAAGTTAAAACATAGCGGCCAAGATGAAAGGAGTATGATAAGAGGTCTACATGGGGTGCTGGGGTTTTTCCGGCCTCCCCGCGTTTTGAAACTGATCTTGACTCCATTTTTTCACATTCCTGACGTTTCCTTATTCATTTATTTCAGTTTGCTTTTCTGTAAAAAATTCGCTTCAAGTCAGTTTTGCTTAGCTACCTAGCTCAAAAGCAAAGCATCGTGCTGCTTTGAGAAGAATCATTGTGACATCGCCGGCTAATTACGGTTTGTAATGATAATTTCAAAAATTTAATGTTTTCTAAATTAAAACGAAGAACCGCAGATTACGTTAACAGCTATGTTTGCGGTTTGTCGTACTCTAAAATGTTATACCTTCATTAAATAAGCATTTTCTATGAGTGTCAGGTACTCACAGTGATACAAACGTTATCGTTGATAACCAAGAAAAAAAAATTTCCTCGATGACAATCAATTTATAGTTTGTTTTTACAAAATGGCACATGTTTAAAAAAGGACAATTATAAACATATAAAGATATAGTAATATGTTATTTTAGTCTCGCTAAAATCGGCAAAACCCGGAAAACCTAGAGAATTTCTAAAAATTCCAGCGATTTGGGAAATGAGAACTATTGTTTTCTGCTGTGACAAAGTCTTGACTGTTTATGGAGGTTTCCTGCGCGCGTGTGACACATCACTACTTTCTTTTGTATTCGTTTTTCAAATGATTAGTTAATCCCTTGAGATAGACCGAAGCAAATAATGAGACAAAAATATTAAGGGTAGCTTTTAAAGAAAAGTCGATCATAGATTCTACATACTATTACAGATACTATATTGTTGAGCAAAAGAATAGTTTGAGGTCACCGTAGCGTTACATGAAAAAATTATTATTATTTCACAACATATGTAAAATCACTTCTAAGAGGAACCGGCGACAAAATTCAGACGTTGGCCTTCATTTGCAAAACCAAATATTCGAAATAATATACAAAGGTCTATCATTTGTTTTTGTTTTTTGGTAAAATTTCTGACCGAAATAAAATGTGATGATTAGCTATTTGAGTTTTGGTATTTTCATGACGTTAGAGGGTACCACTTTTACGTAATCGGACGCTGCGTGTGTGTTGAACTTCAGTGACACTGTTTCAAGATAGCCTCAGGGTCAAGTGGTTTCGCTTTCGTTGCGATGAAAATAGACTTTAGATGATTTGCGCCTAAATGACTCGAAAAAAGCACGTGACACCAATTTAAAGAATATTGCAAACATTTTGTTGAGCGTCCCAAAATGGGCAAAAGAAAACAGTATTCTCCTAATTTAAAATTTGTCTAATTTTTCAGGTAGACCCATGGATTTAACTTCTTATCAGGATTAACCCTTCTTAGTATTAGAGTGTACGATATCCCGCCATGGGTATTTTGGCTTGACTACGACTCACCATGCAATGTGGAAGTCTCATGTGCCACATGGCATGATCAAGTATATGCGAAGGTGACGTCTCGCAAAAATACTAGGTTCGATTAGATATAAATATTAGTCTAATATTGGTACCTTTCTTTTGCTTCGGTAACCGCAAAATGTGTTACAAGAGTTACATTGCATAAACGAATTGTGGGTCCTCTCGTCGATTGGCAAGGGTTTGCCTCGGGAAGTCTGTCCTAAAATAAGGAAGAACACACCCCAGAAATTTAATGCCTCACGAGGAGGAGTTATTTGCTTTGTAACCAGTCTCGATAGATGAACTCGTGCATCGTAAATGTCAATTGTTCCTTACTACATGTGGTTGAATTGGTATTAACTGCATTGGGATGTCTGTTTCTATATGCTACGTACGAGAAGGCGGAACAGAGGGAGCCTAGAACGATAACCTGAACCGACTGGTTCTTAGTTAACCAAGCCGCAGGTAGTATTGTAGGCGTTTTATTTTCAGTTGTAAACACCACTTGTTTATCTGACGAAACACTCGTCAAAGCTAGACCCTCCCAAACTCCCCTCGGAACATGATATCATGATCCTTACTCTTTCTAACCTGCATTCCGACAACCTTCACTGGTTCACGTTAATGAGAATGTCATATTCTGGAACACGGCAGAGTAAAGTAGAGAAAAAGGAAGAAGAGAGAAAAAAAACAAGACAAATCAAAACATCAACCTAAGACATTGCGGCGAAAAACCATACTGAAAAATAAAAATGCTTTGAAATTTGGAAGAAAGAAGCAAATACTCAGAATCAACATAGGTAAGGATGGAAGTCGAATAAAGAATTATATAATGAATAAATTATTTGAAGTAGGTACATAAATATTTTTGAGTTTGGGTGGTTTGTTCTCCCATTACACACTACGTGTGTCCTCTAGAAAATTGTTCTTTCTTCCATCTAAATATTATTCATTCATATACAAAGTTATTAAATTATCTCAAATTAAAATGATATTTGTAAAATTATTTATTCATATACAAGCCGGACTATTTGAAAATTTGAAAGCAAGAATTCTCAAGAGTATCATCACATGGTCTGAAATGGGCAACAGACCGCCTACCGTGTGGCATGGCACTAAATTTTTTCGGGAGTTTATTTTTGCGAATCGGTGATTTTTTGTATTTTGGGGGAAACTATTTTTCGATTGTTAAAGTCTGGTTTTTCTTTCTGGGTACTAATTTTTGGGATTTTTGGGAAGTCGCGTTTGATTGAAATTACGGCATTTTCGTATTTTTAAATTAAACTGCACACGATTGACAAGTGAAACAACACGTGAAAATGTAAAACACTGTAATTCAGTAATCAGTGTCACTATATCACTATTATACATCGTGCTCTTGTGTTGAATTGTAGATGCTCTTCTCAATGGAATACTTTTAGACGATCCTTTCCCGTAAACCTTTTTATTTCTCGGAACGTTTGGTTTCTCATTTCATCCTTTTCTTTCTAAACGAAGGGGGACGTTTCAAATAAATGACATCAAGGAGATTCTACATGTGATGTTTGTAGATATAATTTTGCCTAGTGGAGTAAATTTTTGCGGTGAGAAATTTTGCGGGAATTTTTTTTTGCGGGAACCTTTTTTTGCTGTTCGTGGAAAAAACCGCAAAAATCGCAAAAATTAGAAACCACAAAAATTCAGTGCCACACGGTAAGCTATAAAGGTTTATTGGCATACGGATTTTGTTGCCGCATATTTGCATTGCATGCTATTTCAGCCCATGGGCGTACGTGATCAGTAAACTAGGTTACACATAGTTCTTTGACAGACACTCCATGCAATGTTTGCCAGCGCACCCAACCGTCAAGAAGGCTCTGTTCTATTTGATTTCGATCCGTATTAATTTTATTATTGAGTTATGTTATACTATCTTAACTACCCTGTCTCCTCGAGGTCGACTCCTTTGCTTTGCCTTTTTCACCAACCAGCGCCGTCGAAAGAGCCAGAAATGTAGCCTTCGCGGTCATCGTAAAAGATATAAACCCGCATGTGACTTTCATTTATCAAGATATTCATGGACTATTTTCAGTTGGTTTGCACTACAAAGCTTCCCTTATTAGCGACTGAACACGCTGCAAAAATGCATATTGACCATATGCTGTCAATTCCCAGGCTGTTTCTCGATTCTTAAGAAACATGCACGTACCCACGTACTGAAATGACACATGCTTTTAAAGGGTATTTCCATATTATCGACATACTTGGTGAAATAAAAAGTGAAGTATAAAATTAAATACTGATCTTGTTGAACAGCGCGGCAGGCAAATAAAACGTTTAAAATGGCAATAAGTTAATCAAGAGACCAAAAAACAAACAAACAAACAAACAAACAAAACCGTGATCAAGAACGATCGAGGTCGTATGAATTTCAGTCAGTGTTTCATTTGCAGAAATGATCTTTTTGTCGCAAATTTTATATGCAATACATAAGAAAATAAAATAAGAAAAATCAATTAAAGCTTTACATAGAGTGAAATTATTGTTTATATATGAGGACAACGAGGATATTGCAGCACACGTCAGTTTCCATAACTGATATGTGTTGCGATATTTAATGAAGTTAATTTATTTCAATTTTAATATTTGTATTTGGGTGGCCCGGCCCTTCGATATACTTTAAATAAAGCTCTAACTCGCCTTCTGTGCAAACGAATAAGTCAACTTTGCTTTTGGCCTTGGATTTTCTGGACTTTATATAGCTAATCTTACATGTTTTATGATTTCGAACGAGAATAAACGGTAGAGTAAAGTGGGGCCAATCGCAGCATGCGGGCTTATATGTAAAAAGGCATTGCGCATGCTCTGTAGGGGACGGCGGGCAAACCGATTAGAATACGCCACGTGCGGAAGCGTATTTTTCGAAAACGGAGGAAAAAAGATCTCCGTTTTCATAACCGGATACGCGTGGACGGGGCGTCATGAGTTTCCACAATATATAAATTTGGGACGTAACTACGAGCAAGGGCAATTGCGAGTTCACATGCGCTTCAAATTTAAGTTAAATTTGCTATCTTCAGTGATTTTGATCGTTGCCTGTGAGGCCCAAGTTAAGGTGTAAGTTAAATTTGAATGTTCCTCTGCCGCATCCTTATGTAGAATGTATCTGTTAACTTTTTCACGCCTCTCCGTCCTTTAATTAACACAAACAAAAGGCTTGGATTTTAGGCCATCTGACGGTTTCCTTTTAAAATGTAAAGAGATAGTCATTGATAGATGAATATCTTTCGATTGTTCAATATCATAAATCTGTATTTTTTATTTAGCCAGCAGTTGCCAACCTGTTCTCTATATGCGCTGTACATCTCGGCAATCAGTATTATTTTCATTCACGTTTAATTAAAATTCCATAAATCGATGAAGCCTTTCTCTATCAGCCAAGAGTTTACTTTTCAGTTTTGCTCTGCATATCTACGTTCTCATATTTTGTCCTGATCTACAGTTCCTTTCTGCACTTAAATTTCAAGACGAAGGGAAGATTCAGTGTTTTCCCTGCGAACGACCTACAACCTATAATTTATTTGAGCGTTTAATTTTAAAACAAATACGTATATCTTGCTACTGGCATTACTGACAAATAGTTAATTGAACAAACGAACAAACAAGAAGTGCTAGTTTAATTTACAACATTGCCAACCATTTGATCTCGTCCAGTTTTCCCGATTTGGGGGAGGTTTTAACGGAATCATTTTGATTTTAACCGTAATAGCAGCACAATATACAACCTTCAGATTTTAACAACAAAACAGATTTTAATTTCAGTGGTTATTAGTTATTTCACGGTGTGTATAGCAGGCAGCTGCTGGGTAAGAAAAGATTTCAAAAAAATGGAAAATTTAAACAATAAAACGTTTCCACATGGTGAAAACAAAGATTGGTAGCGATAAGTATAATTAATATGCTCACAAGGAAAAAAAATAAATTGTTTTTTGTTATCATATATGTGGGGGAAGTTTTCAGTAAATCTTATCTTGATGCCATTCAATCTGTCCGATAGTTTAAATACAAGCGTTTGATTCCTAGGGAAGTACTCTTGTATATACGCGTATGCTTTCTGACCAGAAAGGTTTCACGAAAGACTAGCATATCTAAACAAAGGTAAGTTTTACAAATGACATTTTCATTTATCTACTCTTCAATTTGTTTTTTGCTTTGTTAGTCAACTTGGGCACACTTTAGAACCTGCTCCTGGTAGGCCAATATAAGGATCAAATATCCGCTCTATGTTGGGCAACAAAAACTCAGTTGGTTAATTGTCATTTTAGACAGCTTGTAAGTTATTCTCTTCAAGTGCTGTTGTCAGTTACGAAATACTTCTCGCTGTTCGCTATTTGCTCCGCGTATTCCCAAATAGTTTACACAAAATACACATGTTTTACGGTACAACAACTACTAACTTGTTGATAGAATGCGTCAACCATTACAGCCTGTAAATGCTCCAGGCAGACATTTTCTTTAAATTATTCCTTATACGCCGTAATTGTTTTCCATGTTAATTCAATGTTGTCATTACCATAAAATTTAATTTTTTTTCCATGCCACTGTTTTTTTATTTTTTATTTTTTGTTTGCGCTGCTATAGGGTGAGCCAGAAATTTTTTTAAAGACCGTTTTCACAGTGACATTAAAATCGTTATAAAATGGTTGTGATCACTGCAATCATCGACATATCCAACAAGCGCGAGTGGAATAATTGATTTATTAAAAACGCCACCAAAGTATAGAGGACTAAACTAAAATAGGAAAAAAAACCCACCCCAAAAAATTACAGCAACAATTACTATATTTGTGGATCATGATATAATGGCTCATATACCACGATGGCTAAGCCAATGAAAACTCTTGAATCGCATTATTCAGTGATCCAGTTTTTAATACTAATTATTATCTTTATTCAAGTTTCCGTTGCTCCTTTTTATTCAAACTTATGGTATTTCTATTTCATGATGTTTTCATGAACAACAGATCAGCTAACTTTTTAAAGGTTTGTAGAACCGTGCACTAAAATCGCTATGGGGTGGTAATAATAGAAGAAATGTGCACAAACTACAAATACGGCTCTCCTTTATAGCGAGGGTTTCACGGCTCGGGACATATGCAAGTTACAACGTCAACCGTTCAATTTCATTGTTGATAAACCAATCGGAAGCGTGAAGATGGAAGCGTGCAGGTGAAGGCGTGCAGATGGAGGCGTGCAGATGACTTCTTTCCGTATCAGCCACATTTATTTCAGTAACCACACACTATGATTTTGTGAAAGCAGAATGATAGCCTTTGAGTAGCCATACGGCTACACGAGGGCTAACAGAAGTGATGCCCATATTTCACGGAATATTTCAAAGGGCCGAAATAAGAAACTATCCCTCAAACCGTAAGTCACAACGAGAAAACCAAGGCAGCACAGCTTTTATCCACATACCGACGCACTTAAAATCACTTCAAAAATCTAAAAAAAAAAAATTATATTAAGAAAACGAAAACCGTGGTAGTTCGATTCATTTATTTTAGTTTTTTTATGTTTCCTTTTAATATATCTTGCTATGTAAGCCTCGTCAGTCGTCCACTGTATTGAAAATGATACTTTGTTAACGTAAAAAACCATTGAAATAGCCCACATGTTCTCTATCTTCATGTAAGTCACCAGGAGATACCCCATCTCAGTGGGAGTGCGCGGCAATTTGTGACTATCGCACGTGGAGTTGCATTCGTTCTTGGAGTTGATGAGCGATTCTTCTGCTATTCTCTTTATCCTTACGTTTTCAGATATTTGTCTAAGAATCGCATCGTTGGAATAAAAACTGAGGCAACGCTTACTTTAAATTCCTGTATTTCGTTATCATGTTTGTCCCTAAAATGTTTCTATACTGGGTTCCAGACCTCCCCGATGTAAGTCACAAACACTTTCAAAATCTAAATTATCTTTACAATGTAGAGGCATTATGTTACGATGACGGGATAAAATTATGAACAAAAGAGTCTTAAATTTTGCAAGTAATTCAGAAAACGTTTTAAATAATGGAATTTCTTTCTTTATTTTTTCAGATGAAACTATCCTCCACGCTCTCTGCAGTCATGATATTTGGGATTATTTCCCTGTCTTCCGCCAATCGGATTCCTCCCCATCAGCTGTCATGTGTGACTTATTGTGGGAACTATGAAAAGCATTGTGACCTGCAGCTGGACTGTCCCTTAGACTCGTGCGACATTGGTGATCGTGATTGCTTCTTTAATGAATGTATGACTTATTTGGGCTGCCATATCCAACGGAAAAGAGAAAAAAGTGACGCTATTGTGGAGGCAATCTGAGGATCAAAAGCTTTAGAAAAAGAAAACAATTATTTCTGAAAGTTGAACAGGTTTACTTTCGAAGGAGTATTTTTGTTGAAAGGAATAATTCAAAAAGTCTTGTTCCTTCACTTTGTATGATTCCCTCCTGTGATGTAATAGTAATATTTGTTTTGATAAATTATATATACGGATGGCTGAAATGCGGAATGATCATGCATGTTAAATAGAATAAATAAATGGATTGCAATGCACGAAAAAGCGAAGAGTTTTAGCAATATGACATCTTAACTAAACTATGCTGATTAACCGTGTTAAATAGAACAAAACTTGGCTTGCAATGCACGAAAAAGCGAAGAAGTTTAGCAATTTGACATCTTTAATACTTGCTTTCAGAAAACGGCAGAATAAGCAAAGCAGAACAGAACTGAATACATGTATAAGTGGTTTTTCTGTTGCATTGAAGAAACTTTCAAGACAGCCATAAAATTGAAAATTTACTAGCCTCCCCAAAATCTACGGGTTTCTGCTTTTACGTACCTCAGTTACAACGCCCCAAAATTTCATATCACAAAATAATGTCCTTTGCATCACCTCCGAATCATTCTTTAGTAAAAAGGAGAGCTTAGGAAAATAATGCCTCGCTCTCTTAGCAAGAGATTCTCACCTACAGGTTGTCTAAGTTAGAATGTAGAGACGGTTTGAAATGTAAACATATGATTGGCTTAAGGACGTTCGCGCTATTATTTCTGCGCATCCTTACTACGCACGCAAATTCAGTTCAGTTTCAGTTTCTGTTTCAATTTACGCCACGTCATGCATGAGAGCGCGCGCTAAGTACTAAAATAAATAATGATAGGACAGATGGCCTTTGCTATAGCTTTGCTTGGATTTAACGATCTTGGACGTTCGATGACCCTTACTTTTCTTCCCAGAAACAGATTTTATTTACAATTATCTCCACATTGTCTAAAACTGAACAGAAAAATCAATGTGGCAAGTTAAAAGAAATTTCAAGATTTCTGTCCACGGGACATCGAATCCTGACATCTGGCGGCTGCAAGGCGCGTGAAACTATGGTCATTAAATGCGAACTTGTTCTTTAAGGAACCTCCCCAGTTGACTAAATTTACTTAATAGGTAGGTAGACTTAAACAATATTTGGCAGAGTACATTTCACTTCAAAGATCTAGTTGAAATATTTTGGGGCTTACAGACACCGTGGCCTTATTTGCTAACGAAGCCCGACTTTTTCAGATTTAGGGTGTTCTTCCAGGCATGTTCTCTCCAAAACGAAGTCGGTGACCCCTCATTTTTTTCACATTTCTGACATAACTAACTCATCATCTTACAGTGGTAAAAGTCTCGGAAAAATATCAATGTTGGAAAATTTTCGCGCGAACGTCCTTAACTGAGATATGGATAATGTGTCCCAAATCATGACAAAGTTGGCCTCATGAAAACTGAAAAGTAAATATATTTCTCAGTTGATCTCATTGGGGATAGGGGTGAGGCGAAAGAGAGAGTGAAAGAGAGGGGGCAGAGATACATAGGATTGTGCTCAGCATAAGAGGGTGGCAAGGAACGATTGGAAATAGGAAATTTCCGAGTTAACTTGTGCCCCTGTTGCAAAACGATTCCTCTTGCAAAACCTTTCTTATGAAAACGAGTTTGATTTATATACATGAAAATGAACCTGCAGGGGAAAAGATTTTCATCAGACTGGTTTCACACGAAGACTCGGAAATGGCCTATTTGCGTACTCAAAAAACATTTGTAGAATCTCTCTTCTGCATCAAATAACATTATTAAATTCCTAGTGGGATTTCCGAAAGTTGGAGTGATCTAAAAAAAAGCTTGAGAGGGAACAAGGCCTATATGGGGATTATATGGGATCAATTGTACCCTTCATCCTCTCTTGATACTAAACAAATGTGTCAAAATCAATTTTAGCGTTGTTTATGAATCATAAACTTAAGATGTAAAAGCAATGATTTTACTCATGAAACGTCAGGTTTGTGGCCGCACTGTGGAATATATGGAGTGAATATTTCATTTCTCATCCATTTGTCCGAAAATTTTCCCATACATGATGTGTAGGCGCCATTTTTCAAACCTGTGCATGAAAACTTAAAGTGTGAATACAAGTTTCTCACCCTGGCCACAATCTTCAAGTTTCATTTGAAAAATCATTCAATTGATATTTGAAGGTTTCTAATTAACAAGCTAATTTCGTACTACGAAATCCTAAAATTTCCTTAAAAACTCTTTATCTCGCAATACCTTCGGCCTTGTTTCAAAATGGGGCCTTTAACTGCGAAACCTCTCGCACGGCCGAAATCGTCAAAATACAGTTCAGCTCAATAACATATATAGGCTCAATAAAATGTGACTTGGGTTACACTTTTATTGTTCTGTCGATAAGCAATAGTGAAACTTTTCTTGTTCTCAGTGAACGCGAGTTTGCAACACTTGCCGAGGGAGTTAATTTGTATTAGGTTATCAATTTGGAGTTTAATTAGGAAGCATAAGTGACTTTGCTCAATTTACGATGTATGAGTGCAATTTGTAGTTTTTGAAAAATTTACGAGTTCTTATTTCGTTCAAATTGTATGAGAAAAATCATGCGATTACTTATTCTAATAACACATATGCGACGATTCCTGTCATTCTTTCGTAATTTTTGTGTTAAATTTTAGTTGTCAAGGTGCTTCGACTTTATTGGCTAAAAATTTGTCATGTCGATTCTACTTATGTACTCTCTGCAGATCTACATGAAAATCAGTCGTTTTCTTTAAATTTGAATAACTACTCGGGCTCCCGTAGGAACACCTGGGTCTTAAAATTCGGGTCGTGCTTTTTGTTTGTCAATATGAAAGGTGGCAATACTCAAAGAGACGAGTAAACAAGAACGACATTAACAAAGTCATGCTTTTTTTAATGCCTGCTCCCAAGGATTCTGGGAAAGCCCCAACAACTACTTCATGTAACACTTTTTGTCTTGGTCTCCAAGGGGTCATAGTTCCAGGCGTTGCAAGCGGAGAGCGTGGAAATTGGGGATGAGAATTGCGACAGCTTGCAAATCGTGGGCTCGCTCTTCGAAGACAACCTAATTCGCAGAATGCTGGTTTTTTTTTTTTTTTTTTTTTTATTAAAAATTTTGGTTGGTATAGGGCTTTTTACATTCTTTTATTTTAAAAAAAGTTTGAGCTTTTTTGAAACG
>Ga0126338_10000094_pt1 | contig 31215 bp, 13 predicted proteins | sample OrbCmetagenome_2_FD_92529 | JGI IMG/M metagenome (GOLD analysis project Ga0126338, IMG submission 92529) | Coral microbial communities from Petempiche,Puerto Morelos, Mexico - Orbicella C C metagenome | ecosystem: Host-associated > Invertebrates > Cnidaria > Coral | place: Petempiche,Puerto... | reverse complement strand
ATTTATTTATTTATTTATTTATTGGTTTATTTGTTTGTTTGTTTGTTTGTTGTTTTTTGCGTTTCGGGTTTAAGCAATCCGCGGTTAGGATTTTTTATGTGCTCTAGGTTGTACCAATTTTGTGTTCCGGGCTTATGTATTCCGGCATTCCAGCGTTTCGCCGTTCGTGGGCGGTTTCAGTACAATGCACTATTAATGAGTTCTCGACTTTCGGAGCAGCACGTTGTTTTCTGTTTATGCTTAAGTTTATAACTCGACAGAGTTTTTAAGTCTGAGAGCTTAGCAGTTTCTCTGCATTGGATAATTAAAGCATTTTCAATTATTCGGTAAAATGTGCACAATTCATTTCCTTCGAAAAACTAGATCTAAAATATAGACAATGCATATGGATTCAAAATGCGTCAACAGAGAAAATGCATAATTATATAGAATAGCTACCTCAGACCTTCACCTCAGCTGATCAGACAAAAAACTATGATTCAGATGTCTCGGTAGCCTGTGGAGAAAAGACAGGTGACAGATTAGCGTAATGACCTGGCTCGTGACGTTATGATGGTAAACGAAACTCGATAAAAGCCCAGTTAAAATTCTTTCATAATATTCGGCTAGTTTAATTTAGCTGGCGATAAAAGGACTAAATATTCTGTGTTAGAGACAATTAATTACCCAGATCTAAAAACTAGGACCGCTGAAGACAAGTCAGTTCTTAACTTCAACTATAATACTCCTACGCAAAAATGACGTTTTTCTCAATTTCATTTTTTTTTCTCAAGAAACTTTCTTTTTTACCTTCCGACTCTATGCTTAAGGTACATTTCGTTTTAGTATCAGCCAAATGTACTTTACAAATCGCAGACTATAATATTTTGCAAGCAGCGTTCTAGCCTTTGTGTAACTATAAACACTTCTCGAGTGTTTCATATCGAAACTGACCAAACAAAAGAGAAAACCGAGGAATAAACCCCCTAGCTTGAGCCTGCGATCCAATTGAAAACCATTTCTGGTTAGCGCTCAACTTCAAAAAACACGTGACCTCGATGAGCTCTAAGCCTGCGCCCGGGATGTGGTCACCTGATACTGGTCAGCTGATACCTTGTTTTGACAGGTGTCTATGGACCTTTTCGGCGGTATGGCGGCCATTTTGAATTCTATTGTTTCAAATAGCTGTTGTGGGATGCTCAGGGGGGCAAATTACCAATCACATTCACGTTGCAATATCCTTGAATGCCCACCCGACCAGAAACTGTCCATGAAGACAACATGAGATGGTGCCCAGGACAAGAAGCTCCCAGCGGCGAAGAAGAGCTGAAGGGAGAATAAAATTTACGTGAGAGTAGCAAATGTATGTTAGGGTCAAGGCTCATATGTAGCACGCGTCCCGTGTACTAAGAGTTTTGTGCGGTGTCGTACAAATGAGATTCTTATATTTCGAAGAAGGCCTTTGTATATGACAAACAAATTGAATCCCTGACCACATGCCACGAACATCATAATTGATATGATAACTAGGTGTGTTTTGAGTCAGGTTATTAATAAAAACCCGAACAAAGAGAAATGTTTGCTTTTCAAATCTAATTTTATTTTTAAAAATCTTCAAATGTATAAAAACTCACGAATAACTGCGCAAAATACGTTGGGTGAGCCTTTCTACGTCAAGCTGTGGGATTTTTCAACGCCATACAGGGCGAAAGACTGCGGACAACGAGTAGAGTGTCCACGTGTATTTTCCGTCAAACCATCAGATTTTTATAGGATTCATTATTCCACTGCCTTATTCCCATTGTTATTGAGGGTCTTTTCCATTTGTTATCCAAACTTCCGGCATTAATGTCTTTTCGTCTTACGCGCACACAACAATTTGTATCCGCTTGGTTCTAAAGCGATCAAACCAGGATACCACAGAGCAGCTTTGGTCTTTTTTCGTCCTAGTGCTTTTGGCCTTGTTGGAAAGATTGGAAAAATTTTTTTGCTCAACTTTCTCGAGTGTCCGCATCAGTTATGCAAATAACAGGCGGTCGCTTTTTAGTCCGCTACAGTATGTTCTATAGCTAGCAAATAAACAACCTATCACACCTCGCGTTATAGTCTAAGACCACATCCAATCACAGTGCGCATTATAAGCGTAAGAACACTCTGTCATTCCGTCCTTCCTGTGTCCTGATTGAGTCCATAGAAATATGTCAGATGAATAATGACATGAAAAAAGTTTAATGAAAAACAAATCTCGTGTTGTTCAAATATTCAGTTAAGTCTCTTCTTCCTTATTAGAGATTTAAATAAATGAATGCAAACAATATAGCATGAAATAAAAGGTTCAATAAAAAGAGCAACCTATTTTTCCCAAATAACATTTAATCACTTTACATCCTTTTTAAGTAGTGCTTGTTTCACATGAAAGAAATATCAAACGAAACGTATAACATGAATTAATATGAACTTAAACAACGTAACTGTTTCTCAGGTTTTTTCCTCTCCGTTAACTTAGGCCCCTATGTATAAAAAGCTGTAAATCCGTTTCCAAAATTGCGGTTTTTAGGGATAATATTTCATAGGCGACTGATTGGCCGTTGCCCTTGTAATCATCTTTGGTTATAATCATGTTTGGTTTTATAATATTCTGATTTGCTTTACAGTTTTCAATTTCATTAAGTTCACAGAAGAGTTTAATTAAAATTTGGTTTTATCATAGACATAACCATAATCTATTCATCTTTCCGGTAGAAAACATGTTGCAGACATATATAACTAGCCGGGTTCCCTACTGATAAAGAGAAACTCTCGCTGGTTGGCCGTATATATCCAGTTTTCTACACACGGACAGATCCTAACCAAAACCTAACTACTCGCAGACTTAAGAGGACCAAAGTGATCGAGGAAGCACTACAGCACGGTGAGTTGCGACACACAGACAGATTCAGTTAGCCTGTTTCTCGATTTACGACATTATCTCTCTAAAATATGGTATCAATTACCTTTTTGTGTGGGAAAGCGTAAAAAAAAAACAAAATATAACGATATCTCGACCGAACCGATGAAAATTCAAAACAATCAGTGCGATTAACCTAAACCATGATTCAGAGAGACTATCAGTCGCTGGTTTCGTGTAGTCAAATTTTATAATTATAATAGTGATGGAAACTTTAAAATACTTGTCTAACTTTTAAGCAAACTAAAGATCAAAGTGGTCTCCAGCCTGCTGACGCTTCTTATTAAACCTTGCAGTGTTGGATAAAGGATTTTTAGAGCTTTAATTGGCTAAGCGGCCATTAAACCACATCAAACAATGACAGCCGAAGAAAAATCGTGTCGCGACAGAATTGATAGGAAAAAGATTAAAGAAACCTTCTAAACAATGCAATATTTTGGGGGGTTTTCCTGTAATTAAAGCAGTTATTCCACTTGCACTTTTTGGATACGAGGTAATTTTAACCATTAGCCCTCGTTCACGGTTAGCTTTTCGCATTTGCATTACACACACAAGTCGGCATGCATATGAGGCAATTCTGGGTAGTTCTTTTTCCTCGCATCAATCCACCCTCTTGAATAGAGCTATTCAGCGCTTGGTTTACTATCCATATTCTCCTATCCTATCGAGATTGTATAGTAATAGGCCAGTGTCAATATATATTCAAATTCTCTCATGGCGCTAAGGCTAAGGGGAATGGTTTGTTCGTCATCAGTCTCGATTTGAGTTCTTTTTATTTCAGTCCTCGGTGCCATGGAGTCATGTTCTTTTCACTCGGTTGATTCATGCTCACGCTTTAGAGGCTATGTTATGAGGTAAATTTACCACACCGCAAAAAAATCATGTCATTAATTATTTACTTACAGTCTTAAATCATCTCTTCGCTCAAATTGTTTATTGTTATTAATATTGCCAAACAGGAATTCGTGATGATGTTGGTGCACTTGCTGGTTCTTGTTTTGGCCAATCTCACTTTTTGCTTCGTACAGAGCAGAAAAGGTTAGTTCTTGTTACTGATAAAAACCTTAGTTAAATGGTCTGACAATACTCGCTCAATTGTCACTGAATTTTACTGCCACAAAAAGTTAATATTCAACGCGCGTTCGAGAAAAGCCATTCCAGTAGAATCAACTATCAAGACTGTCAGGAGCCAGCGAATGGAAATCCAGCTAGAATCAGAAAACTTTATTATAACCTTGTGAATGTTTTCGGCTTCGTGGACGGCGACAATGGTTTTGAAACATGATTAAATTTTCATTTTCTAATTGTTTTTGAGTTGTTGTTTTGTTGTCGCTCCAGCGCAATATCACGCAAAGCCTCGCTTTCAAGAGGTTGCAATTCCACGCTGAATACCTCGCCCAGGTAACCAATCAGGGTACGAGAATTCTCTGAGCTATGCGATTCTACATCAAATGCGTGACAGCGTGGAGTGGAGATGAACACTGACCAGTAATAACTACTTTTTCACCTGAAAGATGACCGCCATGCCAACTTCGCCCCACAAGTTGTGGAATAAATTTGTAAACAAGTAAAACTCTATGGAACATTGCGATAAATCTACCAAACATTTTTGGATAGTGCAACAAGAAGTTAGCAATATTGTAAACCTGAATCGTGAGGAAATTTCGAGGAAAAATCGGTTAATAATATTTAATATAAGCAAAACAATTATAGTTAGTTCGTAAATCTAGTGCTCTTTGAAGTTGACTGGTAAACTTATTCCTAGGGCTTGTGGAGCCACTCGGGTGTCCAGAATGTTATGCCGAAGGAGAAAATGCTCAGGAGGATTGTGAGAACAACCTTGCCTTTGAGGATTGCAAAACAAATGAGGTTTGTGCGGTGGGCAGCTTCAAGAAAGGTGACGGTTTTGAATTTCATCGTGGATGTGTGGCCAAAACCGAATACCAGCTACACAAAGCTTATTGTAAAGCCAACAAAGGATCTTGTGTCGTAGCAATGTGCAAAAAGCCAAACTGTAGACCTGAGCTTCCTCTTTCTGGATGACTGTGTATGCATTCCTAAGTAAAGAGGGAGAAATGGGTACAATAAAAGCTATGTAACTATAGAGAGCGAAGGAATCCGTTCTTGAGCTATTTTGTTCAGTAAATGACAATTTTAAAACCAAGAGATCAAGACCCTCTGTATCCTAGGACCGTTTTGAAATTGCAGCTTCCAGTACACAAATTCTTGAGACCCATGCTAGTCTCAACGAGCTCGATATCAACCAACCCTGAACTAGGCTGGGAAACACAGCGGGCCGTTTCTGGCAAATTTTTATCTGTCAGCTTCTCCCTATTATCGTACTCGACTACCTCGCTGAAAAATTTCTGTCAAAATTTTCCAGCCAGCAGACATAGTAACTGGGATCACACACACTGAACACACTTGTATGTGGTTTCAGGGCCATATCCGGATATCATCAGTTGAGGTTGTGCCCGGGGGGTTGTGAGAGACGGTGGGGGAATCAAGAAAATCAAACTACCAAAATCGCCTACCAGCCATCTAGCAATGTATTTTCACTCAAAGTTGTGAAAATTTCTGTTGGATTCCTTTTACTCAGTTGTGCAAAATAGAGTCCAGTCAGACTTCTGGATAAACTAAAAACAAGCTTGCCCGTTAATACTGAGAGATATCGACAAAACAGAAGCTTTGTCAGTCGAAGCAATTTTTGCGTTTACAGTGTCGATGGTTACTTCTTAACTATGTACGGGTGTTATTGTTATGACGTATATATCCAAGGGCTTATTTAAATCTAATGTAAAGCCTGTGTTGTTCTATGGTCGTGAAACATGGAGACTGACTAAGAAGATCGTGTCAAAACTACATACTTTTACAAATAGATGCTGCGCAGAATCCTCCGTATTAACTGGCCCCCTACCAGCAGTAACTATAACCTGTGGGACATCACGGGTCAAGCACCAGTGAAACAGCAGATCATTAACAGGAAACGGTCACGGATAGGTCATACACTTAGACGACCGACGGACTGCATTGCCCGGCAAGCCCCCTGGTGTAATTCGCAGGGTAGCAGACGGAGAGGGCGACCACGACGGAGAAGGGAAACGCAACTGGCTAGCTCTGATCTTCAACAACTTGTACGGTCATCTTGTCAGTCGAAATCAAGGACACATTTTGAACGGTGGTCTATGAAAGACTATAAACTAGAACAGCAATGTAACCAAATGAAAGAATGCTTCGAAGGTGTCATTTAAATTACTGGAATGACTTGATATCATAATCCAGTTCTCGTGTCTAGTATTATATTAGAGAAAAATTGTAAATTGTCCTACGGAAGACCAGTTCAAACTCCACTGAAGTTACGGAAGGGGTAGTTTGCAGAACGCCGAACGCCGAACGCCGAATGCACTGTGTGCTTACGGTTAGTTTCACTTATATTTCCTTGCGGTTAGCTTTTATTTGTTGGACTGGGCCATATGCAATATAATGCTGTCCTTAACAGACAAAACTAACCGCAAGCAAACATGAGTGAACTAAACCGCAAGCAAACAGTGCATTTGGCGTTTGGCGTTCGGCAAAATACCCCTGCCGCTGAAGTTTGGAGCGACGGCTGATTCATATGGCGACCTTCGTGGTACACAATTGCCGACGTCGAAGTTCTGCATCGAGAATACAGGAAGCTCTAGCAATCTTAAAACGGGGACGTTAACTATGAACTTTTTTGTTCAGATGAAGATTAACTGAACAGCGATTTGAACGAAAAACAGATTTCGAAAATAAAAAAACGTGACAATAAATTCCAAACACGGTAAAAGCCTGCTAAGAAAAATGGACCGAGTATTGCCCAAGATTTTCGCAGTATGAGCCCACTAGACATTGTTTTTTCAAAAGGTGCGTCGATCATGTTTATCAAAATTCGGTAATAAAAAAAAATGAGGGTCACTAAGCTCGTTTGTTAGTTATAAGCACTTAAAGCTTAAATTAAGGGGGGCTGTTAAAAGGTTTTTACTGTTGCTATGGTATTCCTACAATCTCCTCATCGCGAGAACAACATGGTATTCTGGATTTTGCCTATTGTTTACGGTCACGCGTTGCGTATGTGACGTTGACCAATCCGCAAACATTTTCCAAGTTTCATCTAAGGTCATTACCTTGTGCATTTAGTAGATATTTCGTGCTGTTTGCATTTCTTTTTTGCGCTACACCGTGCTGATCGATCGAGACCCAACCTGGTCGAAACAACTGCCCATGGTTGCAATTCTTGACTTCAATTTGGATGCTTACATACATGTTTTCCAGCGCTTGACACCGCTTGCATGTTTTCCCGCGCTCGGCACTGGTTTACTTTTTTGTATGCATGTTTTCCGGCCACTTGGCACCGGTTGCATGCTATGCTTCTAGTTATGATTTGTTCTTGCACCTCTGTAAGTGGTTCTTGTAGCTCTGTGCGCTTATATCTCTCCGACTGAAGTCCCTGAACACTAAAATCGTCTTAAAAATAACAAGTGGAAGGGTTTCTTTTGGACAAGTTTTCATTTATTACTGAATCGCTACATTTTATATAACTCGATTACCACAGCCATAGAAGCAAAGCCGGCTGGAATTCCTTGCACAATTACCAGTTAACACGGAATCTAATTTCTACACCAATGTAAAAAAGTGGATTAAGTCTTTTTTTTTTAATCTGTAATCGGAGTTAAGCTTCAATATAATGCAAGTCTCCTGTTTGCAAGATCCCGGCCATGTTAGCTGGCCTCAATCAGCAGAATCCCATTCCATAGCACCTGCACTGCCAAGCCTTGTCGCTCATCCAGCAGGTGCTTGGACACCTCTGACAACTACCCCCAGTGTAACCCAGCTCTTTGCACCTGTGAAATTAAAGTAAAGTACTAGTAAAGCAATATCTAAGGCCGACTCCTTTCTAGTACAGACAAAGGATACTGATACTGAGAGCTTTTGACACTATTTTAGAGCTTTACTATATGTTGAATATGGGGGAAAATACGGTATGTGAAGCAACAAGGCTGCAAAACCAGGTTTTACAATAAAATTAAATAAAGATAAATAAAATACAAAACATTTAAGTCGGCAAGGCCACAAAACGTTGTGGCTTTACTCCACTGATATTTAAAAATAATTTGCTATGGGTCTCATGGAACTTGATGTTTCCATAACAACGAAATTTTGCAAATTTTTGAACCTAGTCCTCGGGCTCTCTGTCATGCTCCCGGTCGCTTAACAAAGGGAGGGAACAGGACTAAACTGAAAAACTTCCGACTGATGCTGCGACTTGGACAATCTACGAAATTCTTAAACTCAACGTGTGACGAAGAAAGGAATTTATACCGGTCATTGCAGTTCTTCCACAATCTTCCAGTCCCCCACCTACTCCACCGGGAACATCTGCTCCAAGTTTCATAGCAAGTACCTAGAACACAATCAAACGTCATTCTATAAAGACAAAACAATGTTACCCCCATCACAACCTCCTCGAATATAAGCCATTGTATTGGCCCCTCGCCGGTGACGTGCTCCTGGCCCCATAGGGGAGATCCTCGTGTTAAAAAACATGATTAAAGGGGCAGGCATGCACGGAAAATTTAAAGATGCTAAATTTGGCCCTTTCTCAAATCTACACACGTATATTTCACTTGTAGAAGTCTATCGATTTGGACAGTGTTTGGGTTAAAGATTTTCGCCCATATCAATTTTCTTTACTCTCGCAAGTTCTCGCGCGTTTGGAGATGCGCCACACTCCCGTTTTAGGTGCAGGGATCCCAACCAATGCTTACCTAACTTTTAAAGATGCTACTTTTAGCCCTGCCCCAAATCTACACACGTGTATTTCACTTGTAGAAGTCTATCGATTTGCACAGTGCTTGGGTAAGAGACTCTCGCCCCTATCAACTTACTTTTCTCTGGTAAGTTCTCGCGCGTTTAGAGTTGCGCCAAACTCGCGTTTTAGGTGCGGGGATCCCAACCAATGCTTACCTAACTTTTTAAAGATGCTACTTTTAGCCCTCCCCCAGATCTACACAGGTGTATTTCAATTTTGGAAGTCTATCGATTTGCACAGTGCTTGAGTGAGAGATTCCCGCCCATATCATTTTTCTATTCTCTAGTAAGCTCTCGCGCGTTTACAGATGCGCCACACTCGCAATTTTGTTGTCAAGATCTCAAACTATGCTTACTGGACTTTTTAAAGATGCTAGATTTGGCCCTTTCTCAAATCTACACACGTGTATTTCACTTGTGGTAGTCTGTTGCTTTGGACAATGTTTGGGTTGGAGATTCTCGCCCATTTATATTTTTTTCTCTTGCGTGTTTTCGCGCGTTTACAGATGCGCCACACTCGCGTTTTAGGTGCGGGGATCCCCACCAATGCTTACCTAACTTTTTAGAGATGCTACTTTTAGCCCTGCCCTAAATCTAGACACGTTTGTTTCACTTGTGGAAGTCTATTGATTTGGACAGTTTTTGGGTAAGAGATTCTCGCCACTATTAACTTTCTTTTCTGTAGTAAGTTCTCGCTCGTTTAGATATGCACCACACTCGCGGTTTTGGTGTCGGGATTTTAAACTAATTTTACTGGACTTTTCAAAGATGCTAGATTTGGCCCTTTCTCAAATCTACTTACGTGTATTTCACTTGTGGGAGTCTGTCGCTTTGGACAGTGCCTAGGTTAAAGATTCCCGCCCATTTATATCTTTTTTTCACTCAAGTGTTTTCGCGCGTCTAGCAATGCGGCAAACTCGCGTTTTTGGTGTGGGGATCCCAAACTGTGCTTACGGGGCTCTTTAAAAATTCTAGTTTAAGCCCTCCCCCGAATCTACACAAACGTATTTCACTTGTGGAAGTCTATCGATTTGAACAGTGCTTAGGTTGGAGATTCTCGCTCAAATCAACTTTCTTTTCCCTCGTAAGTTCTCGCGCGTTTAGAGATGCGCCACACTCGCGTTTTAGGTGCGAGAATCCCCACCAATGATTACCTAACTTTTTAAAGATGCTACTTTTAGCGCTCTCTCAAATCTACGTACGTGTATTTCACTTGTGGAAGTCTATCAATTTGGACAGTGCCCTCAAAGTAGCCGTGACCGGGCTACGCGCAGCGTGATTTTGCCCAACTTAAGGTCGATTTCCAGGAACTTGGGCGATATTTTTGAGTCCAACGGACTCTAAACTAATTCGAGAAGACTTTGGTTTTCGGTGAAAGGGACAGAGGAAAAATTTTTGAACGCTTGGTTATGAGCAGTCTGGCCGAAATATGGCCCCTCCTTAACTCACTTAGTGACTAAAATGTCGCCGAGACGGGGCTACGCGCGGCGTGATTTTGACCATTTTTAGGTCGATTTCCAGGAATTTGGGCGATATTTCCGAGTACCAGGGACTCTAAACTAATTGGAGAGGACTTTGGTTTTCAGTGAAATGGACAGAGGAGAAATATTTGATCGCTTGGTTACGAGCAGTCTCGCAGAAATATAGCCACTTAGTGACTAGAATGTCGCCGAGACTTGGCTACCCGCAGAATGATTTTGACCAACTTTGGGCCGATTTCCAGGAACTTGGACGATATTTCCGGGTCCCAGGGACTCTAAACTAATTCGAGAAGACTTTGATTTTTAGTGAAATGGACAAAGTAAAATTTGTTGAACGCTTGGTTATGAGCAGTCTGGCAGAAATATAGTCACTTAGTGACTAGAAAGTCGCCGAAACCGGGCTACGCAAAGAGTGATTTTGACCAACTTTGGGTGGATTTCCAGGAACTTAGGCGATATTTCCGAGTCCCAGGGACTCTAAACTAATTCTAAGACTTTGGTTTTCGGTGAAATGGACAGAGGAAATATTTTTTAACAATTGGTTTTGAGCAATCTGCCCGAAATATAGCCACTTAGTGAATAGAAATTCGCCGAGACCGGGGCTACATGCAGCGTAATTTTGACCAACCTTGGGTCGATTTCCAGGAACTTGGGGCGATATTTCAGAGTCAGAGGGACTCTAAACTAATTCGAAAAAAACACGCGAGTGAAAAAAAGATATAGATGTTCGATAACCTTTAACCCAGGCATTGTCCAAAGCGACAGACTTCCACAAGTGAAATACACGTATGTAGATTTTAAAAAAGAGTCAAATCTAGCATCTTTAAAAAGTCCAGTAAACATGGTTTAAGATCCCGACACCAAAACCGCGAGTGTGGTGCATCTCTAAACGCATAAGAACTTACTAACAAAAAGAAAGTTGATATGGGAGAGAATCTCTTACCCAAGCCCTGTCCAAATCAATAGACTTCCACAAGTGAAATAAACGTGTGTAGATTTGGGGGAGGGCTAAAAGTAGCATCTTTAAAAAGTTACGTAAGCATTAGTTAGGATTCCTGCACCTAAAACGCGAGTGTGGCGTATCTCTAAACGCGCGAGAACTTACGAGAGAAAAGAAAGATGATATGGGCGAGAATCTCGTACCCAAGCACTGTCCAAATCGATAGACTTCCACAAGTGAAATAAACGTGTGTAGATTTGCGAAAGGGCCAAATCTCGCATCTTCAAAAAGTCTAGTAAGCATACTATGAGGTGCCGACACCGAGATCCCGAGTGTGGCGCATCTCTAAGCGCGCGGAAACACGCGAGAAAAAAAATATAAATAGGCGAGAATCTCCAACCCAAGCACTGTCCAGAACGACAGACTACCAGAAGTAAAATACACGTGTGTAGATTTGAGAAAGGGCTAAATCTAGCATCTTTAATAAGTCCAGTAAACATGAGATCCCGACACCAAAGCCGCGAGTATGGCGTATCTCTAAACGCGCGAGAACTTACTAAAGAAAAGGGAGTTGATATGCGCAAGACTCCCTTATTCAAGCACTATCCAAATCAATAGACTTCCACAAATGAAATACACGTGTGTAGTTTTGGGGGAGGGCTAAAAGTAGCAACTTTAAAAAGTCAGGAGAGCATTCGTTGGGATTCCCGCACCTAAAACACTTTTTCCGGAGGTCGTTACTTACGGACTTTTACGATTCGTTGCGTGTACGAGCCATTGGCCAAGTTATTGGCCAAGCCATTGGTAGCCGTGCATGGTCACCTAAAGCACTGACAATCTATCTTAGCTCCATGTACTAAGTTTCTCCTCGAGCTTTTTTTTCCCTCGGCTGTGTAATTGTGCGATATTTTCTACGCAATAACTTCAATTGCCGAGCCTGATAATACTGCATGTGGCTCCCACTGCCAACGACATACTCAGACAAGTATTCCAGATCATCTGGGTTTTTATTCCTCAAGATCTGTTTTAGATTGATTAATCAAACGTTCCTTTACGCCCGGACAAGCATCTCGATGCAGGCTCAGAGTTTATTGTGATGGCTTTCATTGGGTAAACAAGACATTTACATCTGCTCGCCGCGCTCAACATCCATTCTTAGGCACTTTGGTATCTTTAAGTTCAGTTCGTAGATCTAAACTTGGCTCAGGGGGAGAAGCAGAGGAAGGTTCATGTTGTGTAATTCGTTCATCATTACTTGATTTATTGGCATTCCCCGGTTTTGTCCGGTCACGTTTATTTCCTGCCCAAGTCTTTCTTCACGTGTGTTTAGACGTGATCCGATATACAATGACCTTGTTTTGTTCAAGATTATTGGCGTCGGTGGAGTCCGCCATCATTTGAAAGCATCGGAAATGACTCGAACGCACTATTTACTTTTAAAGCGCTATTAATATCGTGACTTCATTTTAAAGCTTGTCTCATATTCCATCGGCCCTTTCTGGTTTATTTTTATTATCGACATTTCACTGAAACAGATGATCACGTCTTCCCTGGCCGCAAGACGAAGAACCCCAGTGAGAGTATGTAAGGAATGCTAGGAAAATTTCCCACCATTTCTCTGCGGTACTTACAGTAGAAGCCCCGTATGTTCCGTCATGGGCAAAGACTTAATCTTTTTCGATAACGACAAAACACAATGCCGATAAATGAAGGAAATCTCAGGATTTATTCAGTCTTGGTCCTCAAATTTTGAGTAGAATCTAGGAGAAAGCTATGTTGTTGTTGTTGTTGTTTCTTTTTTAAGGTTTGCAAAACGAAAAATATGGCAGCCTTTCAATGAACGTTGCATTTCAGTTCAAGTGATTTCAAGCGAACTCTTTTTAAAACGACACTCGCTTTCGAACTGTAACTACGGAAAATCAGGACTGAAAAACTTACATAACGAACGCCCGAACTTCTGCATGTCATGGAGAGAGGTTAATATCCACTGATTTCAATATATTTTTGTATTTCATCACGAGAAGAACTCTCTGATACTGGCAGTTCGAAAATTCGGACACATGGAAAAGAAACTCGCGTCGTACGCCGATTGTGTGAATAGCCTGTGATTTTCTATCAACTAAATCATCGCATTTATAATTTTGCTTCACGGTCATTTTCACGGCCGTTGCAATGAAAAAGAACTTAATATTTTTCCTAGTTTATTCTGCTGCGGTAACTATAACGTAAGAAATTGAATTTATACCAAAGTGCGAGTTTTCCACTCCCTTAAACTTTCGACGAGCAACTCCGTCAGTGTCACAAAAAGTCTTACAGGTCTTGGATATTTAAGCTATATATAATGAACAGCAATATAAATGCATAAAGTGCTGTTTTAAATTTTTCGTTATCAAATATTTTGTTCTCGGAAATATTAGCTTGTCAAGCTACTCTGAAATTCGAGCTTAAATAAAGTTTATGTATGTATGTAGGTAGGTAGGTAGGTAGGTAGGTAGGTAGGTAGGTAGGTAGGTAGGTAGGTAGGTAGGTAGGTAGGTAGGTAGGTAGGTAGGTACGTATGCTGCCCTTTCCGACGAACACCATTCTAGAAATTCAAGTAATAAACCAGCTTTCGACTTAACTTCAGGGGTTGGAATACAGAATATTTCATTTACCCTCAACCACTGAGATTTGCATCATGGCGGAAACTAGGAACAACACAAGCAAACAGGATCCAACACGAAAAGCCTGGAAAAAAAAAAGATCAAATAAGCAAACGGATAATTCTGACTATTTACTACTGACAGCTCGTAGCTTTCATTGGCATTCATCAGCTCTTCAGTTATTGACATAGAATTTTGAGTCCGTCAGTCCATGAAATTATATTGGAGCCAAAGTTGTTTCGCTCGATAGTTGACAGACATGCAAATGAATTCTAAATCATTTCATTTTTCTATCTTACCGTGAGTGACTCGAAGAAATAGAGATCAATGAAATTAGGATTATCAAACAAACTTATGTACCATTATTTCTCGTGAAGCAACAGAACGTTCTATTCGGTTCCAATTTCCAAGTTTCCAAAGGTGGCGCCTCAGACTCGGTTGCAATGGTGTACTTGAGCTGACTGACGATACAGACCTTAGCTTTTATCATTTATACCGTGGCGTCAAGCTTTCGATCTTCTCTGGGAAAGCAAGGATGTAAGCCTCGGACCTTGCTAATATCACTTTCGTACCCCATCGTGACGCAATGTCCTTATGACAGTCCAGAGATCGATAGAGAAATATGATTTAAAATATGCGTCGTTATATTAGCTCAACTTATCTAATACCTTGAATGTCAACAAATCCAGAAGATGTTTTCTCTCCTGGGACGTTCTTTAACTATTGACTTTGCTTTTAATGTAAAAAAAAATGTTGATATTTGAGATTTAGATAAGTCATTAAATCATGACCGTGACGGTGTTTGGATATCTGATCTTAATTAGCATAATCTTTACGATTTCTGCTTCCTTAGTTTTAGTTTCGATTGTTTGAGAAGATATATCAAACACGCAAGAAGTTTGTCAAACATACTCCGCCACGCGTCGTGTTTTCAACTCTCTTCTCGGTGTATGAAAATGCGGTCAAACACGATCTTTCGTGTTTGATAAATTACTTTTCTTCTACTTTGGTCTAGTGACCCAACCTAACATGAACATGGTTCGAACTCAATGTAGCGATCACTGCCAAACCCAGCTTATCAATAGAGGTTCGAGATCTCTAGATATGATTCGCATGGTTAGAAACATAGCTTCCTTAGCAGCAGTTCAGTAAATCAGGGTGACTTTTCTGAAGGCTTCCATTTGAAAACTTACAGCTGGCGAAGTAAAATTGCCAACACTGTTGGACGATGTCGTTACAGTACACATGAGCGGGAATTTGAGGTGACTCAAAGTCTCGCAGTTCTTACATTAATTTTGATCGAAGATTTGAAACGAAGGCCTTTGATTGTCAGCAATTATTCAGACTTTGCCGAGGTTATTACCAAAAACAATTTCTCCCGAGTAACCAGGGGAATATACATGCCAATTGTTGAAATATTTTTTGCTGTGCTTTCATTTTTGTCCTATTTCCATTGCAGCATTTCGGTGACGTAACCGACACGAATAGCCTTGCTTTCTCGCTAGACCGAAGAGACCCGACCCAGACGGACGGCGGTGAAATATCGAGGCCTGGGAATAAGGCTAACGTTTGAAATTAGGTTAAGCGAGAGGAATACAAAATAAAGGAAACAGTCATACTATCTACATGTTCCAAATACTTTATTGTACAATTATCCCTCTATAAAAACAGTTAATTACAAAAGCGAGTTTCATCTACCAATGCTATTCAATTCAGAACTTTTACCGCGCCAGAAGCCCGCTCCAATTTACATTACCACTGAATGTGACATGATTTACAAGATAAGCCCTAAATCGACTACAACGAATGACTCCGAGCGAATCTCGAGAAATATTCAATGCTAATTGACGTTCATTCATACCAAGCTGTAGGGGCCAGTTTTAATTAATGATGCTTTTAAGTCCACAGACATGGCACATTAAATTATACCGTGTTCAAAATAGCGAGGGTTTACTCAGTGTGTTACCAAACGCCTTATCTACATGCAAGCTACCAAGCTACCAAAAACAAACAAACAAAACAAATAGAAGAAACCACGTCCCCTTCTTAAATATGCTGCTAATGGCCATTTTAAAACGGTGCTTCGTTTTCCTGCGAATCTAAACACGATCTCAGTGAAAAAAAAAAGGAAAAAAAAAAAAACGCTCGAAGATTGACGTTTTGCAAGGAAATTGAACCTCAGACAATCACCATAAAAACGCTTATTTTGTCTATTTTTTGGACCATTTAACTTAAAAGCAAAAATAATTTTCATGGCCAAGGCTTTACAACTCACTCATGTAGAATTGTTAGAGAAGATATAATTTTATATAACTTATATTAAGAAATTCAGTAATCTTTGCCTTTTACACAAATTTCGCAAGTGTAAACCCATTTACTAGAACTTGGAAAACACGGTTAAATTCTCAATCCTTTTTCTCAATCCAAATGCTGGTTCCATTCATAAAATAAACAATTCTTTCGCAAAGATAAACAACTCAGCCTTTGCAATCAAGGGGGAGAAAAACTATCTTAAGTTCTATTAAGCATGCGTTGCGACTTGCTGCTACTCTTAGCTTAAAGTCTTGCTTAGGTTTGACATGTTTTTGTTGGCTTCCAGACTTGCCAGCCAATCAGAACTAACAAACACACGTGCAACTTATCGGCACGTGCCTGTCTTAACTTTGTATACATACGACATGTCTCTTACACGATGACTGGTCGAGCACTGAGGAACCCAACATAACATCTGTCATAAATTAACCCAGTTAAAAACTGAGCAAGAACGGGATAGCGTATTTCAGAGCAATTTTATTTCTAACTTTATCTGCGAGAGAAAACAGCTACAATCCTAATGCAGTAATACTACAAAGATCTGTACAAAATGAAGTGTGATAGCCTCTTCAAGGCTATCACTCCGTTTTCCGTGACTATATTACCAAGACTTGAGAGTGTGAAACTTGCCACTCCGTCGCACACAAAATAAATTTTCAATTATTACTGGTATATAGCAGTTCAAAGTGAGACTGAATCTCCCCTATACAACAAGACAGCAGGTTTTCAAAACTCCCGCCCTGGTGCCCAGTGCCCCTTGTAGAACTCCGCGGATATCGAGGCTATCACGTGATTGGTGGATGGACATGAACTGATCCTAACGGAACAGGCAGGCGACGACTCAAAACTCCAGCAGTGGGATTGTGTATAAGTGGAATGACTGTAAATGTTAGTTCGTCTTACAGCTGGCGCAGAGGGAGTGGGTCTAGTGACGTTATTTTCGATCTGGAAGAGGGGGAATGGGAAGAGATGGATTACGCCACGTCATACTCGCATAATTCGCAGGAAGGGAGGCGGGGGGCTTAATACACCCATGACACGGGTACCCACTGGGGTGTTCTTCGGAGGCGTTCGAGATCGTCCTCCAGCAGGCGTATGGTGTCCTCGATATCATTGTTGACGATTGTCAGATCGAACAAATGTCCATAAGTCTGACGGAGTGAGTCCGAGTCTTTGGCAAGCCGCTGAAGACTTTCGTCCTGTAACAAAAAAAAAACAACAACAACAACAACAACACAAGATGACAAGCTTGTCAAGAGAATCAGAGTGAGCCTTTGCAATCAGTTTCAATTTTCCCGTCCAAATCATTCAGGTTCATGTTTGGTTTATTATCATTAGCTTTGAGTAGTTTTCCATCGAGTGTCGTAAAACCAAAATCAAAGTAATCACCCTAGCCAATGGAAAGAAAAAAAAAACCAACAATCCAGTGAACCAATCAAAACTCAAAGCAAATACATGTAGCCGACGCAAAGCGCGGGAAAACGTGTGCGAACGAGTCACGGTTGGTTTTGGATTCACTCCTGATTGGCTGACAAAGTGGCGTGAGTTTTTCGCAAAGCGTGGTAATGCAAAACCAAGGCGAATGCAAATTGCTATCGACTTTCCAGTGAAAACCGCTCTAAACAATAATAAATTCAAACTCACAGCAACATCTCCATTTGGCGTGGACGAGCCTTTCATGCTGTCGTTTCCAACGATAGTTGGCGCAGAGATGAAGACAACGTACGGAGAGAATTCGGCCGTCCGAAGAACCTTGAGTGCCTGACAGAAAAACCACAATGAACACAATTGGTTAATGCTTGGACGGGCTACGTACATAAGAGTTTCTCAAGAGCTCACAGCTGTACAATGTGTATTGATTGGTTCAGCCAAATTCATGGTCTCCACAGACATCACTTTTCAAAATCTCTTGACTTGACCCTGATAAAAATAAAATTTTCCAGGCCAAAGATATACAAAATGTCAGATATAGCAGCGATTGACAAATTTTCTACAAAATGTCCTTCCTCATTAAGGACAAACATCGTTGAAATCACAGTGACCACAAATGTTTCTTTCAGTCCTCAGTGGTATTAAATCAGCCGTATATAATTATATCAATTTTCCCTGACTTTACTTCAAAATGTCGAATTTTCCTGACTCAAAGTAAAATTCCCTGACTTTCCTTGACCTTGAATTTTCTTTCCATGACTATCTCCTGACTTGTCGCAGCCCATTACAGTACCATTCCAGTACAGTCCCATCCCAGCTTCCCATCTAACTTAACGGACTCTCCATTATGTGAGCGTATGCAGCAATTCCAACAATTTCATTTGTTTGTTGGAGGGCTGGAAAGAAATCGTACTGAGAGGCCTCTCTGGGGGGCTTTCTTTACCTGAGGCTCCACGTCGAGTATGGCTGTAAGGCCCTGATTGAGGTTGTCCCTTATCGTGTCGAGTTTGGTGCCATACATGGCTCCCTGGTGTGTTCCATACTCCAGGTACTTGTTGGCCTCTATGTCCAATAACATGTCCTCAGCGGAGACGAAGAAGTAGTTCTTCCCATCCTCTTCCCCGTCTTTTGGTTCTCGTGTTGTATCTGACAGGAAAATGACCTGAAGTTAGTACACCTTCGTTTGTTCTCGAGGTCAGGAACAATATAGAGCGGTTTTCAATCGAGTGCCTCGGAAGCAAACACTCTGGCCAGTCACAAACGGCGCAGAAAATCCACTGACCCAATCAAAACTCCCAAAAACTATGTGCAGTCAGCACGAAGCGCGGGAAAACTTGCGTGAGCGAGTCACGATTGGTTTTGGTTTTACTTCTGATTGGATAATAAAGTGGCGCGAGATTTTTCAGCCAATCGTTAACCGTGGTGATGTAAAACCGAAGCAGATCCGAATACCTTCAAATGAACACCACTCTAAGCGCGTTCTAACTTTAATAGTAGTTTAAGTATCTTCATATGTCCAGTTGGTGGTTTCCTCTAGTGGTTAAAAACATGGCGCTCAATACAGAATCCCATGTCTTAAACTGATTTCTGGAATGTCCAAAGTGCAAAAATCTAGGATGGTTCACAAGTTAACAGAATGTGAATACCTTGAAAATTAACAAATCACCTGACTTAACACGGTCAGCACAATACAAAGAAGGGGGGAGTGAGGGGTGGGGGGAAAGAGGTGGGGACAGAAGGAGGTTCAACCCCAGAGGCCAAAAGGCCGCTCACGTCTAGGGCAACTTGTTCATTCCCCACCCCCACCACACTAAAACACACTCGCCAGTTTTTCAAGACAACCCTGTGATGGCTGCCAACAGCGAAATGACCTACACATAAGAAACATGTTGAACAAATGAAATCGTACTTACGAGGAATCGGGTAAGAAAATCTTTCGGGGTATTTATTTATGAGCGTGTTTTTTATATGCCTTCTTCCGACACCATGGGCCCCTAAAAGAAACAAAACAGGTCGATTATGAATGACTTGCATCTAAAACTTAATGGCAAACAACAACATTTCTGCCCAACACCATTTGAGCCAGCAATTTTCACTTCAAGATCAGCGGCGTTGCTATGAAACACGAGACATCGAGCAAAGAATGCCGGTATTGTTAAACGCCTGGAAGAATCATTTGGGAAAATGGCGGGTCCTTTTACTTTTTGCCAGAAACCGAACAGGACTGAAACACTTTCCTAAAAAGTTGCTTGATAGCGTGGAAGTACATTATCTACTTCCATCTTCTCAGAGCCTGTAAAACATCTATGTATGGCAAATGGAGTTTAAAAATATTCAATGCCTTACCAAGAAGAACAAGCGTCTTTCGTTTAAAGTAATCCAGCTTCACCACTTCTTCGTAAGTAACCAGATCAAGCTGATCGAACACTGAAACAATAGTTGAAAAAAAACATTTGATTAACAGGAGCTCAGTCACGGTATTTTGAGTTCTTTTGGCCACATACAAAATTACCGTTAAATTGAAGGAAACCTGAAAATAGTAGTTTACTAAGATAGAAAAACACCAAACAAATAAAAAGAAACCATAAAGGAACAAGGATGGTCAAGGATGGGGAAGACTGACACGGATTACTAACGACAAACTTGAAAAATTTAGGCTAAACTTTTTAAGACCCCCAAACCGTGACGTAACTCCTTTGACATTCTAATCAATTTGAAGGCAAGTTTGTTTCCCGATCAAGTCATACAAACCTGCATTATGTTTAGCGACGTACTTATCCCGACCGCTCTTCTTTTTCTTGTTGAACCAGATGCATGTTGCTGGAATAATAATAGTAAAAAAAAATTAACACGGTACATGTGAAGTTAAGTACTTAGAGCTCAGAGAACAACATTTCTACCACGACAGTCCAAACGTTCTCGCTAAAATCAATCAAACGGACAAAAGAGGAATAGAAACAACGGCTAAAACTGACTGGAAGGGAAACACGGAATACACGATAAGCAGTATTTTCAATTTACTAGGCAACAAAATCATCTAATTCAAAGATAGATTACAAATTGCAGCGTTTTGGAGTCAAACCTACCCCCCAGTGGATACGATCTGATCCTCATCACAACAATTGTTCACCCCTCCCTGCCTCAATTCCCTTCCCGTCTTAAGAGATTGCCGCGATGCACTGCCGGTGGTAACATTCTACGGTAATAATGCAAAAATTCCCCACCCCTCCTACTGTCAAAAACGCTCTCACCACCATTCTGTTTCCTGGCTTTTTCCGCCGCTAAACACGAAACTCGCCTAAAAATAGAAAAAAGGTGCTTGTTACAACAGGTAGCTAACAGGATGAAATACCACTTGTAGTGTGTCACTACAACATCACTTATAGCACTCGGATTAACACGATTATCTATACTTACACAAACAACACCGTGATGCATTCTCAGTGACTGGGAATGTGCTGAAATACGATCTCTCAGGTCTGTTTGACCATTTCGTTATATCATTCAATATGACGGTGATTTAACAACAAACGACGTTATACGAGACTCAACTTCGACAGCATTCGGCTTTAATCGGAATAACTCGACAAAGACTCGGAATACTAACCATTCCTGTAGCTCGGGCGAGGGAGCGAGTCCAGCAAAGCCGTCTTTATCATCAGCTTTCATAGCCTGCCACCAATATGGGTCGGTTTTGCTCACTACTTGAATAATATCCCCACAAGAGAACGATAGCCCAGCCTGTTGGCATGGAATAAGGTCATCCCCTCTGGGGTCGTAATCAAACAGCGCCCGCACGAACACCTGAAACATTCAGTGGTATGTCAGTACGTTATGTAAAAGAAATGACGAGTCCACAAGGAAGCGCAGATATAGGGATAGTAAAAACAGTGAATACTTCTAAGTCGTCAATAAATATCATATTATAATGACGTTAAGCAAACCAAGTTGGTTTCAAATTTTTCAATTTTATTGCAATGTTTAAATAGATTAATACTAACTGGCCTTCGAACAAACACGCTAAAATGAACTATTGAAGCGAAGACCACATGGTGGAAGAATTCCCGGGGGGGGGGGGCGGGGGGGGGGGTGGGGGGTATCCTGCTATGACAAAAGTTTTTTGGGTTACCAAAAACTGATTGAATGTTATTACTATAACTTGGGGAAGGTATTGCTGTGTATAAGTGTATAAGAGAATTAACAAATGGTAAACACCATAGCGTGTACTATTGAGTTATGGATGCACGCGGGAGGTTGCTAAGCACGAAAGAAGCGTAAGAGTCGCACAAGGCGGTAGCCGAGTGCGACTCTAGCTTCTTGAGTGCTCAGCAAACCTCCCAAGTGCATCCATAACTCAATAGTACACGCTATGGCGTTTACCATTTGTTTTATAACATAACATTGAGACATTGGAACAACAGAAGTTCTTTTATTGAGCTACATCACAAAAAAATGTCGTCTTACATGACAAGAGAAAACAAGCGCGCGAAAATTCATTCATGACAACCGACTGCACACCAATTACTCGATAAAGTTTCATCTTCACACAACTGTGAAGACAGTTTCGCATTTCTGGGAGAAGGACGTCGGCCATTACTTTGGAAACAATGTCTGTCAAAAGATTTACTTTGTGAACATTAGCACACACGTCAGCAGCGTACACCCATGGGCAAATAGTAGACGCTAAATTAACCAATCAGAGCGCGCACTTTGCTTTAGTTATGTTATAATAGCAATTAGCTTGTTATGACAAAACTCTCTACACAAAATATCAGCAGCATTGACATCATAGTCCCCGAACAAACGGCGCTGCACAATTTTAACTCTACGGTTAGATTAAGTCTTCGCTGGGTCAAACCGGACCTTATCACGTTTTCCGTCGCATTAAGCGAGCAGGAGTATTTCTGTTCCACTCTGGATGGGATGCTAGTCCATCGCAAGGTCCCCCCCAGCATTAAATTTGCCAAACACATTTATACACCTGGGTGGAGAGAGGCACTGTGAAAGTACTAAGACCAACACTTAACAGTTGAGATGATAATCAGTTCCTAAAGCAGAAAATTAACTACACTTCATGGGACACTTACCTCAGAAACTTGCGTGACATTTCTTGAGCTTGGTACAATTTTGAACGTCACATTTCCACTTGCGTCACGCTACGGAAAGAAGAAAAAAAACAGTTATTTTTAAAGGTGATGTCGTATTTTCTTTCTCCTTCAGTAAGTAACTTAACAACTGCCCCGAAAAATTACGCGACTTTCTGTAGTCCACCAAATTAAATACAAATTAAGCTTAAAGTACATATGACATGAAAAATAATTTCTGCTTATTTGAAAGGCCTTTCAAAATAAAGAATGGCCTTTTTCTTTTTGAAATATCTTTGTTCGTTTTAGAGATATTGACGTTTTTCTATTATGCAAATTAGATCAGTGATGACATCATATTGTTTGCAACTAAAAATGGTAAAATACTGAATAAACGATATCTCTAGAAATATTGAAGCAGTGTTCTTGAAACTTGGCACGACAAATGTGCATCACAAAAGGAACAAAATGACGCCCACAGAAGTGATAGCTGCTCGAATAGAAATAAGAATGCTTAGGATTAAGAAAGATCACGACGGAATACAAACGATAATATCATAAAATTTAAACTAAACTTTTCTAGACGATTCACCTGTGTCGTAACAGCTATCAAAACCTCTCCAAGATCGACTAACAAATTCTCATCACTGACAGTTGAACATTTCCTTTATGTCGATTCTAAGAATTTGGAGGTCAGTCAAGATGGCCTCCCCTCTTTGATGATTCTCTTTATTCTCTTCACTTCTCTTCTCTTCCTTCAACAGTATTGAAATTGTAAAGAGAAATTCTGTTTTGATCACTGTGGTTATACGCCTAATGGGAAGATTGTTTCACACACAATATGGTGAAAGCAATGCCGTCAGGGTATCGCAGTACTTACCAAAATAGCTTGAAGATTTTCCACTGATTTATCCGCCACGTTCACTCCATTTATTTCTCTGATTTCGTCTCCTGGATGTAGTGTGCCTGAAGAGAAGGAGGGAAGCCAACGAGTCAGAGAAATCTATCGGTAAAACAGACTTTTCTAAGGCCCCGTCCACAATATCCAGAGAAATTTGACAATGTCGTTTTCATACTGAAAAACGCATGAAATGTTTTCCGTGCACATTACGCCGGAGAAATTTGAAAACGCAACAAACAGAGGTCATTTTGGATTTGTGTTTGAGGAAAATTCGGTCAGGGAGATCACGTGATTATCGTGACGTCATCGTTTTCGCAAAGATTCGTTTTCAAAATGTTTTCCGTCTACATTAATGAAAACGAAGAGCCGGCGTTTTCAAATTCATCTGGTTTGAAGAGCGTTTTCGAAAAGCTCCGTTTTCGTGACGGATTAGTGCGGACGGAAGGCCTAACCGTAGAAACAAAGCTGCGTTTTCAAATTTCTTCGGCGCGGTGTGGACGGGGAATAAACTTCTGTAAGACTGCTACAAAGAAAACCAGGACAACGACAGTCGCAACAGAAACCCCTCTACAAAGACTTGTACTGAACTGAACGAATAAGAAGTTTACAAATGAATGTTACGACCTATCAGTCAAGGAAAACAACAACAACGTAATGAGGGCCGGATCTAGGATTTTTCAAGTGGGGCGAGCTGGTACCCTGGGGTTACAGAATCGAAGGGGCATGTCCGCAAAATGTTGTAATTTGAGAATTGGAACCTGAAATACCAGCAATGCCACAAAGCAGAAATTACAATGAGGAACCCGACCAGGGTGTTTCCCTATATTTCTGCCATACTATTCATAATATATTCACTTTGTTACTTCTTTTCTTAGCGGCCAGGCTCCTATAGAACTTCCAAGTGCGCTGATTCTTTTTCTACTTATGATGTGGGGATTGTGGCGGAGGCCGCTACAACAAGGGCATCCCGCAGAAGTAAGCGGGTCACCCGAGGGCAGCCTACAACCCCGTAAAAAATTGAAAGTGACACTAGCCACAAGATCTGGCGTCACCCAGATCGTTATTTTCCTTACTCATTAGTTTAAGGCAAAGGTTCTATAGTTAACAAAGCTGTCTTATATGCGATCACCACACCACACTTGTGGGAGGGCATGTTGCACATGAAATTAAACATTTTGATTATCCGCTTTAAAAAATACGATTTTCCTGTGCAAATTAAGTATGCCACGTAACGATAATCAAGATATCAAAATTCACAAATTTCAGGGAGGTTGTCCGAAAAACTCTTCCACGCATGCGCAATACAACTAAAACAAGAAAACGTAAAACATGCCTTTGGATGCCATATTTTTTAGTATTACACAAAAGTGAAATTAGAATTTAGTTACGTTGAGTGAAAGAATGAATTTTCACTACAATATTTGCGGTAGATTACCGGTGTTATGCAATAGAGCTGCCAAAATCTCAGCATTGTGATTATCGTCAAAACTACAAAGTATTGAGGACAACAAACTGGTTTTGTGGAGAAGAAGTAAAACATACCACTGACTTTATCGGCATTTGCTATTAGAAATTCCAGCCAAATTAAACCGCGAAAAAACAAGACAATTCAAAAGAAAAGATTTTTCTGTGCTTAAAAAGAAACAATCGCTACACAGCTCGTTCAGCAATTTTCATTTCAGCTAAAAAATGGCCTCTTGTTTTCCACGATGGCGACCAACAACAAGAACATTCTAACAAAGTTTCAAAGCTGTTGACTTCAACATGTCAACATGATAAACTCACCTTGTCTGTGAATCATTCCCCCATGCATGATCCGCGCCACAATACACCTTCCCTCTTCATTTAGCTTAAGAGTGATGCCCTGTGAAGGGATTATGCCCACAATTAATCTCGGTCTTGTACCGCCGCTTTTGCGCCCTACGAGAATTCGCGAGAGATAGGCAAGCAGAGCGTGCACACATGAACTTACCATAGGTTCGTTGGGATTCTTGTGAAACTGGACGAGTCGAACACGTGTTAGTTTTTCCGGTCGATCTCCTACAGAATCGTCCATCCTACTGCTGTACGGAGTTGTGTTATCGGGCTGATACGGATTGACTTCTTCACCTGAGGTAGTATTTCTCAGCACCTCATCGTGCGACTGCAGCATTGCCTGGTGGGAAAACATTTCTGGTTAAACATCTGAATGCGATTAACAATCATTATATAATAAGTTGAATTATTCTCGCGTTTTGATTGGTTCTTACTTATGATCTATTGGAGGACAGATGTACAGATGACGTCATTAACATCTGTTTGGTTGCGTTATTACATAAAACAAGTGGATTCCATGTTGCCGTGCCTCTCAGATTTGGTTTAGTAATTGATCACAGATGACGTCAAAATGCATCTGTCTGTGATCTATCACTGAACAGACGCACGGCAGCATGTTATGTATTTGTTAACTAGTTAGACTTGGATCACTTTCAGCGCGATATCGCGTGTCTTCTATATAGGCTTGTAGTCTCACATTACTGCGCATATAACGACTTTGATTGACACTGGAAAGTTTTAACCGATGGAAATTCGATTTTCTCTACTTGGACATTATCCCTCTTAACTGGTGGGGTTTAGGGAACAGGTGCCACGTGACTTATTTCGACCAATAACGCGACGAAAACGTGACTCATTTTTTACTCTATTTGGAGAAATTCAGATACAAAACAAGACTGCATTCAGATGGGATCGCGTCATTTGCACAGCGCTGTTCAACAAAATCAACCTCATTATTGCAGGGGTTCTAATCAACATCGAGCTAACAACGTGCAGATTTTAACAGAGTATCACTTTGCATAAAATCGATTCCATATCCAGTACAGCTGATACTGAGCTCTTAATAAAAGAAGAAGTCGTAGTTGACACTCTGTGAAAATTCAGCCTAAGTCGCTCATACCGCTCCGTCGTAATCCGACTCAATTTTCCAACAGCCTAAAACATCCTTGTTTGATTTTAGTTCTTAATTACCTCTTGTTTTCTGTCTCAGTGAACTACTCTTTTGCTTTTGAGATTCCGCTACAATACAAGGTAATGCTGTACATCACCTCAAACAAGAACTTAATATGTCAAATCAAAGAACATTTACGTACAGCAGGGGAAAAGAGTCAACGACATAAGATCTATGAAGTCAAATGTAAGTTGAGATAACACACTCCTCTCAAAGTGACGTGTAATATGAAGATGTCACAGTTATTTCACTACTTACCATGACATGAGGGTCCGACAAGATATTTTGTAACTCGTAACAATCGTCGTCGTCCTCTGCCCGAAACTCGATCAATTCAACAACCTACGGGAAGATATCATTTGATATCAGCACGACGGGTAAAATAACACAGATAACAATCAGCATCGTTCAATAAGCAAAACTACAGAGCAGTTATCTCACGGTAATGGAGGCTGGAAAGCAGATGGCAGCAAATGCTGCACCTCCAATAAAGCTTTCGCAGGAAAAGAATTTAAACCGGAAAGCAGTCAAATAATTTAATGCGTGTACTTTAGTAAAGTCCTATTCTAAACATTCGAGATTTGCCGGATAAAGAACCGCACCCAGCTGATTAGCATTCATCTGATTTCGAAACATAAAAGGCACGTTTCCTGCCTAAGAAGAATAAATATTAGTCTGCTTTAAGCTTCAATTTTAAGTTAATCAAATTAAAATGTAGAGGGCAAAAGATAACGGAAAACATTGTGATTACTTATCGGTTTAACTGGGCCAGGTTGCTTGAGAGCTGATTAACACTAATTCAAGATTAAAAGTTGATCAAGGTTCATTTTCTCTTATAAATCTCATAAGTCGCAAAGGTTTTCCATTGCTATTGCTTTATAAATTGGCGATTGATGTCAGCTGCGGTCAAAACTGGAGGAAAGAAAATATGAACCGAAAACTTGACTACGAAGTAATAAAACTAAAATCAAAATTTCAACTAATCATCGATTTATTACCTTTACCCTGCTTACACTACAACCTGCAACAGGTTGGCACTAATCCTACTGAAAACAACAAAATTCTTCAAGGGATATTCTGATATTTAATTCTCCGCCTCTTCAAACATGACCTATTCTTTTTAATGTAAATTCAAGCTAGAAGGAGATCACAAGAACTCAAGAATTAACTGTAACAAGAGTTCTATTAATTTGTTTCAGGGTACCATAAATGACGTGTTAACTGGAGGTAGCTGACAACAGTTTGAGCGAACCAATGTGAATAAAAATTTGGATTCACGTCATCGTTGGCAAAAAAAAAAAAGGAAAAACGTACTCGCCAAAAAAAAATCGACCATGGGTAGGTACAGTCTTAAAGTGGTCTTAAAATGTTAGCCTTTCCCCAGCCTCGAAGTTCTTATATAAGCAAGGTTATTATAGAAAAAAAAGCGTACTTATATTTTCAACTCATCGTGCGATTTAGTTTCGTTCCCGCATCTCTTGTGGGTGAAGCCGAAGGTGAGATCTGGCCGAATCCGATTTGTATCACGTGATCACTTGTCAGGAATGAGACAGGCCAGGCGAGAGCGCATGCCCAAAATTTCAAGTCAATTTATCTGAAAGTTTCGTGATCGATGAAAAAAAAAAAAACATCGTCTTTCACAAGATACCAACATTGCTAATCGCTTTCCAACAAAAGGTTCTGACGTCTTTCAGTTGGCTTCTTTTAACTGCTCAGCCAATCAAAGAACCAGCTGTCGCTCGGGCAATTGATCGATGACGATTTCTCCGCCTCTCGATCAAACTTACCTTCTGATTGGCCAATGAGGAAAGCCAACATTAAGACGGTAAAGCGAAGCTGATGAGATGTCACAAATTTCGCCGATCTGGCACGGACATAGACAGCCATAATTATAATTATGGGAAAATGCTTCGAGTTCCCTTAAAAAAAAAAAAAAAAATTAAAATATTTTTTCTACAGGACAAATCTTTCAAAGTTTGCAGATTTGAACTACAATTTCACCAGCCAAATCGCCAATCATTTGAAGACTTGGTCACGTTTTCAAAAAAAAAAATACTTGAAAGATTCAAACACTGACGCCGAAATAATATTCAACTGTTGAAAACTGCTTCGTAAAATGATCAGTAGCCAGTTCTTTTCATTATATTTCTCACTTCTCAAAAGTGACCAGGGTCACTTTTCTCTTCACAAAGTCCATACATTGTTTACCAAACAGGTGACGAGAATTAAAAATAAATCATCAACTGTAGAATAATGTGTTGACGAACTACCAAATTCTCAAGACTTGAAAGCAAAGAATCTATGGCCACTGGTATGGAGAGTTCGCATTTTGAGATTGGGAAAGAAAGGAGTGTTGTAGACAGGTTGCTGGAATGGGTCCTTACATTTTTTTTTTTTTTAATCAATTTTTTCTTTGTTCAAAAGGTTTTCGCTAAGCAGTTTCAGCATCTACGCATGATACAGAATCAACAGTTACAACGAGCAATCTTTAACAGCAATAAAAGTGGTCTTCTTTGTCACCACAAACAACACACGAGTTGTAACGAATAGTTGACAACAATAGAAAGCACTAGAAAGCGGTAATGGAAGCCGTCGGTAGTTTTATGAATAATGAATATTGAAGCTTTGACAGGCAAGTTTCTCGCTATTAACCTGTTAACAGTGGCTAAGGCAAATGCAAGGAGATTCAAAACAAACCATGAAAAACCCAACGGATAGTTTCGGTAAAGTCTCTGTTCAGAAGGTCTATAATCTCCGCCGATTTTCTTAAGAGAATTGTCACCTCGAACTTTCGTGATATGAGAAATTTAACGCCTGTTGTTTTCGGATTGATATAATTGTCATTTTGGGTACCAAAAAAGGTCAGCTTAACCTAAACTTTTCGGCAAGTGGACAAAAAAGCTCCTTGAGTAGAACTGCGAAGACTCAAGTTCCCCTCGAATGACCGAACAGGACAATTTTAGAGCGCAGCCCAAAATTAACCTTCAGCACATAAACGCACTTGCTTAAAATTCTGAATGAAAACCACACAGAATGTGATCACATTTCACAGTCTCACCTCTTTTGCGTCTTGCACGGCGCTCGGAGAGGACGCTGACGGACAAGTCCTATTTTCATCAGTCCACTCTTGACTTCTATCATAGACCTGCAACATGGCGAAACAACGGCTTTGAGACAAACGCGCACGGAAGCATTATACAGCCATCTTATAAAAGATATTTGACAGATAGGATCAATTATTAACCAAACCGAGATAGCATTTGAATATCAAAACCCACAATACCCACTAACCTACTAACTAGCAAACGAAACTTTGTAACGATTCCGTCGAAATAACTTTTCGTTACAATATCATTTGAAAAACTCGAGAGGGGAACGTAAGCCGCGAGCTCGTCGGCGAACAATTGCGAGAGAATGTGACTCGGATTCCATCTGTAAAACTACTGGTTTTGGCAAATTTGAAATTAGTTATTTAAAAATTTATGTGTCGAAGCAGTTATGTTTTTTTCTTCCTTTACCACAACTTTGGCATGTTTAACAATAGCCATATAAGCTTGCTATGAAAGCAGTATTGTTTTCATCAAAAATGCAGCTTTTGAAAACAACTCGCCTAATATTTTATTGCTAAATAAAAGGAAAACGTCCAATTAAAACGATTCAGATTTAAGCATTAAAACGCAATGGCTAAAATGCCCGAGAAAAAACTGCCTTGCGGGACTAGCTCATTTTTTTTCTTTTTTAAAAGGCACACACACAAAATGCGCATTGGGTTTTGCTAATGCTACAGTACCATTAACAGCTGAGCTATCCCGCTTACATAATTCAAAAGTTCCAACTTTTGAAAGTTTCATTCATTCTTTCGCCAAAAAGCTGCAAAGATCACGAAAGATTTGATGCGATCAAGCTTTAACTTAAATGACATATGCAAAGAAAGCGCGTTCTTTTCTAAGCATTGATGTTTCGCTCACACGGAAGAAAAATCTCAATATCTCTTTGTGGCGAAGAAGTAAACTGAACCTATTGCTTCTAATAATTTGTTGTTTCGGTAAGGATCATAAACGCAGAACAACTTAAAAATAACTCAATCAAATTCGCCCACTCTTCATTAGACACTCACTAATTATATCAACGAAGGTGAATTCAGAGATAATGATAATGTGACAATCAAACCTCGCTGAGAGGACACCCACTTAACATTGACACCATGTTAGTGACCGTTAGTCGTATTCCGAGGTTAAAAGTTAACGGAAACCAAGGTTTTTGTTAACGTCGTTTAAAATCGTTTTCAACTGACAATTTTATAGTTTCATTTTTACTATGTCGAAATTTTAAAAGTTGGGCATAAAATAAGTGCAACGATTATTCGACGTGGGCGCAAATCTTAGAGTAACACACTCTTTATAATGCATGAACAATAAGTTATAGAAAACCACAGAAATAATCAGATTATCACACGTGCGATAAGATTTGTAATACAGTCGAACCCCTATTAGGCGGCCAGTAATCAAAGTTCCGATGAGGGTTTTTCTATTTTTTTTTTTTTTTTTTTTTTTTTTCTTTTTTTTAACGGCCTGTCCCTTTTTTTTGGCCCCTTTTCATTTCCCGGGGGTGGCCCTTTTTTTGGGGTTGAACTTATCGTTTATTTTTTCTTTTTGTTTTTCGGGGGTTGGTTTTATTTT
>Ga0126338_10000093_pt1 | contig 31553 bp, 20 predicted proteins | sample OrbCmetagenome_2_FD_92529 | JGI IMG/M metagenome (GOLD analysis project Ga0126338, IMG submission 92529) | Coral microbial communities from Petempiche,Puerto Morelos, Mexico - Orbicella C C metagenome | ecosystem: Host-associated > Invertebrates > Cnidaria > Coral | place: Petempiche,Puerto... | reverse complement strand
TCCCACCCCCCCTTTCCCCCATCCCCCCCTTCCCCCCTTCCCCCTTCCCCCCTTCCCCCCTTTCCCATTTTCGCCCTTCCCCCATTTTCCCCCTTCCCCCCCCTCCCCCCTCCCCCCCTCCCCCCTCTCCCCCTCTCCCCTTCCCCCCTTTCCCCCTTTTCCCCATCCCCCCTTTTTCCCCTTTTCCCCCCCCCCCCCCCCCCCCCCCCCCCCCCGGCTTCCTCCAGCGGTAGCGGACAACACCAATCTGCCATTCATGTAAGGGATTCGTTTTATACCCAGGTCAAGGAACAAACATGGCAATCATCGACTTTCGGAAAATCACTGTGGAGCCCGTTCTTTTCTTTTACATGCTATGCACTTTCATGTCATTTCCACTGATACAGCAGCTAGCATTTAAAAAGATCTGTTACGATAAGTATGGCGCCGAAACATGCAAAAACCTGACCAAGTCACAAGAAGATTTTGTACACGAAAAAACGTCGAAATGGATTTTGTATCAATCTGTTTCTCTGATGGTACCTTCTATTGCTGCCTCCTTGATCTTGGGTTCCTGGTCAGATAAAGTCGGCCGCAAAACAGTGCTAATTCTGCCTTCCATTGGAAGCGTTCTACTTTACATCAATTACATGCTGAATGTGGGGTATTTTTCACTTGACGTGAATTTCATCCTTATCGGAGTCTGCATCTCGGGTTTCTTTGGTGGATTTGCCACAACGCTTCTTGGTGTTTTTTCTTACATTTCTGATATCACTGATAAATCTCAGCGAACTCTGAGAGTAGCCATTCTGGAGTCCATGATATTTTTAGGAGGCACTGTTGGTAACCTAATCGGTGGCGTGCTAGTGGAACATCAGGGCTTTATGGCGGCATTCGGTTTGTGTTTAGGCTTGAATGTTATCGTTATACTCTACGTTAGTTTAATTCTTCCAGAGTCTTACTTCCCGGAAGGAGATCAGGAAGGAAACTGGGCGTTAGTTGCTGTGCACAATCACCTCAAGGCTTGCTTCCGAGTTTTATCCAAGCAACGACCCCGACATCAGAGACTGAATTTAGTGGTGATCACATTTGGTGCGCTGCCTTTTATTCTAATAAGTGAGTACCTTTTTTATGGTAAAGATAATGTATCAAGGCGTTGGAAGGCGTGGTGGCGTCATGGTTGATGTGCTCGACTCCGGATTTAGCAGTCCAGGTTTGAGTCCTGGTCGGGGTCATTGTGTTGTGTTCTTGGGCAAGACGCTTTAATTTTACAGTGCCTCTCTCCACCCAGGTGTATAAGTGAGTACTAGAGAATTTAATGCTGGGGGTAACCCTGTGATGGACTAGCATCCCATCCAGGGGGAAGTAGAAATACTCCTAGTCACTTCATGCTACAGAAACCGGAGATATTTGCGCCTGCTTGATGGGCCACATGGCTCTATGTAGACTTTACCTGTTACCTTACCAAAGCATTTAGGGACAGGTGTCTGGGAAAAAAAAAACATAATAGCAAATAAAGGCAAATAATCATGTTTAATTCTTCTTTGGAGGTGGGTATGGATCATATTTCCCGAAAATGATTACCATTTTATTTTTACTGTTAATTATGTCTTTTTACTATCACTTTGCTTTCAGTTTTTGGTGGTTTCAATGATATTACAGCTATCTACAGCAAGCACAGTCCACGCAACTTCAGTCCTTCACAGATTGGTTACTTCTTTGCCGAGGTTCTGTTTCTTAAAGGTATTGGGGTCGTTTTGGGGATACCACTAATGAATAAGATTCTCAATTGGTCAGATCTCACCATCGTTATTACAGGCGCTTTCACATCCATTTGCTTGTATATTTTTCTTGGACTTGCATCAAACAAATGGATGATGTTTGTAGGTAAGTATCAGTAGCGTTTAAGATTTTTATGTAGTAGAAACCCGAGTAAATACTTTCATATGGTATTGAAAATCCTGCCATGTTTAGTTAAAAGCTGTTGGACTGTATTTTCATCTTATTCTTTTTTTTTTCCTCCTTCTCAGTACATTGCAAAAATGAAAATACTTTTCAGGTTGAAACCCTTGATATGGTAAACACCCAGCTAACCAGGAAAGATAGCAATACTTTGCCTTTCACCAAGACATAACAAATGCAACCATGCATTCACTGCAGTAAATATGGTTGAGTGTTGATCTTCAGAACTGCTGTTGACAAGAGAGTTCAAGAGAGTTAAATTAATTATTCCAGATAAAACATACATTTTTAAAAACAACTAGGATGCAGAGAACTGTGAGAACTCTTATTGGACCCAAAATGACCATAATTTCTCAAGATCAGCCAAAAAACAACAAAACATAATACAACACTAATTTTTTTTCTGGTAAGGTTAGTCCGCCTATGATTAGAGGCTCATCTTGGAAGAATTTAATAAACCTTGCTTCTAGCTCTTAAAGGGAGGGTTTCACGGTTCGGCGCATGTCTCTAATCAAAATACTTTTGTTGACTTCTTATCAGTGTTATCGCTTTAAAGTAATCAAATGCTATAGTTAAGTCATGGCATGACTGATGACCAAAATTCTCAGAGGAATTTAGTGGATTTTATCAACGCTTTCGACCGCTGAATTTAGAGTTGACCCATACAGTTTATTCTACAGTTGATGATTTTACAGCCAGCGGTATTTGGATGGGAAGTAGGTAACTTGCTTACGATTGGTTCCTAAACAATGAAAAACTGGGCCTGTGCCAAAAAGCATGCACAGCCAAATAAATAATACAGACATGCGCCGAACCATGAACTCTCCCAAGAGTCAGGGGACCATGGCAGAAAGGATGAGTGTTCATTACATGAGAATAACACAAAGGGTTTTTTGATTTCTTGAAATGAGAGAACATCTTCACTGCTGTTTTCTTTTCAGGAGGATTAATCGCAGTTGGTACTGGAATCCCTCCACCTTGCCTAAGATCGATTATTTCAAAGCAAGTGGAATCTTCTGAACTAGGTAACAGCCTCTATAATTTCTTCTGAAAAAAGTTTTTTTTTCTTTCCTGTAGAAAATTATTGAGAAAATATTGACCAAATGGTTTTTACGTAAAATCTTCCTGTCTGATACAATATTGTATGCAGATAATTTACAGTAAGATTGTCATATTGACAAAATATTGAGCCAAATTGTAGTAATGTTTCTTTCAGATTCTATTTTGCATACAGATTACCATGTCATATTATGTCAAAATATTGACCAGAATGGTGTATGTGAAATTTCCTTGTACAAAGATTGCATAATTATTAAATGTCATCAGATTTTGTCACATGTTTATGAATGGAATATGGGGATTTTGAGGTAGTGCTGTGACTGTATCAGTCTTTTAAGAACATCAACCATGACTATTGTGGAGTTTACTATATCAAACTAAACATCCACAGATGCAATGCCAAAAATTGGAACTTTTCATCACAGTACACCCCTTAACAAATAAGGTGTCAATCTCTCCTGGAGCAAACTATCATCAGTTGGCCTCAAAATTTTCTAACTTACCCCTGTTGCTACTTTCTTTTTGTAGGTACAACATTTGCTCTTGTTGCATCCCTGGAAGTGTTGGAGACACTTCTAGCTTCCATCATCTTTAATAATATTTACAGTGCCACAGTGGAATGGCTGCCAGGATTTTCGTACTTTTTGATGTCAGGACTGGTTGTTGTTCCCATCTGCTTGCTTTCGTGAGTAATAACGGCTTGTAGCCAACAAGTAGTCTCCAAGCAGGGAGTTAAGGAATATGGAGCTAGCTTCCAACCCATGGTCATCTGCATTCAGCGCATATAAGGGGCAGAGCACTTCCTAGAATGTTTTTGTAATTTTAATGCAGTTTGCTGCCAGTTACAATTTGGAACCTATTTTATCCATGGCAAAAAGAACAAACATCACAGATTGTAACAGAACTATACCGGTCCTTTTTTTCTTTGACAAAAAATGTATTGATTAATATCAGCATGATCATGCTTTCTTTTCTGTGGATTTCTGATGAATATATTTTTGTTAGAGCAAAGGATTCTGCAACAGTGAAAACGTTAGCAATTATTTGGATCAAAGAGTGGAATCCGCATCCTGTTCATGTGTGTAAAAAAGCGAGACCTAGTAATAAGCTTTTTGTTCCCAGTTGTTTACATGTAGTGCTCAGAACTACTTTATTCACAAAGTCCACATAATACATACATACATACGTGATACCCCAGTTAGTCACATACTGTATCAGTTTAACAGTCAAATAGATCCCATGTTGCTTTGCATTTTTTCAGTAATACCTGTAGATCACAGATGACTTCAAAATGTGATAAGAACAAAAAAAAATGGTACACAAGCCGTTTGACGAGTGTGTCACTGATGTTCTTTCCACATTTTGACGTCTTCTATGATCTGTTACTGAACAGACATACAGTGTACAGCAACATGGAATCTAGTATCTGCTCTATATTAAAGAAACAAAAACTGTTAATGATGTCATCTGTATGTCCGTCCTTCTATAGATCATAGGTGAGAACCAATCAAAGTGTAGAAATAATTTGGCATATTATATAATTGAACCTTTTCAACTAGACAGTATCATTTGATATCAAATGACTGTCACTACACGAATGTTACCTCAAACATGCTCATAACTGACTATGGGAGTAACCTTGATGTCGTTTTATTCATGTATAGATGGCTTCATGTTTTGGAAAGATGCTCCAATCCCTATGAAGCTATGAACACAGTTGTTCATTCCCCAGATCAGGAGAATTCTTTAAACACTGATGAGGGAGTTGCCAGTTCCTTCTTGGGATCACAAAATGGAAACTAAGCCTCAACAGCTTGGTACTGTTACAGAAATGGCAATGGTTGTGGTACAAATGTGATTGCAATTTAGAGACAATTGTATAAATTATTAAAATATAGATGAGCTCTTTACTAATGACAAAGAAATTGGCAATGACGTTGATCATGATGATGACGACAACTGTGTGTCATTTTTGCTTGCGATGGTTTACAAGTTTACAGTGTATAATATGAATAATGTTTTGCATAAATGAAACCTGTGCAGCTTGTCTTACAACACAAAAAATGTCACAGGATTTTGAAGTGTGTTTAAATGCTAGGATTTCATTGTGTCAGGCAATGCTTAGCGTACCATTTGTGCAAATAAATGTTCAGAGTTGACTAAATGAATACAAATATGTCCAATATGTTACAGCCAGACACAGTCACTAACAGTGTGATACAGCATTGTAACTAAGTAACCAGTTTCAGTAGGCAACTGGACAAAGGAAGATAGATTTGTAGACAATATGAATATGTTCAAAAGTATAATAAAGTGAGTTTATGGCTCTAAAAGTGAAGGTTGTGCAGAAACACACTTTATGTACAGACCGTATATTGTTACAGTCTCCCTTGCAGCCGTTATTAGGGTGGTCGCGCAACGTTTCTCCCCACTAGCAACTGCTTAAACCTGAACCAGATTCCTTTCCCTTGGTTTAGGGTGCACATAATATTTAAGCAGCCATTAGAAGGAAGAAGTGTTACATGATGACCCTAGTAATGGCTGCAAAGGAGACTTTATAAATTACAATGATAAAATTACAATTTTTTTTGGTTTTCATTGCATGTATTCTTTTGCCATCTCATGGAATAATTTCTCCCCAAAAGATGGTGTGACAGGTCAAAACGGAAAACTTGCAAAGAGCCAGGAGCATCTTGCTGGGAATTTTAACCTCGGCCAATGACATGAATGCAATGCCTTTACATAATCTTTTTGAATGTCAATATATTTCTGCTTGCTTTGCAAATATTCAGTTTTCATTTGATTGTTGTAGTAAACTCAGACACTTGGATGACAAAAAGATATTCATTTGATTTTCACATGAAACATAGAAACGTACATTATTACATAAAATTTCAGACGTTTTATTTCAGACAATTAATTTTCAGACACTTTTATCTCATTTCGGACACTTTGCTGAAACATAGCTTAAGTAATTTACAGCAAAAAACAGCAAATTAGACTGGAACAACATCAAAAGATGATAGTTTTTCTGCGCTTTACAAGGTTTTACAAATACACCAATGAGAAAATTAGACAAATTCTATCAAGGTGTTACATACACATATGTCAAGTAGTGTCTCAACTAGAGTTTGCTCCATAAAGCCCAGCATAAAGGAGACTAAGAGCTCTGGAGCTTCTTCAAAGTATTATTACTGTCTTGCAAATAGTTTGGACACTTAAAATTTTGGACACTCAAAAATTTCAGACTTTTATTTTTGGAGACGTTTTGTCTGAAATTACAATGGTCCAAAATTTTTTGCAAGTAATGTATCAGGTGTGAAATAGGTGTGGTATTTGAGTTTGGCCAAGTGGAGATACTGTTGAGGTCAGGGGTGATGAATCAACTGTAAATGACTGACTGAAACCATAGCCTGTAAGCAGGCCAGCTTTTCCTATAGTTATCCATTTTTTCCTTGCAATTTTTTCTCTAAGATTAACTGGGATTACAGATGAAATTTAATTAACAAATGTCTTTTTTAAAAACAGCAAGTAGGTGTTCACTACTACTTTGCTTATAACAAGGCCTGTTTGTTCAGCAAACTGTGGGCAACCTAGTTTTGATTCACCACACCTTAACTGCTTACACATGAAGTCTCTCAGTTGAACAAATCTGAAAAGTCACTGTTCTCGTTACAAACTTGGAAACAATGTGGAAAATTTGCACAAGGAAACCAGAAAGGAATTATTCTACTATCCAGCTGTGAGTGCCATTTATTTCTTCTTGTTTTCATGTGATCAACCAGGGCTTCTGAAAAGTTTGCCAAAAGCTCACTGTGTTCTGCATTTGGCAGAGGTGATGTCTCCTCTGGGTCTGTCTCGACATTAAACAGCAGTGGAGTTTCAAAGGACTGTTGTCCTCTGTTATCTGATCAAGAGAAAAATAAAGGAACTAGAATGGTTTGCATGTGCTTGATGTAATACTTAAGTATCAAACACAAGTAACTGTGTCTTACCACATTTCCAAACACTGAGAAGAGAGTTGAAAATATGATGTGCAGCAGCATACTTTTGAGAAGTTTGAACGTGTTTGAAAATATGATAAAACACTGTCTCCCATGTTTGATACATCTCATCAATCAAACCTAAAACTAACAAGAGAACAGAGAAATAATTAAAATCATAAAAATCTGACAAATATGTAATGATGCAACAGGCCCTAAACATGTGCAGAGGGTTTGAGGTAGCCTATAGCTTCATTGTGTGTATGCTTACTAATTCAAGGTTAGATTGTGCAACCTAGCCAACTCTTAAATGCAGAAGGTTCTTTGCAACCCCAGTGGGTACCAGAGGAATTAAAATACGATAAGAATGGCAATATAATTTAAGACTTCCTAAATCCTGTTTAATGTGTAATATATATACTTAGAGCATGGTTAGGGTTAACTTTTTCGGTGTCACCCTCTTTAAACTGGGCTGTTATTAAGGACTGTAACCAGTAACACCTGTTACAGCTGAGTATGTTTGATTTTCCATTGATATTGCCTGTTGTTGATAGAATTCAACCACAAAGTAACAAGTTTGCTTCAGGTGTGGACAACAATAACAGGTGACTCAAAACTTTATACCAGCACTGTAATAGATATATTGTTGTACATGTGTCCAGCATACTGATTTGAGACCATTTAGAGGATTTGTTTGATAAAAGAAAACATACAAGCTAAATGCATAACATTTGTAGTATGTAGACCTAATGACCCAAGTAGCAAAACCTTAGTCACATCTCCTAGACTTGATACTTACCTTTAATCTCTGTATATACAACTTTGTAAGGGCCAGAAGTTATGGCTGCAGGCTTGGTAACTTCTATATAATGGAAAATATATTTGTGTTGAGATTCCTGTGACGAGTTAAACAAGACAGGCAATAAACTTTTGCCGTCCGAGTAGAATGCACCAGTGCTGTGATTTAATAATTCTAATACAGTTGGCATGACATCCATCACTGTCACAGGCGTTCTGATTATCTGTCTTTCTGCAAGTTCTTCTTTCCATCTCATCAATGCTGGCACACGAATGATGCTCTCACAAATATCATTCTTGCTGCTACCTTCAAGAGAATAACATTCACGTAGCTTGTTGTCACAGATAAAGATACATCTCCAGGGAAGGCTCCCATAGAAAATGGTCAGGAGTGCTCGTTGTACCTTTTAGGGGTTGAAAAATTGGTGTGGGTACCTCCTAGGGTGTTCAGTCTCAAAAAGTCCATAGCGGGAGCTTTCGCAGTACCATATAGGGTATTGAGCTGGAAAAATATGACAGGAGATAACATGTTTTAGACTTGGCACCTCTTAGGAGTGAAAAAAATTTCAAGCCACACCCACGTACCCATGGTACCTCTTAGTGGTTCTTTTCAAAATTTCCAATGAGCACCCCTGTCCTTTTAAATGGAAGTCCCCCTGGGGAAACAACATTAATCATGTGTACTCTTGTTCGGAGTATAATGATAGTTAACCTACAAAATTTACTGTCACTTCACGAGAGGGTATTAAAAACAACTTTTGAGTCGAAAAATGTTTCTCATCCTGTTCTGGATCTTATTTACTTATCAAATTATGAAGGAAATTATGAATGTTGAGGCCAAGTTTGACTTAAACCAATGCTGGTCAGCAGCATTTTGGAGTAGTTGTGTGCTGTGGGTTTTTCAAGGCTATAGTTACATGTTTTGCATCATTTTCAGCTGTGTGAGGATGCTCAGTTACTTTAAGCTTTTTGCATGCCTTTCACTCCATCTTCCTCACTGCTATTGGCCACTCATTGTTTGGGTTGATAAGTATCTCAAATGATTTTTTAATGAGACAGTGCCAGGTGGTTACCACTCTCTGGGTTGCCATGGATACCTACATCCTCTTCTTGAAGCTTATATCCTGCCTGGCACAATCTTTCATAAATCACTATCCAGAAGCTCGTCAATCACCATCACTGTCCTCATCATCATCATTTTCATCATCATCATCATCTTTGTGCTTCACTAAAACAACTGGAAGTCTAAACTAACCCTTCCTGTTGCCTAAAACTAATAATCAGTATCAATTTATAATAATAAAATTATCATTATTATAAATGATCAATAAAAAAAGAGGTCTGTCTTACCTCTTAAAAATATGGTTTCATCACTATCCTCAGTCTCTTCCTCTTTACAAGTGTCACATGATTCATCAAAGTAATGTCCAGTCGCTGACGTAAACAGAACTAATGTACTGTTATCAATGTCACGTTCCTTCAATGTTCTTAGTATCCTTCCAATACTCCAGTCTACCTCTTTCAGAGCATCAGAGTATGAACTTGTCGTTGAATTTAAAAAGAACCGTGATGTAAATACTGGGTGATTGAGGTTCATGTAACTGACAAAAAGGAAAAAGGGTTTACTTGAAATTGACGATGTCTCCAAAAATTGTACAGCATTTCTTGTAAACCGCAGGGTCATGTTTTCTATAGTATAGGGCTGTTCTATAATACTTCTGTTTCTGTACAGAACACAACTTCTTACTTGGATGAAATCCATCATAAAGTGAATCACATCATGCAGTATACTGCTGTACAAGATGAAAGCTATTATAACCGTGAAAACAGTGATTATCTTGCCAAGTCCATTATACCAACCAATGAAGGCAACACATGGAAGAATATAAAGCAACGGACTGAAGAACGAACACACTGCTTGCCAAGTGTATTGCGAATCTGACGTTGTCTTGTAGCTTTCCATGCACTGGTCTTTGTGTGCCGATGGAACCCCATACCACGAGTCAAACCCGTGACCAAGAGGCAAGTATTCTCCATTTTTTCCCACCCCTAAACCCCACAAGCCCACAAAATTTGTGGCGTAACCTTTCGCCTTTAAAACTTCTGCCAAGGTTGTTTCGTTGTGCTGTAAGCCTCCAGAAGATGCAATCGACGGGATTTCCTTGAAAGAAAGAAACTTACTTTTGATAATTCCAGTACGAGGTGGTAATAATCCCGTTAGTAAGGATGCGATGGATGAAATCCTTGATGACTGAGAATACCAGCGAGAAAATACGACTCCTTCTTCCGCTAGACGATCGATGTTTGGAGTTAATGTTTGCGACGAATTATTGTTGTAAATGCCTAGATCTCCAATAGAGAGATTGTCAGTCATAAAGATGATAATGTTTGGACTTCCTCCAAGAGAAATATTGAGGGAAAAACAAGTGGAAAACAGATAGACAAGAATAATGAAAATTGCGGGACAAGCCGCCATGTTGAATTTTGAAGTTATCCGCTGTACTCGGTATTACATTATCGCCTGCCCTTCGGCTCCAGGTTCTCCCCGCCAAAACCATACGTCACCGAATGGACTTGAACTACAATGGTACCTTACCTAGTAACAATTAGTATCTTATATCAAATGTTAATGGTCGTGCATATTAAGCAAAATTTATTACTGATAGTAAAACCAACAAGACATACATTTTAGATTAGTCACGGAGTTAACTTAGTTTTAAACGGTTGAAACTCAGGTTGAAACTAAAATGATTTCATTTTGAATTAAAACCACCGTGGGGATTAATTTTGTTAACCCATTATTTGTCACGGAGTTTCATGTCGCCTTGAGTAATTAAGATCTTTCTTTCAAATTATATTGAATGGGTTAAAACAACACTGAGTTCATGCAAGCTTCTTTTACCTTCTAATATCGCTCTGCTGCGCTGAGTCACGAAGCAAAGTTTACGTCGAAATATTACCGCGGCCATCAAACCTACCAAAATCAATATTAATAATCTTGCGTGCTTTTTCTTCATGATTTCCTCTTTTCGCCTGTCTGACTTAATACCCACATGGAGTTGAATTAGTGACGTGAGAGCTTCACTCGATATCACACTATGCTGATGGGGCAAATGGCAACTATAAATAATTTATCTGTTGAGACAGCAGTCAGTTCTAGACCCCCGAGAGAACGTGCGCTGGCGAGAAAAAAAAAACAGAAGTAAACAATATTCCCTCAGGATGGTTTGTTCGAAGATTTAAAATCCTTATCCCCGATGAACGGAATGCCGAATAAAACGACAGAGGTACAATCTTTTACACTGCTCATTTATTCGCCTACAATTTTTGTGAAGCACCCGTTTGTTTTACAACGCGTACAAACCACAGAATGAGTTGATAGCTAGGATGGTTACAATAATTTATCTGTGTTTTGGAGTTCCTGCTTGTGTTTAAGCTTTCTTTTGTTAAACTGTCTGTCCATAGAAACAGGACAAAAGGCTATCCGAAGAGCAAGTCGCTGGTAAGTTTTCCATTTAGTTGCGTTTTGTTGATTCGGAGTATTTGGTCACCAGCAAAAACCATGCTTAGCATATTAATTCGGCAATGTTGTCATGACCGATGCTGCGGTTCTCTCATCTACGTGGTAAGAAACCGAGCAGTATCGAAAGTAAAAGCCAATTGTATAAGAAGTTTGCGGTAATGAGAATATCCGAGTGTGTTGTGAACTTTGAGAGGCAGCTTAATCTGGGACGAACGCATTGCCTTAAGGAACAAACGTTTTCTTTTGTCTTCAAAAACACGAGGCAGAAGCGTGCATATGATTCGAAAGCGAAAACTCAAAAGTATCCACTCCTTTCCGATCGATATGTACAGCAATGATGACTGCGAGTTGAATTAAACTTGGCGGCTTTCTTTAATTTAGCATGCCTTCAAATATGAACAAGGTATTTGACTGGGAAATGTTCAAACTGTTTAGTACATGGAGACTGAATTGTATGCAAAACATCTTAGATTGGGAGTGATGTTTAAGGAAACAATGACAAGACACCGCACCTGCCGCCGGCAGCTTTAGTGTTGAGTGTACGAATAGAACATCTACACATGTTTAATTATTCAGTGAAGCAGCTTCACAAACGAGTGGTGGAAAAACACCGATTCGCGGACAACCGAACCATCTAAGCCATATTTTAAAGTTAAGCAAAGGCAACAATATCTATGTTTTAAACTTTAGACTGGAAATCCACTGAAGTTCAACGTAGTAAGAAGTTGGTAGTGCAATGATTGACATAAACAAATCCATTAACAGTGGTCTGACTTGTGTTTGATGGCTTCATGACTAAGCAAATTATGTCCTGTATAATGATGTTTCTGCACTAGATTCTTTCCTCATGCAAAGCGAATATTGGTCATTTTTATATCAATACAAGTTTTTATATTGGTAAACAGTTGTCTGACTTCACACAAAGGTTCGAAACTTTCTCTAAAAACCTGACGGCCCTGAACGCGTTATATTTTTAGTGGGAGTTTCATGATCACAACAATCATTTTCCTTTGAAGTCTTATGCTGCACGGAAGACTGTCCAACAAAGTCAATTTATATTCAGCGCTCTCACTGTAAGGCTTTGATGGGTAGATTGCGTCTATTTGGGCAAAGAAAATGAAACAATTTAATTTCGTTTTTGTGAACCCTCCACATCTACACCCGCCCAGGTTTCACGTTAGCACTGAATACCGATGTCTAATGTTAGGCCCCGTCCACACTAGGCTAGAGAAATTTTAAATGGTGTCTGCGCTCTGAAAACACATCAATTTTCCGTCCACGCTACGCCGGAGGAATCTGAAAACTCAACAATCATCGGTCATTTTGGTTTTGCGGAAAATCACATGAAAATCACATGATTATCGCAGGAAAATCACATGATTATCGCGATGTCATCGTTTTCGAAAAGCTCCATTTTCAAAATGTTTTCTGTCCACACTAAAACGCATAGCCGACGTTTTCAAATTCCTCCGGAGTGCGTTTTCGTAAAGATCCGTTTTCGTGACGGATTAGTGTGGACGGTAGGCATGACCGTAGAAATAAAGCTACGTTTTCAGATTTTCCCGGTGTAGTGTGGAGGGTGCCTTAAGCCAATGACTACTTTGTTGAAATCGGTCATTCGTCAACAACTTCCTTAGACTTAATTTCTAAGGAAGTTAAAATGCTATCACAACACAGTCACGCGTGACGTTTAGTGACGGCGTACTGTTTTGAAACTAAAAGTACAAAAGAACTAGTTTTTAAAGTTGATAAAATATTTTTCTGGCCCATCAGCGGGACGGAATTCGAACACTTCTGGAACTGGTTCAGTAAGAATAAGTGCCCAGGGGGCTTGTCTGCTCTTGAAGTAAACTTTCGCCCGAAAATATGGCATCGTCCCGACTAGCAGCCCCTGGGTATCCGAGGATGCTTTCTGGATGGTAAATTTCATCATAGCGACCCAGCCCGCGAAAGCAATCTGGCCATCAGAATTTTGAAAGTAAAATATGAAGGAATTTATGCACCATTGTGTTAAACAACACGCCACTAAGCATCCTCTGGTTGAGTTTATTATCTTTAATTATTTCCAACACTTTTTAATCAAAAAATGTTTTTGTTTTCCTCCATAACATCATAGAACGACTGATTATTTTTTTACTTAAGATATTTCTAGACATATCATGAACAGGCTTTGTTAACTTGACAACTTTTCACTGAAATAATTAATCTCTACCACACATTGTGCGAAGCTGCTACTGCGCAGATAACGGAATTGAAAATAACCAAAAGTAATTGATCGAGTAAGGTCTAGTACGGGGGGAGGGGTTACTCCCTTATATGGGCTATATGGGTATGTCGGCCCTAAAGGGTATGGCTTTTTAGCCGTTTTGGTCAGAAATAGGGTATCGATTTTGGCCATTTTGATCTCAAATAGGGTATCGGTTTTGCACTTTTGTCTTGAAATAGGTATGCTTCTAGACGAAGCCACTTTTTCATCATTATTGATAAGACCATCAACAAAAGCCCTTCATAATGCCATAAACATCAGTCTGAACTAAGGAACTCATTATAAGACAGGTCTGAAAAAGGGTATTGATTTAAAGGTCCGGTCATAAATAAGGTATCGAACTTTTGGTCAGGTCGCAAATAGGGTAGGCACGCAGATTTTGGTCATTAATAAGGTAAGGGTTTTGGGAAGAGGGCCACACACCCCCACCCAACTTTGCTTGGAGCACTCCCCCTCCGGGGGGTCTAATATCACAACTCAAGTGGCTATTGAATTTCTTATGAGATTGGTAAATATTTGATGGCTTGGAATCCTGTTTATTAATAACATCGATTTTAGGTTTTTCATGAAAGGCGACAACGTAAAATCACCCAGAAACTTACTGATGATTCGTTTAGTGTGTCCTAAAACGCGACAATGAGCGAAACTGCCAGTAAAACTCAAAGTACTGTGAATCTCGAAGGAACATATCCACGTCAAATTGCTGGTAAGGTTTACTTGGTAGCCACTATCAAGAATTTATATTCAGATTTTGATTAAAGAAATCATTCAAGCAATTCTTTTACGGCGTGTAAAACAAAAATTGAGTTCAAGAGATTTATCGAATTGTGTTACGCTGGTCAGCAGATCTTTAGTCTTCGAACTTTGACTTATCTGCAAACTGTAACTAATGTACAATGTTATATTATACTAAAGGAACTACCGAGATATTGTGTTTGCAGATACAAGTGATGAAGTTAAGCCATATCAAGCAAAAAGGAACCAAAACCACTTCGATATAGCGGATGCCAATTTTTACACTACGATTAAAGGAGAATCGAGTTTCTCGACTAAGCACGCTCAAGTTGCGGTCTATAATTGGAATTGCTGCCACAAACTTTAAAAAAAATGGAAAAAGTTTCTTAGTTCAAAATATTTAATCAATCAAAAGTCATGCATTGCTTATCAAGACTATCAGAGGAGGAGCGCTGGTATTTTGATAAATAACTGAGATACTATGCGCGCTTTCATTGGTCGATATGTGTGTTTACATGAGAGTGTGTAAACACGGTTGTGACGTTTTAGATTCAAGCGTATTTTTGTGAATTATTTTATAAAAGCAACAGAGTACTCTCTCCCTGCTTACATAGCCTCGTCTAAACATCTGAGGGGTTGAGAGAATTCTCGAAAGTTAATATGCAAACCAAGACTCGGGTTTGCATAACTGTTTCGAATTCTCCGAACCCCCTTCTTATTTAGATGAGGCTATGTAAACAAGGAAAAAGTGCTCTGCTTAACTACTGATCGTTTGAGCCACTCCTATCACTGCTGCAATGAGTTCTGCCTTTAATTGTGGGATCTGGGTGCGGTATTTTTGCTGCCATATATGGACGTTGTTCCCTTTTTCGTGACTAGACACTTTTTAAAAAAGTTCTTTCCCGCTATTTTTTCAATGATTTTATCTCGCCATTTCTTTTTATTAACCTCTACCACGAAGCAACGGAAGTCGAATCTTGTCTTGCTCAGAAACATCAGATTGTTTAGTTTGTATTTGGCACAAAATAAACGAGCAGAATAAGAAACGCGTATGGGAAAATCATTTATATTCCTTTGCATTCTGTTTAGAGTTCCGAGAGGCGTTCTCCTTGTTCGACAAAGATGGCGGTGGATCGATCTCGTCATCGGAGCTTGCTGCTGTGATGAGATCTTTGGGACAAAATCCAACTGAAGACGAACTGAAGGAAATGATAGCTGATGTAGATGAAGACGGTGTGTTTGATCTAGAACTCAATATATCTTATTCCTCAGTTGATTTAAAGAATTCTGGATTTTAAAAATCGCCCGAAAATCTCAAATTCTTGTATAGCAGTCAGAAAAATCCCTTACCTGGCATAAACTGTGAACTGTCAGTTCACGGCAACGGGATTTGATCTGACCGACGAAGGCTGTTAATTTTTATTGTCCGTCTAGAATCGAAAATTTCTCGGATGTTTCCGACCGACGAAGGCAGCTGCTTATGACTGGCTTACAATGATCGGACGTTCATCGAGTGATGCCAACGAGAGACGTCTAATATTGTCGGAATCCAGCTGAATCGTCGGGTCTTTTCGCAAAGATGTTCTTGAGTAATATGACGTCATTATTAGAATGTTCATGCTATTTCTGATTTGACAACACTTTACGGAAATTCCTAGGAGGCGCGGTGGCCTCATGGTTAGCGCGTTCGACTCTGGATCGAGCGGTCCGGGTTCGAGCCTTGGTCGGGGACATTGTGTTGTGTTCTTGGGCAAGACACTTTGCTCTTACAGTACCTCTCTCCACCCAGGTGTACAAATGGGTACCGGCGAATTTAATGCTGGGGGTAACCTGGCGATGGACTAGCATCCCATCCAGGGGAGAGTATAAATACTCCTGGTCGTTTCATGCTACAGAAACCGGGATAAGCTCCGGCCTGATGGGCCACTAGGCTCGTATGCAGACTTTAATTTTATTCGGAAATTCTAGGGTAATTGTGACGAACATAAACGTTATTAAAATGATCACTGCAATTCTTCTCTGTTCACTTTTCATAGTATTTGTTCGTTTTTTAGGAAATGGTGAGATAGATTTTGAAGAGTTTCTCCAAATGATGTCTAAGAAAATAACTACAAACGATACAGAGGAGGAAATAAGGGATGCATTCAGAATTTTTGACAAGGATGGAAACGGGCTGATAAGTGCGCACGAGTTAAGACAAATTATGATGAATCTTGGCGAGAAACTCACAGATGAAGAGTTGGATGAAATGATGAGAGAGGCTGACCTTAATGGAGATGGACAGATTGATTATGAAGGTAAAATAAATCAGAAAACTTTGTTTGAGGGCCAAATTTGAATTTATGACTGTCATTTTAATAATTAGCACAAACGATGTAGCACATGCAAATGGTAATTTTCAAGATGTGTGGCGGCTCCACCGTCGAACGAAAAACTGATAGCAAGAACTAAAATTCTTAGTTTCTACGGACTCTCGCTATTACGGACGCCAGACGACGTCCCCAAACGTGTCCGCTATAACGAGAGATGACTGCACTTCCTACTGTATTTCCACGACGGACTAGTCAAGATGTCAAAATATTCAAGAAAGCATAAATTGTTTTATAACGCCACTTAAAAGACTTGCCTTTTCCCTCGACTCACCTGAATGACCCTCACAGTATGGTCAGTACTTGATAGAGAGTTTAACTCCCGACGTGAGACTACATAAGAAAAGTGTTCAACTCCTACAGGATTGGTTTTGTACACCAACATGACTGCCGTTTCATTGTTTTGGAACACCAATATAGCTGCCATGACGTGATGTGCATCCGCTCTATTTACGCTGGCAGATCACCAGAACTTTGTATTGTGACATTTGCACTGTGAAAGTTTTTTTGAAAATGAAACAAAAACTGAATTCGAACCGGAGAAAAACGTCATCAATGATGCAGCTTGAATTTAACTGAGTGTCAGATGATAAACTTTAGCAACTGTAAACAGAGCCGTAGTCAGATAAAAATTATGACTGAGGCAATGACTATGTTTGAATTCTCTTCCTACAATCCCCGACAAAAGTCCTGGCACACTTGCCCACTTTTGCAATATCTGTCAGGGGAATTTATCAGTTCGTCCCCTCCCCCTCAATTCAATGTTGTTTATCCTGATGAAGTCGTCATCTATCGTTTACAACGTTGTCAGCAGGGGGGAAGGGGGATCTTTTTTCTATTGATGTTATTAGTTATTTTTCCCAAAATATCTTGTCAACGCATTTTCATGCTATCTGATGAAGGCGTGCTTAGGCATTAAGGGTGCTATGATGACTACAAACAACAAAAACAAAAAATATGAGTGAGGCAAAGTGCTTCGGTTTGCCTGCTAGTAGACTAAATTCTAACTGTTTTTCTTTGTTCTACTTTTGCCACAGAATTCCGATTTCTAATGACCAAGTAAAGCAACTTCTGAGATTTAACATAACCTTGCTTGAGGGTGAAACCTTTTCAACGCTTGGTGGCAATTATTGCACTTGTCCCTCAGAATGCACCGCCACTTGACAAGAAGATAAAAGATCCTAGCAAAATTTTGACGAGTGTTTGTTAAGGGGGAGAAGGAGTATGTTGTAAAAAGACACTGGTTTGACACTGTCTTGTAACAAGAAGACATTACACTTATTATCAGTTGCTGTTGAAATGTTGCCTGGTTAACGCGTTACATTAGCGAGTGTAGCTTGAAATATCAAGATTTGTTTTAACTTCGAAATGAAGTATACATTGTTGTGTTTATGCACGGTTAGGCTTGACTTGCACAATAGTGGTCTCAGCTTTACCTCTAACATACGTTTAAATGAAATAATTGAACATAAGGATAAGTCTTTTCTTTTTAACTTCTAAATTGATATTTTGATAATACATTAAACTGAAACATTTTAATGTTATATTTAAGTTAATTTTTATTTTGAGAGGGAGCAAGTTGGGGGCGCTTATTTCGTTCATCCATTTTTCAATGTGATGTTAGTATCTATCTCTCTTGAGTAAATTCAGTAATGCTGACATTTACAGTTCAGTTAAACTTCATTTGATTATTCATTAGTCTTACATTTATGTTAACCGCTGGCATTCATATAAAGCAGATTTAGAAGTTACATCTTAACAACAACAACAACAACAATAATCTTTATGGACTCACACTAACATAAATTTCAGGACAAGAATTATACACATCAGATTACAAGTTGATTAAACAAAATTCTAAGGAAAGTAATTGGAGTCTAGAGAAAGCTAAAGTAACCACATGGTTTTCGAGTTAACTCCTCATAGTTATTCAGAGTTGATTATGATAAAAAAAAAATAGATAGCAGCAAGGAAATTAAGAATACCACACCTGGTAAATAGTGCTTAATGATTTTGTAATAAATGACCAATGTCACGATATTTCAAGTCATTTTTCTGATTATTTTGAAATTGAATCTCAAAATAATAGTTTCCTATGGTAGAGTAATGAAAAACTTGACAACCTAGACAAGGATGACTTCGACTAAGAAAGATTTAGATGGATTACGAAGGAGAAAATAAAACCATTACGCGCAGTAGCTTAATTCATGTTTTTTTTACCACAGAGAAATTAATTGTTTTAAACTGGAAGTCGCTATTTACAGAAATGAATCATTTGTAATGAAACACGTATGCGCAAATTTGTTCGTGGAGCAAACTTCACCCCAGGGTCTCCTCTGTTCAAATCTAAGATGGCGCCAGCTAATCCGAACGGAAAGGATCTTAGAGTTGCATGCCTGAGAAGATCCTAGCCCAGTGGTGAAAGGTGTGGTGACTAAACTTTCTTCAAGGGCGTAATTTTTATACTACGTCTTGTCAGTATATGCCCTTTTTAGCTTACAACAACTATTCGACAGAAAAGTGAGTTGTTTCAAAGTATATTTTTTTCGCCTTCCTATGATTACGGCATAGTCATATTTAGCTAATTGTTAATGTTAGTTACTTATTCTTAATTGGTAAGCTTTTGAATAGACAATCACGCGCGTATTGAAAGATTCATTTTGGTATTATTCATAGACAATTAAGTTATTCAAGTTAGTGAGAAATGTAAAGCGATTCTTAACAGAGTCGCTGGATTTTAACTTCGCCAACTTCGTGTCGTTGCTTTAAATCGACTTGCATATCATATATTTAAACTGAACAAAAAAGACGGTCTTTCGCCCAAGAAATAGCATTAACATTCATATACAGTTTTATGGTTTATTGATTTGATAATTATACAGTGTTTAATTCTGTCTCATTACACTGTCCTCTTGCCAATCAGCTTCAAGAAAGGAAACGAAAATGGGTGAGACCAATTTGAGATGGATGTGGAAAGTATACGTTATAAGAACTAGCTTATTATGAACTGCATTGTAGTCTCATAACAAAGATGTTTCAATTAAAACTAACTTCTTTGGCATTAGAATATAACCCAGTGATGTATGTGCTGTTTACGCTCATGATTGGAATAAATTTAACCCTTGATATTTAACACTTTCGTGTGTCTCGTTGTTAATTGCCCTTCTAGTCACACTATCAGCGATACATAATGAAGTCTGTAAATGGATCTCTATTCAAAAGATGTACCGTATTATCCCAAAACTAACGCCCCCCCCCCGAAAGAGGCGAGCCCGCCTCCACGCTGTCCCCCCCCCCCACCCCTCCCAACCAGAAATGAGGAAGACAAGCACAAATAAAAGAAATTGAATAACCGTGTTAATTCATTTCTTTTGTTTGTGTCCTCTAGGCCTTACTATTAAGCTGAATTTTGATATATCGAAAGTGGCCTATTTGTGCTTCATCAGTTCATGTTGCGCCGTGTAAACCTAAAACCCCCGAAATGTCCATCAAATAACAGTAATGTACTAAGAGGAAGTTTTCTTCAAATTAAAATTGACAACTCGACCAGCGCAGTGAAATCTTGATACAGCAGAGTCACGTAGCATGTAGTTCGCGGCATGATGTAGAAACAGTTTACGATGTCTGGCTAGCTTTTCTGTTGACCACTGACAACACGGTCTAGACATAGACAGACATGGTAAATTCAAACTGAAAGAAAGAATTTCATGTCATGTTTCAAGGATTCCGTCTTTTGTACACATTACATAATGTTGTTTGCTCCCCGACGCGACTGTAGCTACCCCCGGAAGTAGCGAGCTCCTAAGGCTGGTAATTCTGAAAATAGTCAAAGTACAAGTAACGAGGGTCGTTACTTTCGGATCTTTATGGTATCTCCTTAAAGGAAAGCATCTCCGTGATTTGCGCACGGGTATACGGTAACCCAAGTAACCCTCTGTGAGGTTTTACCTTCTTCCACTCTAAAATTTGTTTTGAGGAGACATCGCATCCGGTTTCTTTCGTAGTTCCTCTTAAGTGATAATTATTGCTAAATATTTATCTATAGTCAACTTTCAAAAGTTTCGATCTGTCACTGCACGCAGTTCTGCTCACGGCTTAATAAGCAAGATAAACATCTAACCAGACTTAGGCGGCTTTAGTCACTGCACGCTAGTGAACAATAACTGTTGATACAGCTAATGCAAATATTTTGACAGATGAAAGAAAGAACCGACGAAATGTCTTTAACGAGGAATATTTCTCTTAATTTCTGCCTTCAGGGAATTTTCATATGAACACGCAATTTGAATCATTGGAAAAAGTCTAAGTAATCCATGTGGAGAAGTCAGAAAAAATGTCTAAGTCTTGCAGTTTTCCTTTATGGTAAAAAAACTCATTAGGAACGTGTGAATACCCAAAAGAAAACCTGAAACTTCGTCACTCTGCAGTAATATGTGATAATCTCATTTGCATGGGAACTACGCGAAAAAGATTGAAAGATTATTTTGAAAAATAAGGGAAGGAAATGAAAGAAGAAAGATACGATTTTCTCTCGAACAGCGCCAAGAAAAGAAAAACTGAAGGACTGTATTTGGCTGTTCAGACTGAGAAAATGGGCTAAATTTTTCAGGAAAAAGTTAGAATCTACAGCTAGTTCTCACATATACTACGTATTTAAATGTTTACTGTTGTTTTCGTATACTGCTACCTTTTTTTCGTTTTATCTCACTATTATAAAACTTCCACTTTTCCTACACCTATTAAATTGCCCTTGAGGTTTGATTATTCAACATGTCTCCCTTAGTTGCTAATGGAGAGAAATTTCCTTGTTATTCTTCACAAATATTTAACGTCCGCGACAAAATATAATACAATTCTATGATTTACTTGACAAGTCACAATTGTTCAGCCTCAAAGCTATCGTAATGCTTCATCTAAACGCAGTGCATGAGACGTTATTCAATAACTTATCGATCGCTTTCCGGAAAACTAAATGTTAGTCGCTTTCCTTTGCCTTGAGGGACTGGCTGATCGGGGCTCGGCTATTTTCGACCGCTGACACCTCGCAAATGAAAAGGAGGTCATTATTTTTCAAATCAAGCCATTTCGACCAAAGCTTTGTTTTTCATTCTTGTTCTCAAAGGATTTAACAGCAAGTCAAGTGCTCAGCGAGTATTTTTGCAAGTTTTTCAATTGCAAAAGAGTGTGACCTTTCTGTAATGGTTTAAAAGATTAATGTGGATGACGGGGAAATTCAACGTTCACAGACAAAATAATAAGAGGAAGCTTCGTCAATGTGGCTACTGGTGTTTTTGTAATGAGAATACAAACCTATTCTTTGCTCTGCATCCAATCAAACACAAGTATTATATTTGTATACAGGTGTTCAGTCGCGTCATTACATTGAAAATGGAAATTAGTTCGGAGTGTTCGGGAGGCTTCCAAAACGCGATGACGTCAGAAGCAGCAAAACATTGAAAATTTATGCGAATTTGACTGTATGTATTGATTGCTACGAGCTGCGAGCTGTTTATTATCGAGCGCGTTTGTCCACCACAAACCAAGGTGTATGAGCCGTACGGCGAAAGGTTCCTTCACTTCTACGAGTAAAAAACATGGTAAGCAAACGATAGCGTCATTTTGCGAATACAATTTTGCTACTGCTTTGATTGCTGGTCTAACAAGCGCCGCTTTCAAATGTTTTCTCACAACGGAGTGTCATCGAAAGCCTGCGCGAAGTGCAAGCCAGCTAGGTCTGGAGTTTTGGAGACTGCGTATTTCGATTTCTCTTTTTCGTACTAAACACTTAAACTCACCCTGATCCTGTGTATTCTGTGTTCCTCTTTTGTCAGGTCGAGCGCCAACTTACAGAGGAACAAATTAACGGTAAGACATTGAAACATCTCTGGAGATGTCATTTATATTTTGATTGTAACATTACAAGTTCTGAAAGCTGCTCAGACCAGAACGAATCGGTAATAATGAATTTGTACTGAACTCTTCTCCTGTACAGAATTACGCGAAGCGTTTTCGCTCTTCGACAAAGATGGTAGCGGCACTATTTCCAATGAAGAGCTCGAAGTCGTCATGAAGTCCCTTGGACAAAACCCCACTGAAGACGAACTTCAGGAAATGATACGCGAAGTTGATGTAGACGGTAAATTGGTTTCGTTTTAAATGCTAACTTACTTGAAGGTATCACTCCTTAAACTTAATTGTCAGCCGACAGAAATCTTGACATGTTTGAAAGCTGCTGCAAATGCTCTCGTCGAAATTCTGATCTAAAGATCCAAGTAATTTTTAATCTGGTTAAAAATTGGATTATAAAAAGTTTAACTAGTTTTAGGCACGGGTTGATATATATGTTTTGGGCAAATTGCAAAACATTGGCACAAAACGTGATAACCAAAACTATCTGAAGGATTACATGCAGTGTGAAATGTTTTGTTTTCGTACACTTTTTAACACTGTAGGATACGGCTCTGCCCCTACAATAAAAAAAAAAAACCGAATATAAATTCTGAAGTTAATAACCCACCAACCAGCGCACTAATAAAACAAATATTGCAGCCCGGGCAATCAGATATTTAGTTGTTACAGTCTAATTTCGAGCCCCGCGTTTTACCGAGCGCTATTATTTGAGAATTTGATCATGTTTCTACTTCGCACTTAGATATCTTTCATACTTAATGGAGAGATGAGTTCTGTCACTGCAATTTTTTCTGTCTACTCTCAATAATTTTCCGATTAACATAATGAAAGCTTATCCTTAGGATGAAAACTTTCTACTTTCAACTTCCAAATCCCTTTTAAGGAAATTGATTTTGCTTTCCAATGAGCCGAAGAAAAACACGTATTCCTGCTATTTTTAATTTTAAATGCAGGAGGATTCTCAAAATTAATTAATCCTCTTGCAAACTTTTTCCTTTCTTCTCGTTAGCGCCCCCTAAACTGCTAGAATAATGTCATTGGCTATTTTCAGAATTATTTAAGACTACCTTTCAAACTAGAAATACTTTTCTTTTTGTCGTAAAACTAAATAATTCACTCAAAAATTGAAAATAGCTTGTTTTCGATTCAAGGGACACCTCCAAATTTTCTTAACATAATATTTTGCTAAATAAAACTAGGCTTACAGTGAAAAGCCGCAGGTAAATAACATAATTTTAACATGGAAATATTACATAATTTCAATCGGAAGAAATTGCCAGTGTGTTTGCTCTGTAATATCAGGCAAATTGAATGCCTTTTATCCTTCGCATATATTCATTTCATCGGCAGATCAAATAAAAAAGATATATTTGCATACGCAACGCACGTTTTTCTTAGGCTTTTGGAAATTCCAGATCGTATACGATAAATAAACATAAATAGACACTAATGAGATAGTTTTAAACGGAATAAAATCCCACCAAACGTGTGACCAAGATAAAAGTGATAATCTTATAATTTTTGGGGGCTGTATTTCTCAATCGATCAAAGACTAAACTCTAGTACATCTATCTTTGCCATGCTAATTGTCTCTGAAAACCGCATCTTTTTAAAAATCATTCTCAACAATAAAGGGGTCAAGGCTAAATATGTTTTGGACTTGTGTGTTCTATGCTAAGTGTCTATAAGACGCTTGCAAGATATCAATTTCTTTTGGTTTCGTGATGAAACAAGAAAAACAAGCTAAGAGCGTGAAATAAAAGCGAAAACAGTCAAACTTTGCCCCAAAATGGTACAAAACATTTCAACTAAAAAATAACTTATTGTTTTTTTAAAAAAATGAAATTGGAAGGGAAGTTAACTAGTAAGTAAAATTAAGTGTTATCTGTTTTTATATCGCTGTTGAGACTTCGTTACCTCACGACATTTAGAGGAGATCATAGTTTTCTCTTGATTGAAATAAAACGTAGGAAAACGAGATCTGTGATTAGGAAGTGACAAAACCGTGCAATATATCACAACAAAGCTTTCTCACTTGACCAGACCCAGCATCACGTTTTGAATTTGCACTTGATGTAATCAGTACTGGCGTGTGCCGCGTCGAATGTAATGAACGTGTTTAGTACATGCTCACTTCTTAGTTAAAAATGAAGACTTAGTTGCACTTTTTACAGAAAACTTACAAAACAATTTAATCTGCAAAGAGCGCACAAGTGACGAAAATAAATTACTCAATTGAGGAAAACTGGAGCCTTTCCAATCAAAACTGAGTACGTCATTTAGATGTCATAGTAAGTCTGCAGCTGGTCGGCTTAGTTTTGGATTAACAATACGTCCTCGAAAAATTATATTGATTTGCATTTGTCTCATGTATAGCTTCAGTAGACCTCCTCAAAGCCTTTCAAGTCTTAAAAGAGCGCCTGAGAATGAAATTACATCTTGAAATCAGTAGAAGGCAGCCGGCACTTTGCAGTGTCTGTACAGCAAAACAGGAACATGGCTGAATACAAACTTCGGCCAAAACCCCTGTTCTCACTAGCGACGTAAGCAAAAGCATAAGCATAAGCATAAGAATAAGAAGCTTATGTGTCAGTCATGGGGGACGGCCGCGACATATAAGCATAACCACCTTCGTATGCTTATGCTTATGCTTTCGTCGCTAGTAAGGACCGGGCTACAGTGAGAAAATTTTTGTATTGGATTCAAACATAGAAACCTGCTCATTTTAAGGCGTGTGCTTTTCGAATCACTGTCAATAATTTGCCTGAACAAATCAAATATCCGTAGTTAAACCATTCCAAAACTGGTCCGCAGTATTTTTGCCTTCTACTACGGATTGTCATGTCTGTGGCAAATACTCATGCGTCACCAGACAAACCACGATTGATAGGTCTTGATATGTGTCACAGCTGTAGTTTTTCCTTTTCTTTAGCACATGCTCATAAATACATTTTTTCGCTAAGAATAACCTGCAATTCATCCTTGAATTCACCAGATTACGATTTTTTCGCGCCATCAGTAATTAGGCATGGTTGAACAAAGAAATACTCAAAGAAGTAGCGCAAGATTTTAGAGTGGGTTACCTTGTCACTTCAAGATACAACGATGGCTAACAATGAATGAGGCTACAAAAATCCTTTTTTATTTCGTTCCATGTGTTACGACTGCAAGTTTTCCTCTTCACAACATCAAATTTGTAGACATTTTAGCACGTTTAACGTTGTAAACATCGGATTCAGTCCTGTTGTTTTATCTAGTTGTAGTCAGCGCCATTATCAGCTCCATTGGTTGAATGGTTTAAAGATACTTTGTCGATATTCATGGGAAAAATAAAATATCGATAAGCAAGACAAAAGCTGGGTTAGCCAGCGAGACCGCAAGTCGTCTCAAGATACAAAGAAAAATACAAAAGACAAATACCCAGAGGTGTCTGAATTAAGGTTCATTTAAACTCGGCAAGTAATTAACACCTAAGTATAGTTCACTGCAAATGATTTGCTATTGAATGAACTATTTTAATTAGCCATGTTTTGAAGGAATTAACCCCATAGTTAACAAGTTGGTGCTACAGTTTTTTTTTTACCAGAGGCTTTTCGATATTCATTTTGCGTTTAAATAATATTAATTAACGCCTCGGTAAAATCCAATTTTCTATAGCTCTGTTCAAAAGAGCAGAGTGAACTTTGCTGACGTCATTGTTTACATTATGCCTCATTAACATACGACTTTGCGCAGAGAAGGCATCACGCTAGACACAAATTGGCGCCAAGCATTTAAAGAGCTGGTAAAACTTAGTAAATTGGTAAAATTGGTAGTTCTTTGGGTGTAATATTCAAGGAGAGATTGGCTTTCAAAATCTGCAAAATATTTTGAGGGCGTTTTTGTTTTTATTTACTTTTAGCTTTCTATATTTGAGGGGCACTTAGAGGGTAGAGAAGTCGGTTTGAAAAAACCTTGACTGCTTGAGAAAATTCGGGACGACAGCAGGAATTCTTTGAAACACTTTGAAAGCCGGTTTTGATTTCATAATCCTTAACTTGGTGATCACTTGACGCAGATTGAGTGTTATTAAGTTCAAGGCGAACGTGTTCTTGCCTACAGATCCTTTCAAAAAGAATAAGGACTGATGAGATCCTATATTCCGAGTTATTACACTACTAAGGTAGATCAGAGGGCCAATAATTAAAATCAACCAATCAGACTGCTTCATTGCCAGTCCAATATTCTCTCAGTATTGGACCGGACACTGTTGCGACTGATCACACACGATCACTCTTGAAGATTTTCTGTACAGTTTCGTGGCTTACGTATGTTTCTGAAAAAACTTGCTCCAAAAATAAGAGATTCCTCTTCTTTTTCTTCTTCTGTTTTATTTAACGTCAGACGTGAGCGATACGCCTTTTGTCGGCTCCCCCATCAGAATTGCACGCTATTTTCCAGTCCGCTATTTTCCTACACATTTTCGGTCGTGTAATTAATCTCGTATTAACCAAATCTTGCTCGGGACCCTACAGGGAGAATGTCTTTTTTGTATGAACCTCGGTGTGCTACGGGTCGCCGTCGTCATTGCTTAGCTCCCTATTGTTCCAGTACGCCCCTCGCATTTGGCTAATAAGATATATTTAATGACACGAAATGTCCTCTGCCATCTTTAGGAAACGGTGAAGTGGATTTCGATGAGTTTCTGTTGATGATGAAGAAACAGATGCAGGCTCGTGACACTGAGAGTGAAATGCGTGAGGCATTCAGAGTCTTTGATAAAAATGGAGACGGACAGATAAGGTGAGAAGATATCTGCATCAGGGATGAACTCTACGCCGGAGAAATTTGAAAACGGTGTTTTCACTCTGAAAACGCATCAAATGTTTTTCGTCCACGCTAGCCAGGAGAAGTATGAAAATGCAGCAATGACCGGTCATTTTGGATTTGTGTTTGAGGAAAACTCTGACAGTGAAATCACATGATAATCGTGACGCCATCGTTTCCGAAAAGCTCCGTTTTCAAAATGTTTTCCGTCCGCACTAAAACGCAAAGCCGGCGTTTTCAAATTACACCGGTTTGAAGAGCGTTTTAAAGCTCCTTTTTCGTGGGGGATTAGTGTGGATGGTAACGTGGAAATAAAGCTACGTTTTCAAATTTCTCCTGCGTAGTGGCCTCGATATTTAACAAAAATTATCGGCTCTCATTGTAATTTAACTAATGACAATAATCTTTCAATCAAGTTAGGTGTTACAGTTGTTGTTTTTTTTCGCCGCTATTTTCTGCTTTGTGTGTCACTTTAGTTCCTTTGTTCTTGCCTTTCTTCTCAGCTTGCCGTAACCCTTGTTTCATTTCCACTTTATTTCAGAGTTTTAGTAGTCACGTAATATTTTAGGACACTTGTAAAACATACATTTACCATGTCAAATCTTGGCTTATAGCAGCTAATGAACAGCGTAATCCTCCCGGTATTCTATCAATCACAGGCTGTTGATAATCTTTCTTGGCGAGAGCTGCGTCAGAGCAAGATAGAAAACCCCACAAAATAAAGGATAAAACAAACATTCCCACATAGTTCAGTTCCTCATGCAAACACTCGCTTAACATACAATCTCCCGGACGAGGGCTTAAATAGGCTAGCTCTCAAAAAGTCAGCTCACTTTCAATCTAAAAACTAAAGGCAGCTATAATGTCCCCTGACTTGCTATGTTGTTATTTATGTTTTGTAAACGTTTGGCGGCAGTCACTCAGAGCTTCGTATGGTCATGACAAGTTTGGGAGAGAAGCTAACTGAGGAAGAAGTCAGTGAAATGATGAGAGAAGCGGACCTCAATGGAGATGGATTTATCAACTTTGAAGGTAATTATGTGAGCGTTAAAGGAGCTACGTCACTGTTTGCGCATCGTGAAAAGTTTAACCTAAATGTTTTCAAGTTCGTCGTTTGTAATCCGTGTTACTTTGTTCCATCATGGTTTATTGTTATTTCTTTGGTGTCTTTCTGTCTTGGTAAACCGCATTATTTTCAGGTTTGCTTCAATGTAAAGGTAATTTTGTACGTGGCCAAAATAACTCAAAAGGATGTGACTGAGCTCCTTTTAAGTGGTGGATACTGATACAGCCGGCTTTCGTTAGCATCTTCAAGGACCCCACCCCCCCCCCCTCCCCCCACCTCCCACCTCCTTCAGAAGCCTTGTCTAGGTAGATTTTCCTGAATTTTTCGATCTCTTCTTCCTCAGAATTTGTGATCATGGTGACTAACATTGACAAGAACCCAGAAGGACCTCCACAGTACCTACTGGCTACCAAGTAGTTTATCAGTCTATCGAACAAGTGTTTCTTCACGTGATGATCAGATTTAGTATTAAGTTTATTTATTCAGTTATTCAAAGTTATTTATTATTCGTCCGTTAAAGAGTAGACAGAATGAAACGATGGATGTATATACCTACAGTGAAATAGTTGTAAATATGTAAATATGTATATTATAAAGTATTCTAAGAAGGACAGCCTGATCTGTTGAAGGCCATCTTCTCTTAGTCATCAATGATCAGTAGTTTAAAGTTTCCACCAACTTATACTTTTAGTATTTCTTATGTTAAAGTGGTCTCGGCAAAATAAAATAGCCTGCCAACTTGTAGCGTTGACCGTGGATTGCATTATAATCTACAATCTTGGCCACCATCGGGCCTGGTTTCGCTATACCGAGGGCTCAGGTTTGAACAATATCTTCCCTCTGTTTTAATTCAATGAGATCTTCTGAACTAGCCATGTTGGATCGGAACTGATGAAATTAAATGATCTGGCTTAGGTTGCAATAATTTCAAAACGTTTATTTTTAGCATTTCCTTTTCAGTGTTATATTTATTTCCAGATGTCAAAATTATGTATATGAACTATTTGTTACTCTGATTTAAAACAAACTCAATCCTGACTAATTAAAAATGCTGTCAAAAAAAAGTCCCTCTGGTATATACACCTAAATGTCAGCCTAAAATCAAACCATCAAAAAGGCAAAGTCCAAAACAACAAATAAAACAAAACAAGTAAAGTGAAATTCTGTGTACTGTGTTCTTTGTCGATTTTTATCCAGAATTCCATGGCGAGCATGGAGGAAAACCTCGTTCGATGCTAAGCATACAGTCACAACTGTTGGAGTATGCTGGTTTTTCGGACAGGGGTTCCCTTGCAAATAAAGTCCTTACGCCGCTATCCTTTGCGGAAGTGGTTTTTCTTCGGGGTCGGTCGCATATTGCCCATCTTTGTTCTGTGTCGTCACACACCTTGTAGGTCCGAATCAAATTCATCCTCCAGACAGCGGGGTCGCCCGAGGAACTCCCACATGAAAAGGTCGGGGATTCTCGTCGTCTCTCCGAGGGGTATAAACCAAGGCCACTGGCCTTACTTACGGTGTTCATGACGGAACGCCACTATTTTTAGCTGTCAAAGTATCTTTTACGGTGCACCCGAAGAAATAATAAAAGAAACGCTCTTATTTCCCTTTGTAGGCTTAGACCTGTCTCGTGAGTCTGGTCTGCTAGCGGTGGCTCCTTTCCTGAACAGCGGTTGGTATTCGAGCCAATTCCGTTTTGAGTGGTATCTTCCAGGGGTTAAGTAGAGCTCGAGCCACGCCTACATTGGTCGCCTCTAGGGGTTAATTCAAATTTTCCGACGAGCATCCCCGACCTTTTCATATGGGAGTCTCTCCCCCTCCCCCCGCCCCCCCCCCCACGGGGGGCGGACTCGTCACACGCACATCACTGCCTCCACCCTACCCTGCGAGCAAAGGTCCCTTCGATCGTCCTAGAAAAGTCGGGAAGAGGAAGAATCTCTTCCTCTTCCCGACTTTTCTAGGAAGATCGATGGGACCTCTGCTCGCAGGGTACCTCCACCCGTTTTTTCAAAGATCTACGTCTTGTGCAGAAATCCTTTGTGTTTCAAGTTCGTCGTTTTTAATCCGGTCAACCTTCTCCATGACCATCCTTGTTCTTTTATGGTTTATTGTCATGGCTTTGGTGTTTTTCTATTTTTATAAACTATTATTTTCAGGCTTCCTTCATTTGAAAGGTAATTTTGTACGTAATTCATAGTAGCTGAAAATGCCGTAACTGCGTCCCTTTAAGCGCCGTTAAAGAATCAGTTCCGGTCGTAGGTTTGACAAAATAGGATCGAATTGAAAAGCAATTATAATAGTTGTCTTAGGAGACGAAAGATAGCAGTATTTACAAAACCTCACCTTGTTTGACCCAGCAGAATTTTGCTCTCAAAGTGTCTCATATTTCTCGATCGTGATTGTTTTAGTCTGGCACACTTTCAAGTTTCTTTTAACATTAGTTGGTGCTCATGTCGCAGCCGTCCAGACGATCTTTCTCGCTTGATCGTGTTGTCGTTTAGCCCAGAAAAAATGAAGTTATTTACGGTGGTTTTCGTCGTGCTTCTTGTTGGGTTATCGCTAGTACAGCTGGGAGAGTCATGTGGTGGTGCAATCCCGCCGTTACGATTGGAAGGACTACGTGTATCACGATTCCGCAAGCCAATAAAGTAAGTATAATGACGGCATCGCTGCCATGTTGGATTCACTAAACTAGAGCGGGTTTGCGTTCAAGTTATAAGGAGTTTTTAAAACACATCACATTGAATGCATAGTGTCGGATGTGATAGATGGAGCTGATAAGTACAACTAGATGCTCCGAGTGGATCAATGAATCTCTATCACTAGACAAGTGCTTGTACGACAGTTTCAACAACAATCAGACCTGTGTTTAGCGGACACTCACGGAACCTTCTTTATTGTCTGCTTTGCCTCTGGGGGAGGAAAGAGAGGGTGGAGGTGTCCGTTTATAAAATACAGGCCATGGCGAAAAGTTTGCCTTTTTGAGTTATTTTTTTGTAAAAAAAATACCTCTTAGTCGGCGCGTCGGGTATGTTATGGACGGGTCAATGGGTGAGTGAGTGAGTGAGTGAGTGAGTGAGTGAGTAAGTGAGTGAGTGAG
>Ga0126338_10000092_pt1 | contig 31572 bp, 9 predicted proteins | sample OrbCmetagenome_2_FD_92529 | JGI IMG/M metagenome (GOLD analysis project Ga0126338, IMG submission 92529) | Coral microbial communities from Petempiche,Puerto Morelos, Mexico - Orbicella C C metagenome | ecosystem: Host-associated > Invertebrates > Cnidaria > Coral | place: Petempiche,Puerto... | reverse complement strand
GCAAAAAAAACCATTTTTCTAGCTTTCCCTTCAAGCAAGCCTTCCCAAAGATGTCCCCATCCCAAGGTCATTTTTAGTAGCCCCTAACCCCCCCCCCCCCCATCATTTTTTTTTACTTGCGTGATAAATTTTAAATAATCAAAATGCACCAGCCCTAGGCTATCGGGCACGCCTTTCTTTGTGCGTGGGGAGTGGGGGCGGAGTTGCCACTTGCAGCTTTTCACTAACGACAGTGAATTTTTAGCGATACCATTAAATGGGCAATAAATATGTAAACCGAACAGTCCTGTGTTGGATTGGTTTACTTGGTTCTGACCAATTAGGTTAATGGTGATGAGAATCTACAAACTATTCACAATCTGTGGACTAAGGAGGTACTGAGGTACTAGACAAGTAAGAAAACAGGAGTATCTCAATGAGGCGTTTGTGCTCTTAGAGCATATGCCGAGTTAAAAATATTGTTTAACAAATCGACAGAAAAGAGAAAGAAAAGTTCTAGTTCCCGTTTTTCCTAGATTAACAACAGTCTCCCTTTGCCAGCAATAGATGTGACCAACGGACTATGTTTCTTGCCGTGACCCGCGTCAGACGTCGCGACTTATTGAAAGAAAACTCTGGATAAGTCTTAACATTACTATTCAAACGCTAATTTACATTTAGAAAGCACGCTCATAGCCGTTGCTAAGTTTCAGTGTGTCTATTAGTTGTGGTTTTCAAGTAAAATGAGAACGGATAGTTTTCATATAATCAAAACATCTTAACAGTACAATTGGAGCCTTGTAACTTAGGGAATGTCCAGTAGAAATTGTCCCAAAATAGCGTGACATGCTATGTGTCAATGTGTGTAGGCGTATAAAAAGCAAAAGAAGCTCAATCGACTAGAACCTACTTTGAAATAAAATATGCGCCATTTTAGATAAAAGGTTACGACCCTTTCAGACTGACAACTGTTTCGAAGTCTCTTTCTTCGAAATTAAAATTGCACTGCGCGTTCATTTTCACTTTTCACGCTAGCGAACGCCTTTTCTGTCCAATCGACAAGGAGCAGAGAGCACAATATAAGACAAACAAATTATTTGTTTCAGAAGAACTCTTAGAAACGACAAGATTGATTGGTGCTTCAATGGACTGTGAAATGTGAATTGTTCTTCATCTGGTTACCACTTGGAATTATATTTGCATAATAAACAAACGTTCAAATCTTTTTTTACCCCTGTTTATTTTATGTAATTAAAGTCTTTTGCTGTTCATGAGCTGCGGCTGTTTCCCTGACTTGCTTGATACTAAATTTAACTACATTTTCTAAGGAATAATGACATTAACGGGTGAAAACGAAAAACTGTGTTACTCTCAGAATATTACTAATATCTGATAAATTCCTTGCAAAATTTGACCAATTTCTTGCTTGTATTGACCGTATGTCGCGGTCATTTCCAGCAGTAATTTGGATCCCACTTTACAACAACTGGGGTTTTTATACCCGATTAGCGATGTGAAAAACAAATTTGTAGGTATTTTTGCATTTTATAGTTATTAATATTTCAGTGCGGTGATTAAAATTCAAGATCTTTGTCTTTGCGTGTCCGGTTTCAACTGTACTTGGCGCGCGCGTAAGCCATTTGCTATCGCTTGGTGTCCACTGTCTGTTTACACGTTTACACGGAATTTTATAGAGCTGAATTTCAACAAGGTAAACAGGAAGCTTGCTAACGCTCGAAAGTAACTTGAAGACCAACTCGAAGAAAGTCTTTCTCCATGAAAAATGAAGTGAATGATTGACCTGGAAGCGGGAATCCGTGACTACCTGCGGATGTTGCATTCAGTCAGGTCAAATCCACGTGTTTGACGACCATGCAGTAAACAAAAAAACACTCCGCTTCATCGAACTTCGGTTTTACAGCCGTCTGACGGGATTATAAGCGGAAACAAAACATATGCAGGTGTTGGCCAGGTTTGCCGTGCAATCGAAATAATCTTGGCGAGAACGCCATCGCCAAAGTCATAAAATGTGTGTCGTGTTGCATTGGAATCCGCTGCCACTTTTGCTGCTCATTTTGTTTACTTCGGCTGCTGTCGCTGTCGCGGCGTTACTTTCACTTTTATACTTCATTTACCGAGCAAGGAGCGAAAACAAATTACATGGACGACGACCGCGACCGGTTTCCATAAGGACAGCGAGTTCCTCACGAGTATTTTTCTCCAAACTGCTCTATCCTGTCAGTTGGGTTTCGCAAATGATCAAAAATCCTTGTACTCTTGTTTATTTTGCAATCAGACGAACACTACACAGTGCAGCTACTGTTGTAAGATGGCGAACAACACAGCACTCCATCTTCAATCACGACCAATTGATTCACGACAGCCGATGGCAAAAGTTCTTGAGGGAAAGAGTGCTTCCTGCTTCGGAAGAAGCAGTTCATGCAGGAATTCCACTGGAAAGTTTCCCGATCGTTAGACAGTCACAAATGGGAACGATCATTGCATATTCGTTGGAATATATTCGGGATGTGTTCGCTCGAAAAGTTGATGAAAGCAGTGTCACTACACCGAAAGAGCGTTATGTTTTGCTTCTCCGCGGGCCAAAGACAGGCACCGAAACAGAGTTGGAACCAAAGTTTAAGGATGTTGTTACTGATATGCTCCAGTTTAAGCAGGTAACTCTGATCTTTCTGTCTCTCTCCGAAACGTTTTTGATTGACTATCTCGAGGTGTTGGGAAGTGTGGAAATTTTGCGGTCTGTCGCGAAAGTTGTTGTTAGTGCACTCCGTTTTCCTTGTAGAATTTGCATTTTCGTAAATACTCCACGTTTGGCGCGGTATTTCGTTACTGATCATTTTGCCTAGATTAAATAGAAACGGTAATGAAATTTGAAAAATTGAGAAATCGATGTTTAATTCTTTTGATTTCAAAACAGTAGTTGCTATGTCGTTTTTACTTAGATCTCGGTTGTTGTTAATGGGTCGAATAGTCGATTTGGAAATTTGTAAACAGCGAATGACATGTTTCGCGTGAGTAACTTCCCGTGGTGTTAATTTCAGTTCTTTTCAGGCACGCGCGCTACTCGTTCAAATTAAGACAGCGAGTGTTTCTTGTTAATAGATTTCCAAGTATGGGTAAATATTTGTCGAAAGGCTGACTTACGGAGAGGCTTTCATTGTCTAGTGCAATTTTCCCACTCTCGGTCTTAATTAGAACAAAGTTATGTCTGTGTATCGATGTTAGTTTGTCCAAGAAAAAATCAGTTTATAATTAGTTTTCTTTCTATTATTTATCGTTTATTCCACTGATTGACTAGATGATGTGCTTTGAGAAGAATTTTTGGAAAATCCTTGCTCTTGTTTCGATCTGCATAAGCGTTTTGCATTTAATATGCAAATGTTTTGTTTTGTCATTTACAAAAGGATTCAACTTAAACGTTTTAGGCACCAACATTATATTATATTCTATGAGAATTACCTTCTTTTGACTGTGATTTTAAGATGCTATTTCGCTATGGTCTAATAAGTAGTTTGGATAATATGTCTCAAACGAGGAAATAGCTGTTAAAATCATTTTGTTGCATTCTAAGCTCACCTTAATTTAAAAACTTTGTATCTCATTTAAAAAAGTTACTTATCTGTGACCCCAGCCACATTTTGTACTTAAATGTTACATAATCATTGCAGCATAAGTCCCTTCTTTCATTCACCTCACTGTCCAGCAGAAAGAAAGATTTGTTGATCTGTATTAACAAAGTCCTTAATCAGTGGGTCGTCAGATTAAACCTTCCTGAAGTGGCATTGTTTTGTGATCTTAACATGTATAATTTAACATTTTATAAAAGCAGAAGATAGCCTCTTTTGAGTCAATATCATATTGTATGCAGCATAATACAATTCACCAGGGGTGACCTTTATGCATGACCTTGAAAGAAAGTTATGCCCGAATATTTTTGGTGTCATTAATCTCCTTGTGTCCATATGCATGAATCAGCTCATTTGTTTATCATTAATTTTTTAGTGCAGACTGCACTATTGGGATGGTTTGGGGGCTGATGTCCACTATGGCAACAAGGCCATAAGGTGTAAACTTTAATGTTTGTTTGGTTAATTAATATCAATTAATTAATTAGTCTTCAGGCAAGAAAGTGGTTGGGGAGGGTAGGTGCCTGTGTGCACTACGTAAAAATGTGTATCGCCTGCCTTACTGTAATCATAATATCACAAAGTTATATATTTGGTTTAGGAAACCTCTTGTCCTCCTTGTGGTACTATTCTCTTCAGAACAAAACCAATTTTCCCTAAACGCATGCACAGATTAGTAGCATTCGTGCTGACTATATATTAGATGAAAGATGCATTTCATTTGAGATCATGTGAAGCGAAAATGTTGAGTGCTTTTCCTTGTGGTAGAACCCAACATGTAGGATGCATGCATTCTAGCATTGTTAGCGTGATATACTCCATTTTCATCCCCAGAGTCATGTGGTTCTTTATTTGTTATGATTGTGATATGACCGAGGACAGCAGTTATTTTTCGTGTAACGTCACTTCTCCCGTTTTAGCGCAAAAAACGCTACTGTGACTGAGTATCTTTTAGAATTACCCCTAGTTCGGTTCATCAAATATCATCTGCTATTATCAAACTTTGCCAGAGTTCAAATTAAGGATGGAAACGTTTTGCTTCTCCCTAGTGGCTTATTTATTTTTCTTTCAATTGTCCCTATGAAAGAGACCAATTGTTCAAATATTGCTGCAGACTCTGTGGCATGTAATGAAAGTGTAAATTAATTTACTCAGTTTTTGGCGGGACTCGTTTCCCGATGTAGGATATATAATTTCGGTCAACTGAGTAGTGCAGACATTCAATACTTCTTCGTGAATGCTTCTCCATTGCATTAATCAATATCACTGAGGTGGCAACTGTATAAGAATGTGGTATTCTATGAGTATTTGATAATTAAATTACTTCTTGATTATCGGTGAAAAGTTTTCATAAGATGTTAAACTTTGTTCCATTTTGTCATAGGATATTTACTTTCTTCTGTTCATCTCTTAAGTTTTTGAGAAAACAAGGGTTTTAAGTTACATACCTTTGCGAGGAAAACAGAAGTATCAAGTTACAAATGTTGGTGTGAAAATTAAAATTGTCACATTTGCTTCTTCAACGTATTATTGAATTTTGAAATGAACAAAAATCAGCGTAAAACGCCAGCATAAAATGTGGAAGCTGTCTTGAAGTGAAGCCTTGGAGCCGCTTGGCTCATACATGTAGCTTCTGGAGCTTATCCCGGTTTCTGTAGCATGAAGCAGCTAGAAATATTTCTACTCCCCCTGGAAGGGATGGTAGTCCATCGCAAGTCACTCCCTTGCAATTTGTTAGGTTTCCTCAACAATTCACCAGTACCCATTTACACTCCTTGGTGGAGAGAGGCACTGTGAGAGTTAAGTGTCTTGCCCAAGAATACAACACAGTGTCCTCGGCAGGGCTTGAACCTGGACCACTTGATCTAGGGACAAGCACACTAACCATGAGGCCACCACACTGTCTTGACAAACAGTAACTGTAAGCTATTATTAAATATCGAATGAAAGTGCAGACATGAAACATACGCACTGCCAAGATTGTGACAAGGTTATGTCTTATCAAGGTTTCTGTCCGATCATATTCTGCAAGGGAAAAAGCCCTAGGTACCAAAGTAAATACAAACCGGGAGTGAACACGACATGTGTAACTACTGTGCCAGAACTATACATTGCACTCTGCACTATCTGAGATTGTCTCTCTAGTTGGTTTCCCTAGTGGAGGCTCTATGTTTCTGCAGCATTCATTTATGCCTTACTCTTGCCAGTTTTGTGTTTCTTATCCTATGGCTTGCTTTTATGCTTAGTGTTTCAGTGTATCTATCTAAACTGGATATTTTAGGTCACACAGAACTCAGCGAGAATTCATTTTCAATACTTAGTAAACAAATGGTCAGGCAAGGTTAATAGGTGTGGCTTACATGAATAATTCAGGTCACTGCCATATGTTCTGAGTTTATCACAAAATTAACATTATTTTTTGAAATGCTAAGTAGCACTTTTATTCCCTTTAAACTGTATTTGATATTTTTCCTTTGTTTAAACGTGATAAATTATTAATTGGTTTGAGAAAGGAAGCTGAAAATTAAACCTCTTCCTGATATTTTCTCTTTTTAATGCTGTGCAAAATCTGTAGGTTTTGTTCTCCCTAAAGTTGTAATTTACAGACTACTGACAATCTGCAGTTTGTCTACACTTTTAAAAGTGACTAAATTTGATTCTTTTATTTTAACCCTTTCAATTTGGCCAAGTTGTGAAAAGTAATTCTCCTCTCTGAGAATTCAGTAATATGTCAAGATGCTATATTCCTGATTGATGGCTGTGATGGTCACCTGACTGGCATCGCATTGATGGTGTGAGGAGAAGTTAGGTGTTGGCCACACTTGAAAATTAAGTCATTGACATGAATTTTATTTAACCAGGAAATGAAACAAGAACTAGTTGACTTCAAAGATGTCATAAGTTCTTTACAACTCCTGAGTAAAAAGGTGGTACCGTTGCCGCAGAGGAAATCCAAACTAAAGAGCAAACTTCTTGTTGACCCAGTGTGCAGTTACAAGAACATGCAGGTGAGTCTGATATACACTCGTTGTTCCGGTGTCTGTGCAAAATTTTTGCCTAGATCTCGCTGAGATCTCGATTATCTCGCTGAGATCTCAATTATCTCGCTGAGATTGGCGAAATCTTGCCAAGACTGCCGAGACTTTGCAGAGATCTTGCCATGATGTTTGTATATTTATATATTGGCAAGATCCTGGCGAGATTTCCTATTTCTTGTCGAGAATGGCAAGATATAATCACCAAGATGGCTGGGATATTCCTATGATTTTTGAGTCTCTCTAAATCTCAGCACAATCTTGTCAAGATCTCACCAAGATACCAAAATCTCAGAAGCCAAGAACTCACCGAGATTCTCAGTGAGATCTTGGCCAAAATTTTGCATGGGTGGGAAGATAGGTTAGGAAAAATACTTTGCTTGTGGTCAAGGTATATGCCTGATTGTAGCACAGTTGGTGCATTATGTGTGAAAGACCTGCACACACATTGAAATTCATTTTTCCGGTTGTTTATGTTAAATATGTTTTTAATTAATTTTTTTTTTCAGAATATTGTCAACAAAGGTGAAGAGTGTATTCTGCTGGATAACTCTGAACATCACTCTTGGAAAGTATGTCTTGCATGTAATCATGAAGTGATTCGTTTCTTTCTTTCTTAAGTTTATATTATTACAGACCTCAGTAGAAAATAAAATAAACAGAATAAATGAACAAACAAACAAATGAAAAAACCCTGATCGAAATCACTAATCAAACCCGTGTTTCCCTGAAACCTGAATCTCTTACCAGATCACAAATGCCAGTGGTAGACAGTGTGAAGTGCCGTCAGTATGTTTTGTTATTCCTGCTCCTGACGTAGAGGCTACTGAATTTTCAACAAGGTAAAATGATATAACTTATGTTACTTACTGTAAAGCTGTGTTGGACCTGAATGATTCAACTTCCTGTATTAGGTTCTACAGGGTCTTTGTAAGATTTTCTTGTGTTCACTTAGTTGTAACTGACAGTAACAAATCAAATGTGTAGATGTTGAGAGAAATTTTGATGAGATGACTTACTTTGGCTGAAAAACTTGAAACATTTTAATGTGGTTGACTGCAATTTAAGCTAAGTTGAACGCGAAACAATGCTGGTCAGTGGCCTCCCCTGTTGTGGACATGCGCAGTAGTTGAGGTTTGCAGGGGGTCGCGTGGTTTTACAGCTCAGCTTTTGAGGTCAGCTCATTCTCACGTGCATTCTTGCCTTTTCGACTGTGCTTGGCAACTTTGCTCCCTGCCCTCCCTCCCTTTCTGGTAAGTATGAGGTAGGTATCATGGCTCCGCTCTTTTTTGCAGTGTGACGGTGCCTGGTGGTTGCTTTACAGGGTTGTCATGGTTACCCTACGCGCCCAGCTCTTGTGCGCGAGGCTCCACTATCTTTCCAGGCACCTTCCCCAAGCTCGTCTATTGTTGATGAGTTTAATTGCAAATTAGGATGAATCAATGTTAACTAATCTGTAATGTGTGTTTTTTTTAATGCCTGTATTTCTTTTCTAATTCATGAATTGTTAAGAGGCTCTCACTAAGAATGGTCCACTCGATCTCTGACTCCAAAATTGATTTTCTTCATATATCTACCATAAGCACTACTATCTATCCTTACTTACTAATGCAGTTGAAATGATGCAAAAGTTGTTTCTCTCCAGTTTGGAAGAGTTATCAATCACTAGACAAGTGTCACTAAGCAATGAAATGGCCATGATGGTTTTCAGTGCTCATTAGAAAACACTTTGTAAATAAAACCCCCAAAATGTGTACACATCTATTAATTTGTTAACACTCCCAACTCCTTATTTATCATTTAGTTATTTTCTAGTTCAAAATCAGAGGAGAACTGGAGTGGACCGCTCTAAGTGAGAGAATGTCTGTTATAAGTTTGGTTTACCATGCTGTACCAGTAATGTTTCCTTGTGTTTGGTCCAATAGGTTGGAAATTCAGTATAAACATTTATTAACACTGTGGAGAACAAGACACTGGAACCTGAAGCAAGCTCTCAGCAAGGAACAGGTCTTTACAAATGTGAAAGTGATCAAATCCACCTCTCCTGAGAAGGTATGTCAACACTTTTCACATGTTTGTCAGAGTCAGAATGAGTGAATAAAGAATAAGGGGTGGGGTGGGACCTTTTCCCAGAAAGAAAAATGGTTCAGGCCATGCTTTTTATTCGGTGGACTGGGTGACCAAATTTTCAGGGAAACAGATTTCAGATATTCTTTGGGCTGATATTCTTAAGGCTGAAGCAGGGTGACTTGTGTTGGACTAGCATCCCATGCAGGGGATAGCAATGCTCTTAAACTGTTCCTGCTATGGAAAACATGAGTTAAGATCTAGCAATCACAATAGTGGTATATTTTTTCCCCCAATCCTCCAGATGGGAACAGACTTACATACAGTGTCAACAAAATTAAGGTATCATTGACATCATAGAGAATATTTATGCAATGTAAAACCAGTTATAACTGATCTTTTCATTTTTTTCTTTAGGGTAAGCTGTCACTTTTGGCAGGCTCAAAAGATGTTGACCAGCTTTTGAAAGATATCCAAATGCCTGATGATCAAGAAATAGTTGGTATCACAGAAAGACTAGTTGAACAAGACCCAGTGACGGCAGCTACAGTCTCACTAAGTGAACAACCTGTAGAAACCATAACAAATGGAATGCAAAGTGTGCAAACCCTTGATAAGGTGCAGTGGGTTTATTTAATAAATGTGGAACGCAAGTCATTAGTCTTAGATCTACAATCTTGGCCAAATTTCCTTGGGACATTTGACAAAATACCAACTGGTGATGCATTATTTGAAGGTGGAAAGTCATTATTCAATTTTCTGAGCCCCCGTCCCCGCCAAGCAATGTTGGAATAGTGGGTCTACTTTGGATGAACCAACATCCACATTGTGTTGGAGGTGGGGAGGGGGAGAGGGTGGACGGAAAGACCATAATTATGTTGGCAAAGGTGCAAAGTGTTCCAAGACTTTCAACCAGGATTGTAGATGGACATATCTTCTTTCTGTTGGGATTGATTTCAGTAGCAATCTAGAATTAACCTGTGAGGATAGTGTACATGTACATGTACAATCAATAGACCACTTTACAGGTCTGTGTAATGTAACCAAGCCTATGCATAAAAGCGAGGCCTGGGTGGACCTTGCAGTTGTTAGAAACTACATGTAGTTTACAGTGGAGAAGCAGCAAGGTTTGTATCATGAGGCTTAAGGGCCTGATCACTTGGTGCAGAACAGTAAAATGGGTTATTTTATTTTGTTATGCCATGTATGCAGCTTACAAATATTTTTTATATATTCCACTCATAATCTGAGCACCAGGGAGGCGCGGTGGCCTCATGGTTAGTGCACTCGTCTCTGGATCAAGCGGTCCGGGTTCGAGCCCTGGCTGGGGACATTGTGTTGTGTTCTTGGGCAAGACACTTTACTCTCGCAGTGCCTCTCTCCACCCAGGTGTATAAATGGGTACCGGTGAACTTAATGCTGTGGGTAACCCTGCGATGGACTAGCATCCCATCCAGGGGGGAGTAGAAATACTCCTAGTCGCCTCATGCTACAGAAACCGGGTTAAGCTCCGCACTGATGGGCCACTTGGCTTGTATGTAGACTTTCTTTTTACTCATAATCTGCTTATAATGCTTGTTTTCTACTTTTGAATGTTAATTTGAACTTTTGGCACTTTTCCTCTTTGTAGCAAAGTGCTCAGAGCACTCTAAATGATCTACTGGCCTGGCTTAACAGAGCAGAAACCTTCTTGAAAACCAAGTCACGAGAGACTCTAAACCAAGGAAGCCTGTCCAGTACTCTACAGCAAGTTGAGGTAAAAAGCTTAGCGGCAAGACTCCTTCAGTAGTGGACAAACATCCTTGAGATAGTGATGTAATACAGTGTTATTTCCCCCCACCCCCACCAATACATTGTTGAAACTTTGGAGAAATTAAGGTACTAGTTTTCAACCCTGTCTGTGGGGTGGGGGCAGGAGCAGGGTGAAGTGAAGGGAAGTTGTATTCTCATAAGACATTTCAATTGTTTTGTGAGTGTGAAGAAAGCTCAAATTGCAGATTTGTCCTTCAAAGACTTTTGTCCATGATGGAGTCAACACATGCATGTAACTTTTTTAGGAGGAGAGGCCTTCAATTAACATACCAAATATGTTTAAACATTTTAGTTTTCTTTACTTACTAATGTTGCTGTCTGTTCTTTGTGTTTGTATAATTATCAGAATTTAAAAGAGCAACAGACTCAAAGAACTCCACAGTATGACTTTCTGATGCAAGCTCTAATCACCAAAATGGACCCGCAACTGCAAAGCAAGTTAGGTCTACTGTCTGAGAAGTGGATCAGAGTGAAGGAAGAAACGTACACGTGGCATAGAATGTGAGTTGGCAGAGACATCCTGATGTTTACTGTTTACTAATCAAAAGGCAACTGTAGATTTTGGCAGGTCAAGTCAATTTTATTTCAGACAAAAGTGCCATTGTCAATAATTTGTGTACTATACACGATGATTTGTTGAGGAACAAATATTCCATGACTGTTTTGCTGTCAAACCTAGTCAAAGATAGATCAGTTCTGTATAAAATGTTCAAATGTCTTACATCTGAATATGTAAGTTCTTTTTTGTACTTTTTTTTTTGAATATGTAAGCCCTGATTCACTAAGTGAAAACAGGCCAGACTTTGTTTGCATTTTACAGATTTTCCGAAATTATTTTGTTTCCCAGCATACACTGATTTTACATTTGATGTATATTATTGTTTATCAGGCTTGTGTTCTTGCTGAACATTGCTGAACTTGTGTCAGATCTTGAAGATAGCCTGCGACGCGTTGAAATCATTCTCATACAACAGCCTGGTCTCACTGCCAACCTGAAAGACATTCAACATCAGATCAAAGTTTTACAGGTACCAACAGATAACAGCTGTTGTTTCCTTTGGTCTAAGTTGACCTCCATAGTGAAACATAACTTCCACGTGATTTATAAGCTTTCAAATGTTTCTGAAACATGATTCCACAAGTTTATCGCAAGATAAACAACTTAGATGCGAATTATGTCAAATGGAATAACTAAATTTTCACATGGCTACTGAAACTGTTGTAGATAACAGCACTTGCCGTTAAAATCAATCAATTATCTCCTTTAATTGGTTTGCCAAGTTTTGCCCTCTAACGTATTGAAAACAGCATGACATAGCCGGGTGGCATATTTTTGCTTTAATCTACTGTAACTATGGGAACGTTGTTGAATGAATAACGATAGCAAATCGTATGTTTAATAGGGAGCACTTCAAACTGAAATAGAGCCAAGAAAGAGCAAGATTGAAGACATTCAGAGGTCGCTTCCTGACTTAAAGGACTTCGACAAGACCAGAGTACAGGCCATTCTGGAGAGATGGGAAGCTGCCCAGCATCAGATTGATAACCGTCTTGTGGGACTCGTCAAAGCTGAACACAAACTAGAGCAGTTTCAAGCTGGATTACAAAATGAATTGGAATGGTTAGAAAGAGTTGAGGAGAAAGTCCAAGACCGAGACTCGAGCAGAGAAAGTAGTAATGCTGAAAGTGTTATGGAAGAACTTACAGTGAGTTGGAATTATTTTCGTTCGGTCAAAGTGTTGAGAAAATAAATTTTATTAAGCACTTGTAGCTTTCAAATAAGAGGGACAAAATCAAACCTTTAAACAGAGCAATAACCAATGGGCAAAAGGTTTCCTTAGCTCACTGGACAGTGGCAGCTATAGACCCTTACCAGACCCTAGTGGGGAATTCATTGGACTAGGTTTCCAATGGAAAAGCCCTTGCTGGGTTGGTTATGTCGGAGACCTTGTAACTAACTTTCAGGATCAGTGAGAGATGCAAGCTTTCATTACTTCTCCTCAAGAACGCATTTAGTAATTACGTAGGTAATGGCTGTGATCAAACTGCACTCCACGGGACAGTTCAGTACAGAAGGGTAAATCCTCCTTGGTGGTTTAAAAGTCCTAATGATTCCAAAGTTGTTCATAACCATATTATTTATTTTTGCCATTTCAGGCTCTGTACACAGATATTCGAAGCCAGCAAGTCCCAATCAAAACTCTCTGCACCATGGGACATGAATACACGGACGAATCACAGGTGAGACAGCATTAATGAAAGCACCTTGATGTTCATGAGACTCCCCTGCAGATAAGCGCCTGATAAACATGCATACACACATACTTTATTTATTTCAGATGCAAACTACACATACAATTAAAAACTAAAAATGAGGAAAAACACAAAAAACAAGAAAAAGAAAGAAAGATGCATCTAGAAAAAGGAAGTTAAGAGGTTATCCCTATGAGAAAAAAAAAATCAAAATTAAAATTAAAATTAAGATTCTTAATTACATTAAAACATTTCAGTGCAATTTGAGGTTAGTTTAAACTGCTGAAGGTTATCAGCTTCTACTACTTCTTTTGGTAATTCATTCCATAATTTAACAATCCTAACGAAAAATGAATGTTTATGACATTTTAATCTTGCGGGTTTGACGTCAGGCTTGTACGGGTGATTTGTTCTTGCAGACCAAGTTGTGGCGAAATCAATAAAGAACTTGACATCTTATAAGACATGCACTAAAGAAAAGCATTCTCATTCTCAAACTAATTAACAGTTCAAGATAAAACAGAGAAAATCACAACCTTGAAGGAGGTTTGGATACCCGGTCTTAATTAGCATAGACTTTGACGATTTTACTTCTCCGTTTTCTCCTTAGTTTTTGTTTCGATTGAGAAGATACATGTATATCAAACACTGGAGACAGTATTTCATCGGCTATCCAAACACCTGGAATTTCGTCAAAAATACTCCGCTGCGCATCGTATTTTCAACTCTCGCCTCGGTGTTTGGATATCCCGTTGAAACATTGTCTCTTGTGTTTGATATAATTACTACTTGAAGCCTCGGATTTTATGATATATTTATTGACGCCTCGTAGTTTGTAGCTTCGTAAGCTGCTTCACACATTCCTCATGAAACTACAAAAATCCTTTACCATCTGCGGGTATATTACGAACTCACAACGTGACCAGCTCCCAGTTGGCTTGATAGCTCAGTTGGTGGAGCACTGCACCGGTTTCGTAGAGGTCATGGGTTCCAATTCCGTTCAAGCCTGGATTTTATTTTTTCAGCTGCTTAAGTTGTGTGTTGAACTGCGATGTTCAATCATGTCGTCATAAAAGCCCTTTACATGTGCGTGTTTTAAGTTGTGTCTTGTACATGTTGCTAGGTGTGGGAAAGGAACCTGGAGGAGTACCGTCACAGCTTGCATCACTTGCCCGAGTCCCGAGACCCTGCCAACCCCCTCCTGGAAAGTGCCCAGAAGGGCCGCGAGGAAATCATAGCATCTCTGATGAGTATGAACGCCAGATACGAGAAACTTTTGAATGAGGTTCAGATCGTCATGGAAATGCTTGTGGACACTTTGAAGAGACAGGGAAAAGAACACAAAGAGGTTAGTTTGTTCCTATTTTACAACCCTGATAACAGAAAGACAGTACGAAATTTGTGAAATGGTTCACGAGCCGTCACAAAACGTTAGCTTACCGTTATAAATTTCCTTGTCAGTTGTGTGACTTTCATGTTTTCCTTATGTGACGTTCACGTTCACGTTCCGGGCGTGACGTTCACCCAACTGCCTTGTGACAGTCACCGTTTCGTTGCGTGACATTCACACCTCCTTCATGTGATGTTTACCTTTTCATTGTACAGGTTGAAGAAGCGTGTTTACAGTGGTGTTCCTCTATCCAGCACTTACTTGACTGGTTGTCAGACACTGAGAAAACCCTGGTAGCACAAACAGCATCTCCCGCAGATGTCAAGCAGCTTGAAGAACAGATTGAGGAACAGAAGGTAAGAATGGGATAGGAGGGAATTCAAGACTGACCTCTCTTACTCGACTTTCATTGGTGAACAGAGATGCTTATTGTTTATTTCAAGGCGTGAGACAGTTGCCTCCGGCTGCGATCAATTTGCAAATTCTCTTGTCATAAAATATGAAAGGAGATAAGTTATAAGCATCAAGGTGTATTAAGGTTAGGCTATAAGTATCATCTGATCATATTGGAGTAACAGCCATGACCGAAACTAAATTTCTCTCAAGATAGATGAAACACACTGCAAGAAAAGAAGTTAGGAGTATTTTTTGATTAATCGCGTACAGCGGAGTATATTCGAAAGAATAAGAAATTAAGACAAATTTCGCAAATCCTAATATTCTTGTTTTGAAGGAATTGATAAGCGAACACCACTATAAGGTATGCTTCACTAGTTGTGATGAAAATACTCACACACGAGGGTCAAACCACAGACGGAGAGGTTCATACAGTATTGTAAATAGCACGAGATGAAATCTCGGCTCAATGGCTTTCATTTGAATGGTCACACACTAGGTTCAAACGTCTTACCCACAGACTGAAAAGATAATGCAGTATTGTAAATAGCACCAGATGGAAATTTCAGCTTAGTAGCTTTCATTTAAATGGTCACACACTAGGTTCACATCACAGACTGAAAAAAATAATACACTACACTGGTTGAAATCTCATCTCAAGAGCTTCTATTTCAATGGTCACACACTTGGGTTTTATCCACCAGGAACAATTAACGATAAAACCACTTTGTACTTTATAATAAACAGCACCACGTGAAAGTATTTCTCGAAATTCTTCACCTGTATTGTACACTCTAGGGTTTCAGGCACAGACTCAACAAACGCTGTTAGAACCGACTTGCATATACAGCATAATAAACAGCACCACGTGAAAGTTCAGTTCCTTAGCTTTTAATTGAATGATAACATATTGTGGTTTCATCCGTCAGGGCGGGAAATTGCTAAATTTAATTATCACGGATATTAAAAAACAAGATGGCTGTTTGTTTAGTTGATTCAACTTTCAACAAGTTTTTAAGTTTTTTTTTCAACTGGTGGTAGTGTATGCGTAACTTTCTCTCTCAATTCAATCGGCTTTGGTCGACGTCTTAGTTTTGCAAACTTTTTGTATTTTTATCCGTTGCGTTCGGTTCCCTTGAGACTAGTATGCTGAAAAAGCCAAGAGTTTTGGTTTAATCTACATTTAATCAGCGTTCATTTTTTCCTGGTGATTTTAATAATCACGTAAAACAAACAAATAGCGTGTGTGAACTCAAGTTAGCACTACGGAGCCCAGAAAGAGAGCTGTAGATCAAATGCAAATAAGCGTTCGACATGAAGCGTTGATCGCCTTTGTCGCCTGCGACAATAAGGTCAAGTTAAGACTCTTTTATTATCGGAGCTGATGGAGTTTAAGATTCCGTTGGAGACAGGGACGCCTTGGCTGTTAGTTTTTGCGATGCTTTGTAACATGGAGCCCAGGTTCGTTAACACAAGTGTCGCTTTAGAGCGTACTATTAATGGGTCTGGCGTTGCTCCGCAACGTTTTTTAATTTGCACTGTACAGTATATGCAAAGGGTCGACTCACGGTACAGTTATGTTCGCTTTCACAGTTTGGTTTGTTTTTAGCGCCACACTGTTTTAACGACCATTTAGAAAATTCAGAGCACTGAAGCTACAGTGAAATGAAGATCATTTTCATTCACTCCATCACAAGTGTCGCTTTTGTTTCTTTTACGATTGCAACTTGACTCGTCATGAGCGAACAAATTGGCTTAATTAAGTAAGAATGCGTTTAGCAAACGTTTGTTTACATTATGGATTCGACAAGAGCCGTTTGAAATTTCTTGAGTGTTGCTTGCATTTCTCTCAAGTGATAACAGGTCGTTGTTGAAATTATGAATGACTTTGCCTGATTCGATCAGTCCCTGAAATTATTTCAGCAAAGTAACCGATTTTTATCCCTTAATAGCAGCATTTACACGCTAACTGCCTCTTCCCCGATACATCAACACAAGTTTATTATATCGTAATGCATGTTATTGAAAACGTAAAGAAGCTAATGACATATTGCCGTATTGATTTGGTTTTTGATTTATTGAAAGGGTTTCTATAGAATACTTATTAGCCCAGTGTAGTCATGTGTATTCTTGAAATCTGTGCTAACGTCTTCATCTCTTGTCTTTATTGCTTATGCATACTGATTAGTTACCCCATGAATTGCTTGTAAGCAATATAAAGTAAATCTCAAGGGTTAATATTGTTACTCTATTATGGTTATCTTCTTCATGAGCTGCTAAATCGTCAGTCACCTTTAGGAGATCGTGTTTCAGTTTGAGAACTTTCGGGCGGCGTGGTCGGAAATAAAGCCTTTGACGACTGTAAACCGATACCCTTCCAGTTTGACTAATTGTTTTTGTTGTTTTGTTTTAACTAGAGATTCACTAAGGCTGTCTATGAGCGGAAGAAACCAGTTGAAGTTATGCTCTTACAGAGCAAGCAGTTCTTGAAAGGCAGCGGTCAGCTTTTGTCGCCCACGAAAAAAGCCGAACTCGACTCGAAGATGAGCATCTTGGAAGCGAGATGGGGACGACTACAAGCCGAGCTTGACAATCGCTACATGAGACTCGTTAGGATTCACGAGAAGTTGACGAAGTTTGAGGAACTGCTGCATCCATTCCTGGTATGTATAATTAACGAAATGTTTCGAGAAAAGGAGAAACGTTCTTTCCCAAAAAGTTTCGGCTAGCACAATCAATCAATTATAGATCGATTGATCGTCTGTGGAACGGAGACCGGACGCGGAAGATTAGCGGCAATCGAAGCTAAGTTCCCTATTTATCCGTTCGCTTCGAAAAAAAGAAGTAACTGAACTGAGTCATTTTCACAACAAGCTTTGCATTTCGAACGGTTAAACTGAAGTAGAACGAAAAAAAAAATGGCCATGCCCACAGTCTTACGAATACAAGGGTAAAAGCGTAGAAATTGCCATTTTCGGTACTAAAATAGGGCGAGGAGTTTTGTCCACTTGAAACCAAGAAATCTGTCCTTAAACTTTCACCACAATATCAATTTATCAGACGTTCTTGGTTATTTTTGTAGTACATTTTTGGATATTTTTGTCTTTTGGAAAAAGTTGGAAATTTATTGTTGTGAAGAACCAACTGAACTTTCAGTGAGGTCACGGCTCCACACATTGTTTTTTTGTTAGTTATGTTTCGAGGGACGACAGTAAAGAAGTGTCTCGAAATGCTTTGACTATTAATACACAATTCTGTCTTTTGACTTGTCGTTAAACGGCCGGCTGATCTGGCTCAACGACTGTCAGAAGTTATAATTCAATTATATCTCCGCCGAAACAACACACGAAAATCGGCCTGTGTTTTTCGAGATCGTTTTACACCGTGTGTCTTACACTCTTGTTTTATTAAAGAATATTGTTTTTCCGGCGCGGGCTTTTTTGGCTGGTTTGCCGTTTGGAGAAAGGAAGAATTTTATTCGGTTTAGTGAAACACATACAATTCTATTGTACTTACTAACTTTCAACGCACAAAATTATGTTCTTTTCAAAAACTCAGCCTCAGGTTTCTACTTAAAATATTCTTAAAATTTCTCAAATTTCAGCCTCGGCAATGTTATAAAATATATTCGAACAAAAAAGGGGTGAAGTTCCCTTTCAAGTACACTGACTCTCCATAAGTCAATTCATTATCTATTCTGTGTTTGTAGAAATACACTTGCGCCTTTCAGAAGCGAACTCTTGGGATCAATCTATTTTTAGAAGGAATAGTAGGATAGTATAGGATGGGAAAATAGCGAACTGTTAAACCCTAAATTAATCGACACAGTAAATGTGCGATAGATGAACGCTAAAGAGGCAGTGATAAACCACAATGAAACAAGTGTAGTTAACATTGGATTGAAAATTTAGATTAATTGGGAATACCGCGAGTACCAACTATGATCTGTCTCAGTTTTCCCAAGTTTTAAAAATCCTTATTTCGATTAGATTTATTACTGTCCGTTTAATGGTCTTTGTGAGGTTTTTACCATTTTTTTTATTTTGAAAAAAGTTTGCATACCGCAATATTCTCATAGCTCCGTTAACCGGCAAGGGCGGTCTGGGTTCGAGCACTAGCCAGGGTCACTGTGTTCTGTTCATGGTCACGATACTGGAAGTCTTTTGATGCTGCAGATATCGGGCGTTTGTTTAGTTGGAGCATAGCGCGATAAACGCCGAGGTAAAAAGTCAGGATTGAGGAGTGCGGTGCTTGATATCCCCCCCCCCTTCCCAAAAAAAAGAATTGTTTTCAACAGCCGTTTTTCGCGGTGCTCCCCAAGTAACAAACGCTTGGAAGAGGCTAACGCCGATGACGCGCGTGGCTAATATGTGTTCGATCACACGCATCGTAATGGACTTTGCCTTTACTAACGATGGTCCATTCCTAATGAGAGTACTTGGTTTGATTTTTAGGCTTGGCTTAAGAAAGCAGAAGATCAAGGAACCGCCATTCTACTTGACGCCAAAGATCTGCAGAGAGCGCAGGACAAACTGCTCATTCACAAGGTTAGTGTACTCTGATTGCGGAAAAATTTGAATTGAGCCGGAATTATTTTAACTGGAAGAATAACCAGCACAGTGTGTGGCATGTGGGATAAAGCAGTGTGAGAGAATTGTTCAGTTTAGTGCTCAGTAATCCTACAGAGGTCAGACAAACTTTGTTTGGAAAAGTCTGATCTTCGGAAAAGAATGGCACTTTCTGTTGGTCGGAACCGTCAGATTTGTATGCGGATTGGGAGATTAAGTCAAGACGCTTTGAAAGTATGCCAAAAATGCTAACTTAAGTTGACCGCCACTTTTTATGACACATTACTACTTATTATACGATATTCGTACCTTATATCTATATCTACCTCGGAAAGAAACTCTGTAGTCTTCAAGTTTGTATTCTTCGTAATTCGAAAGTGACTAGCACAATTTGAAGTGATTTTTTCTGAATCACGTTCTACTATTCTGTTGCCTGATCACCTTTTGTTGCATTTGACATTTTTATAAAGTAAATATTTACCGAAGTAAGCGTTATTAAGACGAGTCGCACGAGAAGGGATTTGAATTCGTACAATCCTTTTATCCGAGCTCTTTAAAATCCTCAGTTTCTTTGATGGTTTCCATTCGTCTGCCCTCGGCGAAAACAAATTTTACTCTCGCAAAACAAGTAAGGTTGTAATTGTTTTCTCTGTCTTTCGTTGTAGCACTTTGTTGACGACGTAAAAGACCACGAACGAGACTTGAAGGAAGTGAACCAGAGTGGAGAAGACTTTCTACACGAAGCCAAGGTGACTGTTTTTTTTTAAATTTACTTTTAAAATACCGCTTCCAAGTCCAATCTTTGATTGTAGACCCATGCATATCATAGCAGCTGATCAGCTCTGCGTCAAATTAACTTGGAAACGCAAACATTTCAATTTATGCGTTTTGTGATTGTATTTATTCTGAAGCTTAAAATGATATTCTTAGGTTATAACCTTAGAATTAGAAGGACTGTCAAACTAAACAAAAATATTTGCTGAACAGCTTACTGCTGTATACGCGAGTTTATGGCTGTTTCGATGTCTTGTCGGACTGTGTACAGTTCCCTATTTCTTGCGCCAAAAATTCGTTCCTTCGTTAGGCTCGGTTGTGAAGCCGCCGCCATCTTGGACCAAACTACGCTGGGAACGGGGAGGGGGACGGGTAATGTCAAAAAAGTATCTGATTAAGTTTAACTCGTACTGTGAGAACGAGAATTGAAATCTTAATCAGTAAATTACCCAAATAACATACAAATTCGGCCTTCCAGTACCTTCTGTGCATGTTATGAGGGTAAAGAGAACCTAATTGATTGGAACTTTATTTTGCTTGAAGGTCTTCCACGCAGAACTCGAACGATCTGTAGCCACGTTAGAATCCGCAGATGTCAAGTCGCCGACTCAAGTTATATCAGACCCGAATGAAAAGTCCTGGGTACTAGAGAACAAGCTTGCAGATATCAATGAACGTTACAACAGGTAAATAATGTTACAAATATTCTTGTTTTTAACATTTTAATGTTGCTTTAATTCTGCAGGCCTATCGAATGTGCTGAAATGCGAAATGACTTGGCTGACATCTGTCACGCATTCCCCTTTTGTTAATTCTTTGTCACACATTCCATTTGTGCTACATCTGCTATGAACTGTATTTTCCACTTTTTGTTTTCTAACGTGTGGTCACGCATCCTACTCTTGTTTTATCCCACGGCCTGTATCGCATTCCACGCATTCCTAGGTCACGTATCCCTCTGGTGTTACATCTCCTATCATGCATTGCTTAGTTACTAATTTCTTACTAGCATCATTCGACAGTTTTCTTGTATTCAAGAGCGTTATCTATTTCCTTGCAGGCTTCTGTTGCTACTCAGTGAACAAGGAACTATCTTGGACCGCTCGTGGCGTCAGTTACGTGAATACGACAGTCAAGCTTCACAGGTGCTACCTTGGTTGAACAGTGTAGAGGACACACTAGCAAGATACATGGCACAGCCTCTGAAACCTGATCCAACCGCTATTAAACAGCAAATCAGCGATCTTCAGGTAACCAGAAATAAGGCAGCCTTTGTGCAGAGGTCCTCGATTTTCTTTCACGCGGAATAAGTAGAAATAAAGAGACACGGTTGAATATTAAAAAAAAGAAATAGTTTGGGTACCAGTTACTGTAGTTTATAAAAAAAAAAAGGTAATGAAATAGAGGATTGTGACGGTAATAAGGTGTGGCTCAGAAGTTGAACTTTAGGGCTTGGTCGAGACCTCCTGATTACAACAGCAGTATCTTAACATTTGAGCAATGCTGTCACTTGAAGAAGAAGACAACGGAAATGAAACAGAATTAGAAGCCTTTACTTAAGTTGAACAGATCAAAATTTACCAGAATTGAAAAAGGTTTTACTCTTGTTATAAATCTAATTTGTGTTTGTTCTCTTGTTAGACGCTGCAAACAGACGTGAATTCACATCAGGCGGAGATCGTAGCTGTCAGCGTGCTCGGTCACAGCGTGGAAGGGTTAATTCGCGTCCCCGAGTTTGAGCGAAAAAAGTCGATTAATCAGCGATACGATGAGCTGTGTGCGAACATCTCTGTGTACCAGGCCAAGCTGCAGTCCGCACTCACTAACTCACAGAACTTCAAGGATGGATTAGAAGTCGCTATCAAGGCGCTGACTGAACTCAAGAAACAACTGGATAAACTGCCACCCGTGTCACGCAATCTCATTGAACTTAGAAACCAGGCGCAACAATTCAAGGTAATGTGACAAACGCTACGCACGCTCTGCTTGATCGGAAACTGTTTTGTATAACTGGATGACGAGCTATAAAAAAAAATCCGAGGGAGGAAAAAAATGGTGGGGAAAATCCTGGGGGCGAGATGCGCCTTTTTTTCCCCCAGGATTTCACGCGGCCATTTTTTCCTCGCGGTTTATTTATTAAGCGAAAGAAGGAGTACCCGTTAGTCGTAGGCTAAAGATAATTGGATTCTTTTGTTTTCAGATTCTTCAAGTGGAAGTGAATCGCCATGGCACGTCAGTGGAAGCTCTAAACGAGATGTTCCACTCACAGAAGAAGAAACACAAAGAATCCAAACTGAAACAACTCAACAAACTATGGGCTGAAGTGATGGAAAGATCCGACAAGCGAAAGGAAGAATTGAAGAGTGTGTTCATTATGATCGCAAAAGATTTCGAACGCTGGGAACTGGGAATGATCAAGAGACTTGATTCCGGTGAACTGGTGACTAGTGATATACTCGTGTTCGAAGAGAAGTTACAGGTGAGTGGCATTCGGTTTTATTTCTTTAATGTTCAAACTGTGAATTCTCTTTATTAACAGCCATGCATTTCATTCATCGCTAGCTCTGAGAATTAAAAGATGCATTATTTATTTAATGTTCCTTGGTTGACTGGTGTCTTTTCTCTTGTAACATGTATCCTTGAAATTGTGCTGACATTTGGAAGAGAAAGTGGAATTTGCAAAACGTTACATCGTTCGTGACGCGTGGAAGGACTCGGCACGTTTTCCGCGCCACAAACTTGCCTTTCCAAATAATGTTTGCCTCGTGTCCACGTGACCAAAGTCACGTGGACACGGGGAAATGGGGTGACCTTACTGCATTCCTGTGGGAGGATTTTTTTGGTCTTTCAAAAGTACACTGACGGTTTTTAAAAGATACGACATTGATCTTTATCTTTATCGGGGATCGGTTTTGACTGATTTGTCAACGCTTGTTAAAAGAATGTCACGTAATGCTATATTTCAATAACTCCTACAAACGCTTGCAAGTAATGCTTTACTGTTTTTTGTTTATTAGCATTTCCAAGATGAAGTGGAGAAGATGCGACCAGCTTTCCAATCTGTGAATCAAGGAGGTCACGAGCTGATCAATCTGGAGAAGAACAAACAGCAGTCCATCATTCTGGAAACGTTAGATCGCGTCAACAAGAACTGGCAGGCTTTGGCCATTAAACTGCTAAACACCACGGCTAAGTTTGATGAATTACAGGAGCAATCAGAGAAGTTTTACTCAGTCTACAAAAACGTCACTGTCTGGTTGGACAACATTGAAGTGAGGCTTGTCTCCATACCCCCTGTGGGTCTCGACCCTGATGTGCTCAGCTCACAGATGAAAGAACAGAAGGTAATACGAAGGTTATGACGGCATTGGGGAAGGGGGTAAATTATTGGGAAAATGTTGCAGGAAATTGAAAAAATTGAATTTAAAATTTGATAAAGGGTTGGGTCAGACAGGGATAATCTCGAGCTATTTTTAGAATGCAGCTACCGAATGATACGTAAAGCAAAGGACAGTACGCCTTAAATGCCAGATACTCACTTCTTATATCATTGGGCCTAGCTGGATATTCAACTTATTCCATCTATTCTTCTATATTCCTATTCCGATTTATTCCATCACCAATGCTCCAAATATTCACAAGGGTATTAAAGTAAGTCACTGCTCCTGAGTCCACAACAACGGTTTATTTCTACTACTGTAAACAACTAAAAGAATTTACAAGATTATAATTATAAATAAATAAATAAACAGTAAAGTACATACAGTAGTGGGACACCCAAAATAACTAAAACGCTAAACTAGTTAGGTGACCGTAATTATAATAATTAAAAATGTGAGAGTCAGGAAAGAGGCACAACAAATACATTGGTACACATAAATATTATAAACTTGGTACAAGAGTAAATATACAAAACAAAACAAAGTAAATAGATATAAACCATCAAAATATCAGTAAAGAGTAACAGAGACTAATGAAATGCGAAGTTAGTTCTTTTTTAAATTGATTAGAAGTACAACACTTGAATCTTTCATCGAGTTCATTCCATAATTTAGGTCAATTAAATCGAATATTAAATTTGCCATAATTTGTTCGAATTTTTGAATTTTTTCTTCTTGGAGAGTAAGCGTCGCCATTTGACACCAGGACTGTGTGGGTAACCCAGTGTGAGCTATGATTGGATAGTGGGTGCCGTTTAGTGGTAAGCACTCATCATTTACAGCTTGCGCTAGTTACCCACACATCCTATCTCTGAATGGGAATGTACAGCTTCCTTGCAGTTTCAAGAAGCCGGACGAATTTCCCAGTTGTAATGGGGTGTTTGACTCTATATTGCAGGCGTTACAGAACGAAGCCGTGCAGTACAAGGCTCAAATCGATCTCCTTGTGGGACTGGGAAAGGTCATCATCAGTATCACAGCCCAGCAGCCCAGTGACACGCCCCAGTGCCCTCTCGAGGAGGACTTAACATCAGTACGTACGCGGTACGATGAAGTGTGGAAGCGTTTGGAAACGCGCAATGTAACGTTAGAGACGACAGTGTTACAGATGGAGAAATACAGGAGACTGGTGAGGAATATAACTATTTTCCTGGGACGGACGGAGAAAAGACTGGGAAAGCTGGAACCTGTGGGGGGAGATACGGATACAATCAGGCGACAAATATCTGAACACAAGGTAAGATCCAGGGGCTGATGTGTGAAACACGTCTAAACGTTGCATTATTCGACCATCCGGTTAATATGTTTCCACGTAAACTGAAAAAGAGACAAACAAACAGACAGGCAGGCAGACAGACAGACAGACAGACAGACAGACACACCGACAGACCGACCGACAGACAGACACAGCCAGCTAGACAGACAGACAGACGACAGAGTCAAGGAGTACTTTTCCATCATGCAACTTTTGGGAAGGTAACGCTGCGTGACTATCATAATATGAAAAGTGAATTCTGAACTTATAACTGAGAGTTCACATGCCAGATTTTCGTTTGCCCTGCCTATTCCATGAATAAAGCGTAACGATACCTTTTTGATACCACGTAGACTAAGTTGAATTTGTTTTCGTTTCTTAACAGAACTTTGGTACATTTAAAGACATAGTTGCTTTCGCTTGGTTTTATGGTCTGATTATGAAAATCAAAACCTGATGATAATCTATGCTAACAGAACTGCTGTCGACTTGTTTTCTTAGACTCTTCAGAAAGAAATTGCCCAGAACAAGGGGGATGTTGCGCTGCTGTTGAAGGCGGGAAATGATTTGTTAGAAGGTCGCGAAGGAGCTGCTGGAAGCGACGAAATCCAGGCTAGTATTAACTCCCTTCTCTAGCATTGTTAACCTTGGCCAGTGCCCTTGTGTGTAGCAAGTTGTTGAATAAACTAAGGTTGCCCTAAATATTAGTCTAAAATCATTCCCAAACTATCGTATGTAAATGTTTTACTGTAAATTGTTACCACACTTTAATGCATTGCTCGTTAAGTCTAAACTACTTGTAGGTGGTATGTTGTGTTACTAACATGGCTTCTGGCCTTGCCTATAGGAGGAGATTGCTAGCGTTCGAGGTCGGATGGAGTTCATCGTGGTGGCGTCAAACGAGCGACAAAAGGAACTGGAGAGCACATGGAGTACAGTCAAGAATCTGGACGAGTCGGTCCAGTCTCTCACGGTCCAGATCAAACGACGGACTGGAGAAATCGAATCTCTCTTACAAGAGGAAGATCCCAAGAATCTGAGCAGGCGGGTCAAGGTAAGAGAGAAACTATGGTTGGGATTTTACCGTAACTGATGCATTTCGAGATTATTCAGCGGGGTAAAGTAAAATAGCTCAATTCTGATCACAAATTAGAGTACACTTTTTCAAGTTTGTCGTTTTTAACCCATCTCAATCTTTCCCAGTCTCAACAGTCCTTACCCCTTTTTATTGTTTTCATTTTAAGTCTCAAAACTCGGTCAATATCTCTTGACCATTTCCCTTGTCTTTCCAAAGGCTTTAGATCTCGAGGTGACCAGACTTAATTACCAGCTTGCGAACACGAATGAGACTGGACAGGAGGTGGTTCGCCATCTACAGGATACAGATCAAGACCCAAGTGTTGTTATAGACAAGGTGGACGGAGTCAACAACCAGTGGGACCAACTACAAACCAGATTTCTGGAGCTTAGAAATCGTGTTGGAGACAAGGTGAGTCCGGAAAGATTGTACGCATGCCCTCACGTGATAAGTCTCACTCTTCGTGTTTCGCGATTCACATTTCATGCGTCACGCTTACGCTTCACGCATCAGCCTTCACTTTTCACACTGCACACCTTCACGCTCCATTATGTGATCATTTGAGAGAAGCAGTTAGGTAGCCTGCATGCCAAGTGGTGTCTCATAGAAATAACGTGACAGTCACGCTGTTTGTGGAGCCTGGTGACGGTGAACTGCAGGATGAGGTAAATACTTTTTTGTACAGTTTAGTAAAATTCTACCTAACATCAGCTTGTAGCCATTTGGGTGACGCTCCCGACTTCTTGGTGCGAATCTTGAACATTCGAATCTTGAAGGATTGCTATGTAACGCATGCGTTCAGTGTAAAACACAGACTGCATAGTAACGCTAACTCTAACCCTTACCAAAAACTAACCTTAACCCCGTAAATTAACTCCGACTAACAATATGTGTAAAAATTAACAGTTAAGCTAAGCGTTGCCCTAAACACTAATTCGATCTGTTGTCTGCTTTCTCTCTGACCGGTTTCCCATGTTGGACGGTTTCCCATTTTGATTGAAGGCCTGGCATTCTTTTTGTTATACAAATCGTCGTTGAAATAGCCTCCAGGGATAGTCTTTGTTTTTTCTTTCGGTGGCGTTGAATCAAAGAATACAGCTTTATGATTTTAGAGTGGGGTGATTTCTCTTTTGTAGTTGCTTTGAATGCGGAAAGAATATTATAACCTCAAGACAGTGATAAATTTTCGAGAATTTACTTGTTAATTTGCCACATCCGCACGACTATATCAGACAGGTTTTGCTGTGACGTGTTAACCTTGGCAACTCGGCTTTCGGTCTTGAATTCATTTGTTTTATAATGTTATTTCAAGGGACTCTGAATTTCTGCCTATTGTGTTGGACCATCTCGAAAGCTTTGGCGACATTTTCGTCTCGTCATAGGTGACAGTTAATGAACAGTCTATATCGCGATACGACAGTTCTTCGTGAACAATTCGGGAGAATTTGGCGGCTCTCTTCCAATGCTAATCGCTTGCTGTCTCAAGGGTGAATGATTATTTGGCGACGGCGTGCGGACAGAACGTCCAAATGAATCCGATATCCTCCGCTGTTGCTCGAGTTTTTGGCTTCTTTAGGAAGCAAGGAAAAGATGTAAGTTGAACCTTTAACTTGTTCTCTGATTAAGACGCTGAAAGAGCAACGTATTTGTCCTAACTTTTTGAAATTCGTTGGTCTCATATCGTGTTAGTCTTCTTCCAATCTTTAGCTATCCTGTTTGATTTATTATTACTTGCAAATTGTTTGCTAGCTTAGCGTTTTGAAGCTTTAATTTGTTCGATTTAAGCAGAATGGGAAGATGTATTCTAACAACGTGGCAAGGCTCCTTCGAGTGGAATTATAACTTTGAATGCATGAGTTGTTTTCTGTTGGTGTAAATGCAAATTTGGTCATAACGGACTAAAACGGATTTTTATGCGACTCTGTCACTCACGAAAATTTAAAGTTCGTGTATCAGTTCAACAAGACGAATTCTTGCACATTGTGCTGGAAATTTCGCCTAGTTCAGAACCAAAGATGCTATATATCGCGAGCGATATAGTTCAAGGAAATTTGAAAAACCAAACGCAAATTGAATATTTGATTGACGTGGCCTTCCACACAATGTGAAGTGGCATTTAACAGATTCTTATTGGTGGATATACACGCTCAGTTCGACGACAAAATCAAATGACTCGACGAGTCTCGTGATGTCTAGTTGATCATATGAAAAAACTGCTTTCTTTCAAATATTTCTTTTGATTTCTTAGTCATAAATCTTAGGTACAAAATTCAACATTAAAGGCAACTAGTTTTTTGGAAACTTGTTTTGAAATTTTAGCTCGAAACGCGGGAATCCCAAATAGCGATCGATGGTGGTTTTGTTTGCTGTTTATTGAAGGTTGTTTTTTCTTCTGGTGGTTCTTTGGCTCTTAGAAATCAAGGACGATATCAGCCCCATCAGTATTGCTTGTGAAAAATACGTGCTCACGGACTCGTAAATTTACATTGAGAGATTAATTTAATCTAGGAAAAGGATGTAAAACATGTTGTTACCTAGGATAGTGTTTTTACTAACTTCCGAGGATCTTGGCGTGGCGCTCTGACATTTTCATTATATTTAAACCCATACCATTTCTTAGGAAATGTTCGTAAAATATAATTCTAGATGATTTATTCGCTCTCGGAGGATTTATCGCCTTGCTTGTGAATGTTTAATTGGGCCCCGCCCACCTTAACGGGTTTCCAAAGAATTTCGTATTTTATTTTGGCAACTGATTGACAAGTACCTTCAATGTTGAGAACGTATTCTCAACAACAATTATCGCAGCATTTGCTCTTTTGCTTGTTATTAAAAAACCCCATCTACATGTAAATTTAATTAATAGCTCTAGACAAAGCTGATTAAATAGTTCGTCCCCTCACCAACCGAGGAACCAAGCAAGAATGTAGAACTCAGGAATGCAGGAGGCGCTCTATCAGCTGTCAAGTGCGTACCTTAACGAGCGCTGTTGGGAGCTTTTCGTACGTTTATGACATGCATGATATTTCCTTGTATCTTTAGGAAGATGAGCCTCAGGGAGACGGCGATTCTACCGTACCATTTAAGGTCACAACAGTAAAAAAGAGTCAGATTGAAGGATTCGAGGTTCCCAAATCAGTTAAATCGGAGCCACAAGTCGTAGAAACTCACGAAAGGTCAAGATTCAAAGGAGAGCTATCTGCTAGACCGTTTGAATTAGGAACGTCTGCTTTAAGAACCGCTGATGGTGATAAAACTATTGAGGACAAGTCTCCTTTTGGAGTTACCACAGTGAAAAAGGGCACTATAGAAAGCTTTAAAATTCCAGTCCCCCACAAACTCGAACAAGAGACTAAACAAGGCGAGAAAGGTGCTGTAGTAAGTAAATCAGTGTTCGAGTGGGGAAGACCGCTTCTTGGAGGATCATCTGATGAAGAAGATTACAGCGAAGAAGATGAAGATGAGACTGGGGAGGACAGTGGTAGACAACCTCTCGTGCAGGAATCAGCGGCACCTGTTTACTTGGAGAAAGAACCAAGTGAGGTGAGTATTCCTTTGCAGCGTTCAGTAAGAAAGATAGTGAAGCCCGAAGAAGTTATCGAGGAATACGTTGATGAAGAAGGTCGCCAGGTGAAGAGGATTTCTAAAGTAACGACCACCAAGACAATAACCAGGTCAGAGCGTCGTTTACCCGCCCAGAAGATGGATGTTGATGTCCCTTCAGAGCCAGGAGAAGACTTAGAGGAGTACACAGACGAAAATGGTCAGCGAGTAAGAAGAGTTGTACGGACTTCTTTTACCACTACTCCCAAGACGGTGTTGCGAGATGGGGCGGTGAAAGTTGTCCTGAAACCAGGAGATCATGGTCAACGCGAGCTTAGAGAAGGACCCGAGCAAACTGAAAGAATTCACACGTTTACCTCAGACGACGGTCGTCGCACACAAAAGCTCACCAAAACCACATTGACGACTCGGTTGAAAAGAACTGTACAACCTGTGACTGTCCAGTTGCCGTCACCAGCATCATATCCTATACATGAGGATAATCAGCCACCCATGGATCAAGACGAAAATTTTAATCTTGCAAGAGTAGAAAGAAATGTTTCTTACCCAGAGTGGCTCGAAACCGTCAAAGAAAAACCTTCAACACCAAAGGAGATTTCTCTCTCATCGATACAGGTAGAACCACTTCAACCCGTTTTACCGACAGTGCATATCCCTGAGAGACCGGACATCGTCGAAGAACTGTCGGCAACCGTTGTTGAAAGGCACCGGCCTGTAATATCCCTCCTGGATCTTGAAGAGGACAAAGAAAGCCCAGAAATTCGCGATCGTAAACGAATACAACCTCCAGAGGGTCCGTCCGGGATATCTGAGATACCACGAAAACGGGCGCACAAGGAACCATCACCTACGCCCCCCACGGAACGCGATGCGGACCCTCAAGTGGAAATAGACGATGTACAGGAAGAAGATGAAACATCAGAGGATGATGAAGCCGACGAGTTTAATGAAGAGATTGTGGTACTTGAGGTTAAAAGGCACCCACGGGTTCCCAAATGGTTTGTTGTTGTGCCTGACAAACCTGAAGAACCTCTCAAAGCGGATGGTTTAGATTATCCAAAAAGAATTACCAGCTCTGTGTCCCAGGTTAAAGAAAGGCCTGAAATAAAAGAAGATGCGTCTTTTATCAACATCGAAAGAAAAGTAACAATCCCTGTTCTAAGCTCGTCCTTTGAAAACGAGGCACCAATGGAGGTTGATGAAGTCAAGGACGATCCACATCAAACTGTTAAGAAAGAAGCTCGACAAATTGAACCCGTCGAGGTAACATTTCCTGTAGTACCATCAGAAGATGAATCGCCGGAAGACGTCGAAGAGTATATTGACGAAAATGGTGTTCGAATAAAGAGAATTGTGAGGCGAACCATTACAACAACAGCCATTAAAAGGGAAGATCAAGGTATTGAACGGATGGAGATCAGGTCTCCAGTAGTACCCTCAGAAGAGGAGTCACCAGAAGAAAGTGAAGAGTATATTGATGAAAATGGTGTTCGGGTGAAGAGAATGGTGATTACCAGGGCTAGGATGAAATTTCCTGTGGCACCATCAGAACAGGAATCCCCAGAAGAAGTCGAGGAATATGTTGATGAAAATGGTGTTCGTGTGAGAAGAATTGTGAGGCGAACCATTACAACAAGAAGTATAATTCGTACATCTGTTGATGAAACAAACGACGGTCCAGGTGCAAGGATGTTTGAGTCAGCGGCGCCTGTTTACCTTGACTCTGATGATGTTGTTCCTTCAGTGCAAACACGTGAAGTTGTCCTTCCTGAATGGATGGAAGAGAGTGAACCAGCATCGGAAGAACCGAGACAACCTACAGAGGACATTTCCTTCGTAATTCTGCCGTCCCAGCCAAGAGAACCTCAGTCAAAAGGAGACCTTGACCGCGAGGACGTAATGGAGAGAGTTACCTCGACAACTTTGAGTAGGGAAATAATTATGCCTGAAATCGAGGGAATGGAAGACGAATCACCCGAAGAAGTTGAAGAGTATGTTGATGAGAACGGCGCTCGGGTGAGGCGGATTGTCAGGAGAACCATCATGACAACCAGTATCAAAAGAGAAAGTCAAGAGACTGAACCAGTGGAGGTTAAATTTCCTGTTGCATCATCAGAAGGTGAAAGTCCAGAGGAAGTCGAGGAGTATATTGATGAGAATGGTGTTCGGGTGAGAAGAATTGTAAAACGAACCATTACAACGGCAACTATCAAAAGAGAAGGCGCTGAGATTAGACCAGTGGAAGTTAAATTTCCTGTAACGCCATCTGGACACGAGTCACCAGAAGAAGTCGAAGAATATATTGACGAAAATGGTG
>Ga0126338_10000091_pt1:25000-30000 | contig 31593 bp, 17 predicted proteins | sample OrbCmetagenome_2_FD_92529 | JGI IMG/M metagenome (GOLD analysis project Ga0126338, IMG submission 92529) | Coral microbial communities from Petempiche,Puerto Morelos, Mexico - Orbicella C C metagenome | ecosystem: Host-associated > Invertebrates > Cnidaria > Coral | place... | reverse complement strand
ACTCTGATGGAAATAGCTCGAGTCCTTGGAAAACTCAAAGGCGACGGCTGGCGGCCGCGACGGACGGTCAAGCTGTGCAGCTGGGGCGCCGAAGAGTTCGGTTTGGTGGGGTCCGTCGAGTGGGTCCAAGAAAACGCCAAACTTCTCACTAATCGAGCTGTTGTATATTTGAACACGGACGTTGCCGTGGGCGGGGACTTTGTAATGTTTGCACAGACCTGCCCCATGCTAGCCGAAGCGATATTTGACAGGGCGAAGAAGGTCAAAGATCCCGAGAAGTCCAGCATTTACGATACAATGGTAAAAAGGCTTAGTTACTGGAACTTTGATTACCCTGGCGAACCATATACGATACCGTACTTATACTATAGTGATTATCTGCCCTTTTACATGAGTATTGGAGTGCCATCCGCTGATTTCAGTTATTTTTATGGAAGTAAGAAATATGGCGGACCTGCGCTCTATCCTGTTTATCACACTCAAGAAGACAGCTACTATTGGGTTAAAACGTTCGTGGATCCAAACTTCGCGTTTCATGTCACCATGACTAAGTTTGTCGGCGGCTTGCTTCTGGATTTCAGCGACAGTCTCATTTTGCCTTTAAATGTGGTGCGATATGCCAAGGCAGTAAATAGGTCATTTGATCGACTCGAGGCTGGTCTGGGAGTCGACAAATCAAATATCTCAACCAAGGTCGTGCACAATGCAATCCAGGCGTTTATTGACGCAAGCACGCTCTTTCAAGCTGCTAAAGGTAAACTAACTGGAAATGAAAGCCCGCTTGTTGTAAGGGCCATCAATGATCAACTTGTCCAGGTTGATAAAGCGTTTATCAGTCCATGGATGCAAATATCTGACCCAATGATGAAACACGTATTTTCACGCGATACTCCATCTTGGAACCAGAGATCAATGCAGTCATTCCCTGGCGTTGTACAGGCTGTGATTCGTGCAATGAAAACTGGAAATGTCGATGCAGTTAAAGAGCAGTTGTCGTTGGTAGCTGAAGCTATAATGTCTGCAGCTGACATTATTAAACCTGTAGTTTGAAAATAGGAACAGCGGATCGACTTCTTCTACAAAGAATGCATGCCCGATAAAATAAGAACTTGTACACTCATATAATGATGGTACACTTCCCTAGGTATTCTCACAGAATTTAGTCTTGCCTCAAAGAGGTTTTATGTATGTTACGTTGACCAAAATTGTTTACTATTCACATTCGTATTTACCAAGTTACAGAGTCTGGCTACCGAAGAGTATACCAAGGTAAACGGATTAGATATTAGTAATTGAAGTCTGCGATAATTTTGTCAAAAACACATTCTTTCGTTGCTTGGCTTCTAAACACAATTTTGTTTATCAGTGAGATGATGTGCTGGAGCAAGTTTCTGAAATCATAATCCTCCCATTTGTGTACCTTTCACTATTTGTAAACGGAAGACTGAAGTGAACAACTGAAAAACTATCTAGTGTAACTGGTGTAACTGGTCAATGGCCAGAATCGCCATTCATGCAGACAAACTGCAATAAAAATTATACTGAAACTGTTTTTATTGGACTTTCTCTTTCGACATTTACATTCAACAGATGAGCACCTCAATCTGACTAGTCAGAGGGATTTACAGTAAATTTGAACGTATTAAAAAAGCAGTAATTAATTGAAAATTTTCCTTTGATCAGTTTTGGATGAATAGACCGTTTTACAGTTATCTATTCAGTGACCTGGGGCCCGTTTCTCGAAAGCTCCGGAAACTTTTCGGACCCGCAAAGCCATTTTTAGTTCATCTGTATCTAAAAACGGAGAAGTGTATACGCCTGAGACTTCTTGTATGAAGGGAACCTCTGTTCATATTAAGAATTTGTGGATACAACAGCTCTGTAATCATAAGGTTCGAGATTTTGCTATGGCTTTCCGGGTGCGAAAACTTTTAGGGACGTTCGAGAAACGGGCTCCTGGCCTTTGACTGGCAGCGAGGCTGGAGTTGATCTTGTTTTGATACAGACCTCACTGCTTTTGTTGTGTAAATCAACTTGTTCTTATACTAACTACCCTCCAGCCTCGCTTGCATTCATAGGCCAGGTAACTAGGCACACAACTGTAATAATGGCCTATCGTCTCGCGCAAGAAACAACCAATTACATTCTTCGTAAGGGTCAATCAGGTACGTCATCAGTCTAGAATCTTAGGTGTCCCTCGACGGGAGCAAGGAAGGAACGAGTTTAAAAATACGTGCATTTATACTAGTGTCATCTTTTTAGAACCGTAAGGAAGGCTTCGTGAGGAACATCTACTTTTCCTATCCTCTTCATTTTCTTTTTCCCTTCTTTCTGCTTCTGAAGAAGTTTCATCTTGCGCGTGACATCACCACCATACTACAAAGAAAAGACAAGAATGTCTAGTTACACAAAAAGGGCAATGTGAAGGTAAAGTCTGCATACGAGCCAGTCCGTTACTTATCCAGGTTTCAGTGGCATGAAGCGACTAGAAGTGTTTCTACTCCCCACCGAATGGGATGCTAGTCCATCACAGGGTTACCTCCCTGCATTAAATTCACCAGTACCCATTTATACACCTGGGTGGAGAGAGGTACTGCGAGAGTAAAGTGTCTTGCCCAAGAACACAACACAATGTCCCCGGTCAGGGTTCGAATCTGGACCCCTCGATCCGGAGTCGAGCGGACTAACCATGAGGCCACTGCGCGTTTAACATAATATAATTGCAGACTTACGCATTTTGCCGTGACGTCCTTCCTGACAGGTTTAATACTGGAAGGATTTTAAAAAGAGATCAATGCAATTATTAACATGATTACAACCACTAAGAACAAACGGAACGACTGTCGGACCATGAATGTTCCCCGGTGCGAAGGTGTTGGTTGAGTCGTCACGCAATTCTCCTTCCCAGAAACGTTGCGTGACAACTGTTAAAACGGTAATAAGGGAAACAGTACTTACGTTTCTCTGGCTGTGATTTTTCCTCTGATTGAAGCTTGGATCACTACTTCAAATAGCTGCCTGTATCGTAAAGGCAAACAGCGATTGATTATTCGAGCTGTTTCATGCTGACTGGCGTAAAACTTAAATCTATGTAATCAATCTGGTCAATGAAAACAAACTCGATAACGTAATGAACCAATCAGGATTCGATGAAGAACGTGTTATCAGTGCGAAATGCAGCCGGTTCCAAGCGCGGGAAAACATGCCAATGATCTCACGTGCCGGAAAACATGACACCGATGTCAAGCGCGGGAAAACATGCCAATGATGTCAAACGCGGGAAAACATGCTCCTGATGCCAAGCACGGGAAAACATGTCACTGATGTCAAGCGCGGGAAAACATGCCACTGACGCCAAGCGCGGGAAAACGTGCCACTGATGTCAAGCGCGGGAAAACATGCCAATAATGTCAAGCGCGGGAAAAACACATCTTTTGTCAAGAACGAGAAAACATGTGCGTCTTTGCTAGAGACTTTTTGATGTATTGTTGATCGGGTTTGCAGGGAGTTGGAGGGCGAGCAAATGCGTTCCCCTAATAACGTGACACGCTTACCTTGGAATAACGTCCTTTAGTTTAGCACACATGGTTCGTCCTGACTGCAGGACTGTTGCTAGAGACTTTTTGATGTAATGTTGATCAGGTTTGCAGGGAGTTGGAGGGCAAGCAAATGCGTTCCCTTTAAAACGTGACGTCACTTACCTTGGAATAACGTCCTTTAGTTTAGCACACATGGTTCGTCCTGACTGCAATGCCTTGTCTACGTGCACTATACAACTCAACGCATCCACAGCTGTGCCGTTTATTAGAATATCCATCTGAAAAATAACGATAAAAGATTTCAATCAGTCGCAAATCGAGAACTCGAGAAATAAGAAACTCCACTTGAATTTTACCAAAATTACTTTAATTTGCCTCAGCTTAATGCCAGCAAAATTGTTTCCTATTTCACTCGTCCACAACACTAAAATGAACGCAAATTACAAGCAGACTTAAATAAAGAGCTTTACAGAAACAAAACCATACCCGTACAATGCTGGTTTCCCTATATCCTTCATCTTCGTAATCGAAACTTAAAGTGAAACGAGAATGCCATTGGTTAAAAACTGAAAATGGTGTTTCTGCAGGTGTTTCTAGATCGGAAAATTCCGTGGAATACGTATTTTTTCGAGGAAGTAGTTCTTCAAGTTCCGGATTGTTAAGCGAAAAGCTTAAAACGAAGGGACAAAGAATGGCCGCGCGAAAACTGGAGGCAAAGCCATTACTGCCTGGCTCCCAGTCTTCAAGCTGTCATCCTGCTTAGAAGATTTTCCTATCATGCGATCACAACCATTAATGACGACAGGATAGATAAGAACTTGTTGAAGTCTACGACAAACCTTGCATAACCAGATGATTGGGTTTTGAGTTCGTCGTAGAAGTCCACAATGACTTCGTTCAGCGGTAACAAGTATTTTAGCATGACACGTGACTCGTCGAGGTACACCACCTGTTGTTGTTCACCACGCCTGCTCTTAAAGAACAATGGAAACAAGAAAAGATAACCATTCAAATAAAGAAACGTAAGTTATTACGAGTATTTTTGCAGTCGTTTTACAGTGTGACTATTCGAACCGGGTCTCCAAGAAGAAAACCGACCAATCAAAACGTAAACTAAGAACAAAAGACTATTGGCTTTTCGTGACACAGTAATGCAGAGAGCCCTTGACACTTACCTCGCAAAGACTTAGCATTTTACCCATACACTCCTCAGGAAACACAATCGTGCCCAGTACATAAGGCTCCATATACAGCTGCACCCGAGAGGGATCTGGAAGCTAAAACAGTAATCTACTGTTAACAACTATATTTTCCTTGTTACAATTTTGTCAAAAGGCAGTAAAGAAGTATAAAGGAAACAAACACAGATACAACAAGCTTTGTACATATTCTACAACTCACAGGGTCGCATACCGTAAAATTCTGATATTAAGCTTATAATTTTATTTTGAAGAGAGTTTT
>Ga0126338_10000091_pt1:0-20000 | contig 31593 bp, 17 predicted proteins | sample OrbCmetagenome_2_FD_92529 | JGI IMG/M metagenome (GOLD analysis project Ga0126338, IMG submission 92529) | Coral microbial communities from Petempiche,Puerto Morelos, Mexico - Orbicella C C metagenome | ecosystem: Host-associated > Invertebrates > Cnidaria > Coral | place... | reverse complement strand
AGGCCTTCAGATCGTCATGGTCAGTAAGTGTGTAATAAGCCAGTCAGCCAGTCAGTTGGCATACCTGTCAGTCACACAGTCATGGTCAGACAGTGGGTCAGTAAGTTGGTCAGCCAGTCAGTCAGTCAGCCATTCTTGTCAGTCAAGCAGTCATGGATGGACAGTGAGTCAGAAAGCCAGCAAGTTCTAAGTCACTTGGCCAGTCCGTCAATTAGTCTGTTGGTCCAGCAGTCATCATGGTTGGTAATCAGTAAGTCAGGGAGTGAGTGAGTCAGCTTGTTGATCAGTTGGTCAGCAATTAACATGCCAGTGCAAATTGTTCTATCAGGTGCTAAACCATTAGTTATAATGACTACACATGATAAAAATCAATTACCAGGAACTTACAACTACATTATTGAACTAGCTAGTGATACTTCCAAAAGGAGATACCTAAATGCAGTCTGACCATGTTTACCTTTTTTCAGTGATCCATCCAAAATAGCAACAAGACAGATCACTCCTCTATAATGATCATACCAAGAGTCAAATAACAGGGCTTTCAGTGGTGCTCCAGGGTCACCCTGAGGGCTGAAAATCAAATTCATTATTTTTCTGCTTTTCACGTGAACCAGGTGAATGACCTCAAAGCACTCTGATTGACTGCACGAGCAGTTCCAATTTTTTTTTTTTTATCTGAATGACGTCTTTTGATCTGAACCCCCTGTGGGCTGCCCAATTTAGTGCCATTTTTATAATCAAGTTAAATCAACAATTACATTATGAGCTTGATATTTCTATACACCCTTGTCATCTATCATGCATAGAAATTCAGAGTGAATAATCTAGTAATTGTTTTAGTATAAATCTACTATTTGTTCAAAACTTTATCTAAATCCTCTTCACAGACACTTCCAAGAAGCAACGATTCTGAAGTGGCCCCCAGTTTGTTAACAAGCACACACTGCTGGGCTACTCACTATCTATAACAGAATAGATTGTGAGTAGCATAGCCAATCAGAGAGCAGCATTTGTGATAGAATGCTAGTAGGTTTATACTTACATTCAACAGAAAAACAATTAAAATCATAACTACCAAGCTTGCAGCCCTTCATCTTTGTGACTTTGTTCGAAATAAGGGTCAATGCTCGAAAGGTCAGCTACACAAACTCATGATCACACTACCCTAAATGATTTATCTTTACCAATTAAAGTGGAAAATAGCCAAGTGTCTCACTTCCATGCCTGCCAACACAGCCCAATAATTTAAAAATAATAGTTCATTAAAGCAGAATAGCCACCTTGTGAAAATAAAACACTTATTTAACTTTACTTTTCAAAGAAAATGTGAACAATTACATAATATTTTGAATGTCAACATTATAGTTGATATATCAAAAACTATCTGTGGCAACACTCATTGACATCGTCAGTTTGTATTTCCACACCTTCTATTCTCATTCTTTTCCAAGCCTTTTCTCTATTAATGTAAAGGAAACTGAGAAGTGTTTCCTGTATCTTGAATACAATTTTTTTTTCATTCTTGTACTCACCCAGGAAGTTTCTCAACAATGGTTTTTAGGATATTTTCAACTCCACTACCTGTTTTTGCAGAGATCTACAGTCAAACAGTGAAAGAACAATAAAAATTATTCATTGACTTGAGACAGTGTACTGAATAAGATAAGCAAGAGGTCTCGCTGAGGTCAAATATTTACAAGTACAAAAAGGGTCAATATAGTCCTCAGTTAATAAGTAATGTAATACAGAGATGAAATGGTTAAATATTCCTATGATCAGGGACTGGAAAGACATCGTAAACTTCAGACATGTTATTCTGATTGAAAGCTGACTTGACATTTCCTGGTAGCTAACATTTTTAAAAATAAAAAAGAAGGTAAGAAAGCTGGTCGAATGAAGAAACACAAAAAGCAACTTGACCACTTGTTTTAAGTGTAAGTTAATTCTTTCAGGAAAGTAAGCCACAAAGCTCAAAAGAAACTTTCCAGAGTGGTCATGCAGGTTCATTGGGACAATGACTAAGTACTTGTTAGACTAGCAAAATTGTATACTTGTGGATTCTGATTGGTTGGTTCTACAGTGGTTACTGGTTCTCTGAACTAACTTAGTAATGTGCTAAGACCTGATTAAGTCTACATGCAAAAATACTTATTTGGCCATGCATTCAACTCACCCTTAAAATATCATTATTTTTGATATCAAACAGTTTTTCCATTTGGCTTGAAACACCATCAGGATCAGCACTCTTCAGGTCAATCTAAATTGAGCCAAAACAATTAGAATTCTCTAAATTCATGCACTAACTTAAACTAGTCACCCTGATATGATACGGTCAGAAAAACTGGAAAAACTCCTGGCAGTTAAATATCTCCAATCACTAAGAGGGTAATGGGACTAATACAGTACCGCTCAAAAGTAAGTTACCACCGTCTCGCGAGACGGATCTCGTTTCTTGCGAGACGCGTCTCGTTTCTCGCGAGATGAGTCTCGAGAGAAACGAGATGAGTCTTGAGAGAAACGAGACGAGTCTCGTTTCTCGCGAGTGCACTGGAAGTACCAATACTACACATTCGTCGGTATTCGAAACCTGTTTTGTTAATAAGACGTCTGTATCGTATCGTATCGATTAGCGTTGTAGACACGATTTTCATTCTCATCAGCAATGCGTGTGTACCATGTGTTTATTATAAATTCTCAAGCGTCCAGTATTGTTTCATATACATCGGCCAAACCTTTTTTTATTCCAGTCAGACTTGCTTAACATTTAGTTTTTGTAAATACATTCACGATAAAAGTTGTGGAGTTTTGTCACCCAATCTACGTGTGGGAAGTTAAAGCAGCGATCGAGATCACCAAGTCAGAGGAAATGAACAGAGGCTAGCATTTCAAACTGCTTTGTACATGTATTTGCACAAATCATTGGTATAGATGGTATTTTTGCACAAAGTTTAAGGTACAGTACCAAGTCATAGACATCTGTATAAGAAATATCATGAACGTTATTTACTGGCTGGGAGGTCTGGTAGAGAAAAATTGTGACAGAGGTCTTGAAAATGCCCGCTGAGTCCACAGGCTGAGGGCAGCATTTTAAAGTCTGAGGTCATGGCTTTTCCCTATATGGACTGACCTAAGCCAGTAAATTACATATTAATTAAATTTTTATTTTTCCACTTTCAAATGAATTTTATCATTGTTGACCTTTTTCACACATACACTGAGTTTATGTTACCGTGAAAGTGGTCATAGATAGGGACCTCCAAACCGCTCTTAGACTAATAACCAATCAGATATACAGGATTCATTACCAAGCCTTCTTAGAAAAAAATAAATCAAAGTCACTGTCGTACCTTGTTCAGTACTGGTATGATGTGTAAATCCTTATCAAAGGCCAGAAAAAAGTTGGACACTGTCTGAGCTTGAACACCCTGCATAAAAAACATATGATCATAAAAAAAAAAATTATAAACTAAAGTAATGTTCAATGCATGGACTACCCTTAAAATGCAACTCCCAGAGTATATGTAAGTTCCTACGAATAATAACTTCACTCTATATTTAAGCTTCAGTTAAGTTCAATATAATTATTTAAAATGAATCTACAAAATGAAATGCCGATTTGTAAACCTGTGCTGAGTCAACGAGTAAAATAACACCCTGACAAGCAGCCAGGGACCTGGAAACTTCATAGCTAAAATCCACATGGCCCTAAAAATCAAGAAAATGCACTTTTAAGTACTTTTAACAGATCCCAAAAGATGTACAGTGGAATCCCAAGTTTTCAAATTGCCCAAGAGAACAGAAATTGGTTTAAAAAGTCAAGTCAAGAGTTTAGAACCATCAAGGGTAAATATTTTCTCCTAACTTAGAAAACATTTCCAAATATCAGGAGGTCTGAAAGAAATTAAGAATTCAGAAAATAGGAATTCCACTGGTGTATGGCGAGCCAGTCTGTTATTCAGGAAGTTAGTGTACAATCTGGATAAAAAAGTCCATAGTCCATAGGCTTGGGTAATAAATACACATATCACTGTATTTTACAAGAAACACAGGAGGGGTTGACACATACAACTGCCTGTCTTGAATTTATACATTAATTAATTAATTAATTAATTAATAGCAATGAAATATTGACTTTAATTTAATTAATTATTTTTCAGGTCTACTGGATTTTTACCTAAGTGACTGCTGCTTTCTATAACAATGAGCATAAACTTGGCCTCTCAGTCTGTTTCTACTCTTCCCAATTGATGATAAAACAGCGATTTTTACACAAACTTTCAAGAATTCCCATTCACATTGTGCACTAACTCTTTGCCTAAAAATAAAATAATCTAACGGCCAAAAATAACATCATAACTGATTGACACTCACTGGTGTATCAATAAGGTTTAATAAATAAGTTTCTCCTTCATGATCATTATAAAACAGTGACGCAGTCTGTGCCTTGACTGTTATTCCTCTTTCCCTTTCCACTTGAAGTTTGTCAAGCACTTGCTTGTTGTCACTGTCTCTTGATATTGTACCTGAGTGGGAAAAAGAAAATATACATATCAAAAAATGACAAACAAGATCAGGGCCATCATTAAAGGGCATAACCCGTAACACCTGTTTACAGCTGAGTATGCTCTATGGGCCCTTGACGCTTCAGGTGAAATTGCTTTTTGTTGATACCATTCACCTATAAGGTAACAAGTTTGTTACAGGAGTGAAGATAAGGGCTACAGGTGAATCAAACTTTAATGACAGCCCGGATTAGATTAATAGAGATATAAGTGAAAAAGAATGCGAGCTGCAGTGCATTGTATATTCAGGAAGTAAGTAAAGCAATGGGTGTATTGTCTAACACTTTTTTCTGAACAATTTAAATATGTATAAGTCTCGAGCAATTAGGGAATGACATACATGTACATTGCAATTATAACAGCTGAAATGTGCATAAGAAATTTGACTGTCTTTTTTTTATTGCTTTTCTATGTAACAAAGTTCAGGCCTGCATAATTATTATTATCTAATGCATTGAAAAAGTCACATATCCTCTGCAATTGAAATATAAGTAAACAATGTGTAAAGCTTCTAAAAGATAAAGAAGTATATAAATTTTCTAAAAAAACACAGTAACAGACTGGAATTCATGAATTCAATATAAGTTCAAACTACTGCCCAAATGCTAATCCCAAAAACTATATATAGATGTTTGATTTCCATAGTTACAGTTTGTTCTAGAATGCAGTTTACCTGTCATTTCAAGCAGTCTATCAGCCAGGGTGCTTTTTCCATGGTCAATATGAGCAATGATACTGAAGTTTTTAATTCTTGACACAGGAAACTCTGACATGTCAATATTTGAGTCCTAGCACAATAAAAAACAAAATATTTTATTACAAAAAGTGTTAACACACTCAGACACAATGAACAAAAAACAACAAATGATGCTTTTCAGGCAATTTTGATTATGTTCGTAGAATAAAGTTAACATACTTTGAGGCCTAAAATCCTGAGCAAAATGAGTTGGGACACTTGAGCTGGATCACGTATCTCCCATTCCACCTAATCAAATTATGCTGGTAAATGTCACAGTTTCTTTTCCAACGAAAAGAGACAAAATCACCTGATTATCGCCATTGTAAGTAGGGGGAGGGGAGACCTTGTTTGGTGTCTCAATTTTTTGACCAGGACTGTAGATAGCATATGGAAAATTTCTTGCAAGTTAATGATTGATTGTAAAAAATACTATATCTTCAAAAATATTAAGAGATAAGGTTAGTTAATAGAAAATAAGCCTTGACCATGATTTGCTCTGTTATACGGCAGGTGAGGAAGAGATAAGAAAATTAAAGAGCTGTAAGGTCTAACATGACCTGCAGTCAAGTGTTCTCTCTACTTTTAGGCACCTTTGTAACATTATTGCATGCTTTATAACAACCAAAGCACTGGCTTTCTTTTCAGAACTTTTGAGACTAGTTAAAAAACACACAATAATGCTGACATCTATGTCAGCAGTCTTTTATACCTTTTTGGAAATTCCATGGCTTGTTGACTGAGTGCAGGGTCTCCAAAATCGATGAAATATGCTGCCACTATAAAACATAACATTAAAATGGCTCACAGTATGAAATGTTTCTAATGAAGTTTTTCAGCATACCTTTAGTATGAAATCAAAACCTTTTATATGCTCCGTCTACTAGAATACTGTTCAAAAATCATATCAAAAACTTACTTGTACATGTAGTTCTGAGGTATTTCACGTCGAAAGGCCTTGCTTGAAAAGTTGTACTCCGTTCTTCGCGTTCTTGCAGCAGAACAAGAGGACAGACATCTACCACCCTTTAAGCATGACGTCTTGACAAAAAGTTCGCTCGTAACAGCCCTTCTTTGCCTGCATAATTGCATTGGCATGTTCATACTTCACCGAAGCACTATCCTCTAATCTAATTGTTACATTTTAGCCTTCATAATCGCCTCAAAATAAATTGATACAGCGAAGTCGCCATCTTAGTCCGCCATCACCCGCCATATTTGTTTCGTTCAATTACCGCTGCCTAAGATTTGAGCCCGTGATAAGAGAATTACGCAATGTGATTGGTCAACTTCGCAAAATTAGCCAATCACAGGCTAGGTTCAGGCATTCTCAGTGCTTCCCAGCGAAATTTGAAATTGCTCGTAAACATTTTCTTTCTCCACCATGGATATCGAAAATGAAGTTTATTTTCTTAAAGAAGAAATAATCCGCTTGAAAGAGGAGAACGAAGGATTGCAGCAAGATAGAGAATTAGCAGGAGAGATTGGGAAAAACCTGCTTGAAAACAATCAAGAATTGGAGAAGAAACTTGAAGAAGTAAACAACAACTACATATCAACGTTAGGCAGTCTCGAGGTATGAACCTTTCATAGTTTTCGTATTTTCGGATTATAACCGCTAAGCTCATAAAAAAAGTATTCTAATTTACGGTTATCTCCTCTCTCATTTATAGGAACTCAAGCAAGATAATCATACCTTGCGATCTAGGCTAGAGATTGAAGTCCGAGCCAATTCAAACCATGTTCACGAATTGGAGGATTTGAAGGAGAAACTTCGAAAGGAATTTGAGGCAAACGAGAAATCTCAACAAATAAGTACAGAGAAAAAGATCAATGATCTGAGAAAGGAAATAGAATCTTTGCAAAATGATATAAGCAAGCACAGCCTGATCGAAATTCAACTGAACGAAAAGATCAAGAAGCAGGATGAGTTGCTTCAAAAAGCTCGCCAAAATAACGAAGAACTTCAACACAAGGGAAGATCACGGTTGGAGAGCGTCGAAGAGTATATACATCTTGCTGCAGAGCTGAAGGACGAGAGAGATTCTTTGACATTGGAGCTTGCTGACTGCAAAGATAACCAGGAGAGAATTTTATTCGACAGAAACTTGCTGAAGGAGAAAGTAGAACATCTGGAAGAAGAACTGCAAGAAAAGGCTCGGCAAGGAGAAACGTGGTTTAACTGTTTACAGGCAAGTGCTGAATTTATAGAATTGCTTCAAGTCGAATCTCTTTGTATTTCCGAAAGGAGGTTATGTGATGATCGTCGGAGGTGTTTTCGAGAAAAAAATAAACAGCAATAAACATTGGCGAACTCGGGAAGATCAAGAGACCTTTTTTTTTACCTTGGGCAGTTTGTTGCCGTATTTCAGACCATGTGAATTCTTGCTTTCAAATTTTCAAATAGTCGCGTGTTATGATTGATTAATTTTTAGGTGGATAAAAGAACAATTCTCTAGAGAATATCACGTGGTCTGTAATGGCAAAACAAACCTCCCCAGCTAAAAAGGCCTATAGCTCCAAATCTTTTGTCCTTCAATTTGGAAGCGTTCCCAACTCCTCACCTGTTATGAAGGTGTAACTGAATAGTCCTATAACCAGATAACATTACATAAAAACAATTTCAACAGGAAGCTCGCCTTGAGGCAGGAGAATTGAAAGCTGAGTTGGAAAACCTAAAGGCCGACAATGCCAGGAGAAATTTTGGAAAACAAGGAAATTCTTTATTTGGAGAGGTATGTTGGATTTTTCGTCTCGTTTAGAGCATTTTTCTGCTTTCATTTTTAATGAGTGCTATCAAATTGTCCGCAGGTAGAAGACAAACGATTAGAACTTGAGAAAAAATATGTTAGCTTGCATGCAAGACATGAGGGTATGGTGAAAGTACACAACATGACAAAACAGCATCTGCAGAGGTTGAAGGTAAAAATAAAGTACTTATGTAGCAAAACGTCTGTTGTAGCGTTATTAAGAATGTTATTGCATGAGCTGATTTTTCGTCTCATTTATTAAACTCGCAGCAAAAAAGTACAAAACATTGTATTTTGTGTTGCAGAATCAAGTTGCTACTCTGTTGCAAGTCAAGAGTTGTCATGCCGACGCATCTCAGATTCAAAGGCTGACTCAGGCCTTAGTGCAGAAAGAAGGCGAAGTGAAAATGCTAAACACAAAAATATCAACTTTGGAAAAACAAAAGGTTACTCGTAAATATTATTAAAAGTAGTTATTATATGACAGAGAAAATTACTTCATTGTGATTGGCTGAAACCAGGCCGATCTATCGCTAACTAGAAGAAGACAATCCAAATAGCTGAAATCACAAATTAACTTATATCAGAAATTAACTGAGGTAAAAAATTAACTACAGCATTGCCAGTCAGGTAAAATCTGAATATTTTCTTCTTTGTTGATATTCTTAAATGCTTTCACCGTGTGCTTTTAGCGTTCAGCACCACGTCCTGAATTGTTTTGGGTTTGATTTGTTATTCCTCAGGAAGAGAGCAATATGAGCGGCCGTTTGCAGGAATTTCACGACGCTTTCTCGGAGTTTGGAGATAAAAAAGACTATGTGAACTTCCTTCAACTGCAGCTGGAGGATTCAAAGTAAGTTTATGTGAGATCGGTAGAAAAGCACAAGGTTGACAACCTAGGGTGACAACGGTTCACGGCCGTCTGGAGCCTCGTCCACTCTACGGCGTTTTCACTCTGAAAACGCATCAAATGTTTTCCGTCCTCACTACGCCGGAGAGATTTGAAAACGCGACAATCACCGGTCATTTTGGATTTGTTTATTTAGGAAACGCGGGCAGTGGCCCGATTCTATCAGCCAAATTATCTGAGTGACCCTCAAGCTTTGTTTGACCCACAAAAGATGCCATTCTAAAACAGACGTGCAAAAATGAGCTAAGATCGATTGTGATCGAATACGTTCACCTGTGAAGAGAAGTTAAAGATTTCTTGCAAGATGTGTCTCAATATTGTTTTTTTAAAACAAAGTACGCCCCGAAGGCGTTTTTATTCAATCCTTCGAATGCAACCTTAGATATCTTGATTGATAAAAACATTGGTGTTGTGTCCTGACCACCCTCCTATGAGTATGTGAGACGACGTGCATCCTTGGGCTTTCACATGGGAGTTCCCCCTCCCCGTGGGCGTTCGCGATGGTTGTAAAGAAGCTTCGGGTCTTCATTCGTGTCCTCAATTCTTCCTTTCTCTAAAACCTCCCATCTTCGAAAAACACGCGACAGCGGCGAACGTAAAGTTTGCAAAAACGAACGATCGTTCTTGTAAACTTTCGTTCTCACCGCTTTCGCGCGTTTGACTTCCTCTTGTCTGTCCCGGGGTCTCCGATGATGAAAAACGTCCGAGAATCATCTAGGTAAATCTGTGATTGGTTGTCGCTCGGTTTCTCAAACGACCAATCAGAAACGCCTTCACGTAAGGAATCTGGAACTGGGAGGAACTTAGCATAGCATGGCAATTTTTCTTGGACAATTCTGTCCAACGGGGAAAGGCGCAATGAGGATAACCCAATGTGAAGCACCAACCCGTGAGATAAGGCTAGACCACAACACCGGAACTACGTGTCCTACTCTTTGCGATAAGTATGTGGGTTCTTCAACGTCTCCTACTAACCATGTAACACTGAAGATGCAGGAGACGGGGCCTACAGTTTAAAGTCCTCATCCGAGAAGACTTGAACGTCTAACCATTGGCAAAAGTAATTACAAAGCCGGTCCGGGGCTCGAACCCTCGACCTCCCGCACAGCAGTCTGGCGCTCCACCAACTGATCTGATCTGGCGCTCTACGATCTTAGCGCGCATCCAGCCTAACTGTAAGCTTTTAAATGTGTTTTATAGGAAAAATATTGCGAAATTGAATAAAGAGCTGCAGACAAAGACATTACTTCAGTTGTCAGAGACTGACAGACTTCGTCACACGGAGCATCAGTTGCACATTTCAGAATCCAAAGTGGAGAAACTTAACAGTGAAAACATCAAGCTGAGGCTTAAAATTGAGGACTTACGGATTAAGATGCAAAGCCGTAAGTATCACATTAAAAAAATCTTACGTAATTTAGTTTTACCGCTCACTTCGCACTCTGCTTCACACTTACGCGCCCGGCCTAAGCGCTATCTTGTCGGCTTTCCATTTTCCTTCTGTTTCACATCCTTTACTTCATTATCGATACATAAAACGAAATTGACTTTATCGAGAGATTCGCTGCAATGTAAGGATGTCAAAGTCTTAAATTTCAGAAGATGTTACACATTAAAAAACTAAAAACCATGCATGTTCAGTTTTGCATCTTACACTTGACTGACGTTAAAGGAGTTTGAGCACTAATTTTGGAATGTTTAGCCTTAATTTTTTAAGTTCTTCATTTGTAATCTGTGTCAATCTTTTCCATCCTTAACAATTCTTGTTCCTTTATGGTTTATTATTATCTCTTTGGTGTTTCTCTATTTTAGTAAATGACTATTTTCAGGTTTCCTTCAATTTAAAGGTAGTTTTGTATGTGACCAAAACAACTCAAAATGCCTTGAGTGAGCTCTTTCAATAACCGAAGTTAATTTCCCCTTTCAACTTATTTTGAATAATCTTTCTTTTTGAAGATTCCCAGAAAAATGCTCAAGATGTTCCTCAAAATATTACCTCGTCCAGTCTGCGGAAGGCAAAATCTGCTACCGGGCTGATAGACACTAAAAGAACCAGTATTCAACAATCAGCGCCCAAGAAGGACGGCAGAGAAAACTTCACATCTAAGGTGAACGCTAAGATAACAAAAATGGAGCCAACAAATGCGAAACCTCCACTGGCCCCGGCAAAAGCACCTGAACAGTCGTCGTCTAACGGAGAACGAAGCACTGTTGTTTGTTCTGGAGTTGAATCTATGATTGCTGAAAATGCTCCCAGCTTCAACGCGTCACGAATATCGCCTTTGTCCAATAACGGTGTTGAAATTGAAGCCAAAATTGAAGAACAGTGCGAGAAGAAACCAAAAGTGCGCTTTGAAGCTGAGCCGCACCATATCGACTTATCAGAAACTCAGAATGTAAGAGAGAGTGCAGGTTCCCGTACCGAGCTTTCAAAAGAGAATTTGCAGCCCGAGGTAAGAAGCTGTGAATTATGTATAAAAAAATGTTCTCCGATCAGAAACGTGTTAATCAAACACTGGCTCGGTCATTTAACTATAAAGATTATCTTTATTTGGCTGATAGACCCCTAAATGTGGGAAAGAGGTACTTGTTAGCGGGATCTTTCTGTGTTTTATCGGTCATGTTAGCGTGGGTAAATATTTCTAAGGTCAAGCGCTCCCTCCCATCCAAAGTGAAAGAGAAATCGTTGAAGTCCAGTCGAAGAATTCCATTCTAATCACGTGCTCCAAAAGAGATCCGTGAAGTGTCATGATTGGTTATTTCAATTTTCACGTTCCATTGACGACCGATCATATTCAACACAGAATCTCTTTTCAATATGGCATTTTCGGTTCTGAATTCCTTCTTTTTCATGATTGTATTGTGATATCTTGTTTGTTACTTTGCAGGAAAGCTATTCTGAATGTGGAAATATTTCTACCCTGACTGTGAAAGGGCAGAAAAACGCTCCTGTGGTTATTAATGTGAAGAAAGGCGAGACTAACAACCAATGTCCACAGCAGTAACTCGTCTTTAATTAAGGAATTTTATAGACATGGTAAACAATAGAAGTCTAAAAATCTTAGAAAATGTTTGGCCGGGAAAAAGAAAAAGAAAAAAAAAAATAGCCCAAGCGCGCAGTTTAGCTATGTTACTGCTCTAGAATGTCGAATTTCTTGCAAATTGAGCAACTCTTTTTGTTTAAATTGAAAAATAGAAGCTGGGCGAATTACAATACTCCACTTCCAACAGTATCTACGTGTTCTGCCTCTGATCTCACTTCCCTGGCAACGAAACTAGTGACGAAATTACCGGCGACATTTCTACCACAAACCGAAATGCAACCTGGAAAAGCAATTAGGTTACTCAAAAGTTGCAATGAGTTTTGTTTTTGTTTCGGTGTCACCTTTTGTTTGTAGGGAAAAAAGGGGGAAGACTTCAAGAACATTTTCTAGGAGACAAACCAAAATCACTTGTGACTTGCGCGCCTTGTCGTGCGCTTGGAATGAGCATTGCTCTGTTCACAGCGTTATTTTCGCTATTTCTGATAGGCCAGATGTTACAACTTTTCAATTCTTTGATAAAACTGTTCTGACCACAGACAACTGACTGACTGATAACTTCTCTGAAATAGCCACCGTTTTAGCCAAAAAAGGCAATTGTGCTTGTCGATAAAGCTAAACGGGTCAAATTTTGAAAATTTCCTAACGAATATCAAAAAATAGCGGTAATAAAACTCAATTTTCAAACAGCCTTGGTCTGCTTTTTATCCGTTATTAAACGGTTGTGGTGGTACCCTGCCTTGCGAAACTCCCTGTTAACACCAGCACCTGAGAGCCGTGTTGCTACGGCCACGATTATTGGTCCAGTGACGCTTAGTTCGCCATCGTCCTACTTTTAGAACCAGTTTATACGACCAAAGTTTCACGGGCAAAAGGTGGTTGTATTAGAAGGACTTTCACTGTATGTCAGGCAACGCCTAAGTTTCGGGTGGTTTGTGTAATGTGTGAGGGTCCAGCTTTTAAACTCAACTTCTCAAACTCATTAATAATTCATCAATTTTAAACAAAGAAAATCATTGCCGTGACGGTGTTTGGATATCTCATCTTAATTAGCATAATTTTTTTATGATTTTGTTTCCCCGTTTTCTCCTTAGTTTTAGTTTCGATTGAGAAGATATACCAAACATTTAAGACAGTGTTTAACCACATCTCCAAACACCTCGAAGTTCGTCAAAAATACTGCACTATATAACGCGTCCTATATTCAGTTCTCTTCTCGGTGTTTGGAAATGTGGTCAAACACGGTCTTTCGTGCTTGATATATTACTGAAAACACAACTGAGTCCGGGCTATATACGTCCGAGTTTATTCTCACTCTACCATATATTAAGTGGATTTAGAGGTTATAAGTTGCTTAGCTGCCACTTCGTGAGCGCAATAAACCTTTTGTACGACTCGGTCAATGGAACAAATCTCACCATGCTCAATGGCATTGAGAAAGCGACAGCTCCCAAATCTTGCCAGACAGAATGGCGTGCTTTGAACTACGTGGCCAAGTCGTGCAGAAGGTCCATATAACTTGTAATTATTTACAAGAAACCAAAATTCACCATAGTGCAATTGAATCTTTGTTGCTTCAGTAGACGCCATTTACCACGTTTTGCCGATCGATATAATGGGTGCACGGAAGACTTCATGTTTAAACCTAACTAAAAGACAAAAGCTTGAACCTGTTCCCGCCCGACTTGTTTCTTCATCTTAAGTTATACAATACTGTAATTTTTATGCAACTAACGCTAAGAGGCTGTATTTACACTCATTAAACCCAACTTAACCAATTACAAGGGTCTTAAAGGAGTTCAGCTGATAGCCGAAAATTGGTCAAATCTACTTGTCCGCTAGAAGATGATGCACTTTTAAACTAATGACTGAAAAAAACGCCCTAAATCTAGCACAGTGGTAACCGAAATTTCATACCCTCAACTGCAAGTCACGCCAGCGTAACTTGTGAACGCAATTGAAATTGTAATGACAAAAATAATCCAGATTTCATGTTCAGTCAAATTTATGAGAATCATAAAAAAAAAATTCGATGCAGGAACTTTCGAACTTTTCAATATTTTGTTGGGAGACTCGCAAGACTTTGCAGAACAACTTAGAAAACTTTCTAGTAGTGCCTTTAGAACAGATTTTCTTACAACTACTGCATGCGACATACTTACAACACTAGAAACCCAGTGGCCACTTGTCTCCACACAAGCAAGTTGGTTAGGTTTGATTCAGACGAAATGTTGTCGCTAGTATATCACATGCAACAACTGTAAGCAAAAATTGTACCGCATAATGTTTTGCAGTTCGCAAAGTTTTGATGAATTGTTGAACTCTCTCAGACAATTTCATGATAAGCATCACTACAGCACCGTGTGAAGATCGATCCATTAATGCCAGCAATACTTGCTTACTGATTATCTGTAAAGGAAAAATAGACTAGAATTAATCAAAAGCAGCAAGGCCACCTGTTGTAGATCAACATGAGAGAGACTACAGGACTCTTTGCAATTTATATTTACGTTTGAGTTGCCAGACAGCTCCGTTACGTTTCCTGGCTCGAGTGAGGCAAGCGAGAGTGCAAATAGGTCCAAACAGGATCGTGTGCAGTATCATAGATCTAAGACCAGGTCAAACTTCGAACTTCACATGAGACGAACTAAACTGAGCAAATTAAGTTCGTGATAAGTTCAACGTTTGATAACGCCTAAGTTCGTCCGACTGAATTAAGATAGATCAACAGATCTTCTCATGAATCGAACTTAATGAAAAAGTTAAAAATGTGTATGATAGTGTATATTTTAGCCTCGAGTTTCGTTTTCGCTGCTCTGAATTTGGTTCGACGAATTGGCCCAACGATTGAGCCATACCCGTTTGGATCGACTCAAATTGCAATTTAGTTCGTCTCATGTGGAATTCGACGTTTGGCCTGGGCCCAAGAAAACAATACAAGGCTTGCTTACCTTCAGTGTAAGCAGAATCCGCGATAACAAGGTAAAGTATTTTTGGGTACAGGTGTTCCTTGTCTCCCAGTAGTTCACTGATCTCGCCTGTTGAACTTATGTCTGCACTGTCGTCCTCATTTTCCTGAACAGCCTGGAAAGTAACAAATATAAAATGTCTCTGACCTTGGAAGCGAAAAAAGAAAGTTCTCTAATTCATTAATAATTCATCAAGATTAATCAAAGGAATTCATGATCGTGGCGGTGCTTGGATATCTGACCTTAATTAACGTCGATTTTTACGATTTATTTCTCCGATTTGTTCTTAGTTTTAGTTTCGATGGAGAAGATATATCAAACACTCATAACAGTGTTTGAACAAATTCGAAGTTCGTCAAAAATACTCCGCTACGCGTCATATTTTCAACTCTCTTCTCGGTGTTTGGATATCCCGATGAAACACTGTCTCTCGTGTTTGATATATTACGTCAACATATAGTCGAACCTCTACGACGGACAACGGCCACCTTGGGGACAGAGCAAAGCGGCCGTTTGTAGACAGGTGACCGTTATGAGGAGAGAGCACCTGTTCTTTTCGGGGGAACATCATTTACGTTTCTTTTTTTTTTTTAAATACTAATTTTAGCAAGGCTCGATTACCAGCCGCTGTTCGGGAATGGAGCCCGCGCTCCTCCCCCGAACTGACCGGACTCGAGAAAGCGGCGGAAATCGAGCCTACATTTTAACCTATAAATACCTAACACAATCAAAATATATCAAAAACTAAATAGAAACTGAGACCAACGACGCGTGGTACGGTTCAAGTTTAATGAACAATTTCCAATAAAAAATGTGGTTCTGTATTCACCGTTCGTCAGTAATTGATTAACTGGCCGTTGTCAAGAGGTTATTTGTGCAGTCGAGACGAGTTTTAGTAGCAGTTGCCTTTGTGGAGAGGTGACCGTTGTAGACAGGTTAAAATAAGAGTGAATGTATGGACTGTCCGCTGGGACCAAAAAAAGTGGCCGTTAGTGGAGGTTCGACTGTAATTCGTCGTGTTTTGTTGATACCAAAAGGTATGGAGGTAGTGCACAGTTTCTACAGAGCCAAACGAACAGCCTTTTCTGTTGGCAGTCACTATAATTTTTTTTGATGTTGTTACTTGGGTAATTATGATCACCCAACACTTCCCTCATAGCAAGTGGCGCGTTACATTGCGTGACCAAGAAATAGGGGGATTTTGGTACCTGAAGGAACTTGTAGACTCGAAGAAATCTGTCAATTCCCAATTCTTGTTCGAGCATGAGCCGTGACTCTTCCAGCCTCTGGAACAGACTCTCTTCATCCTCCAGTCGCTTCTTCTCTCGCTCCTCCTTTTTAGCGGAGTCGTCATCTTCCTCATCACCTATTTTAAAATGACAATGTCACAAAATATTTGCAGCCGTGATGGGTCGTCACGCAATCTTATCAATAAGTTTACGACCCAGCAATGGCTGTAAAGGCTGGAAGGATTAAGACAACTGGGTACTATTATTCGCTAATAATTGTTTTTACTAATGGACTCACTACAGTCGGGTTTGTGCATTTGCTCACATCCAAACTAAGGTATTTTAAAGCCTTGCAGAGGACAGTTGTTTCGTCACACTTGGGACTCATTAGCAGTACACAAGGCATAGTGGAAACAAGCTTAAAAGGTAGGATGGTCTTGTCTGCTCTCAAACTCATTAGTAATTTATCAAGTTTAAACAAAGGAAATCATGACCGTGACGGTGTTTGGACTTCTGATCTTAATTAGCATAGTTTTTTAATTTCTTTTCTCCATTTTCTCCTTAGTTTTAGTTTCGATTGAGAAGATATATCAAGCACTCAAGACAGTGTTTGATCACATTTCCAAACACCTCGACTTTCGTCAAAAATACTCCGCTACGTGTCCTATTTTCAACTCTCTTCTCAGTGTTTGGTAATAAGGTCAAACACGGTCTTTCGTGTTTGATATATTACTTCCAACTCAGTGGTGCACATTTTGGATCACTGGAAACGAGCGCACCATTAGTCTTAAGCTGCGTCCCTCTAGTATGATACGGATCGGGATCAATGATTCAAGATCACTCATGTCATGGCGCATCAAAAGAATCGATGAATACACTCTGGTCAAGGACTCATCGTTTCCTTTGTTGCACCATGATCCCAGCGATCTTGTATCACTGAACGTGGTCCGGATCACCCCAAAGAAAAGCAGCCCTTTGACTACCTCTAGAATCATGTTTCACAGGATTAAGAATCCTTCATTTAATCGAACTATGTTTTTCAATAGCCCTTTTCACGGTTACCTTCGCTCATTTGCATCACAATAAACTCTAGCATGTATGTGAGGCAATTTCGGGCTATTTTGTAATTTTAGCCCGAGATTGTCTCGAATCCACGTTGGATTACACTGTAATGCAAATGAGAAAAATTAACCGTGAAAAGGGTTATTGGATATTTAACGTGCACTAACAATTCTTAGCCTGTTCACAGCCTCTCTATTTTCTCCCGTCAAGTCTCCAGTTTTTCGCTGACGTCCAGTTCTCTTGCGATTCTACGATCGAATAAAAATGCGAGAAAAAAAGAGGGCTGTGAACAGTTTAGACCATTCTCCACATACCCGAATCCCAGTCCTCGTTCAGATTGGACAGTTCAGATGACGATCGTCCCATTTCCACGCCGTCACTTTCATCATCTGTAAAATAAACAAAACAAAATAAACAAAGAGTGTCATCAGCCTTCTCAGGTCAAGAATCAAAGGAAACATTTGTTTACCTTGAGGAACTTGTACGGTGTCTACGCTGTGATCCCAGTCCAGGCTGCTAGCTGTTCCACGCATGCCTTTCATGGGCGAAGGAGAACGACCTAAAATACGACACAGAAGGCAGTAAGCATTCACGGTATTTTGAGTTATTTTGGCCACGTCCAAAATTACCTTTAAATTGAAGGAAACCTGAAAATAATAGTTTACTAAGATAGAAAAACACCAAAGAGATTATAATAACCCATAAAGGAACAAGGATGGCTAGGGATGAAGAAGATTGACACGGATTAAAAAACGACGAAATTGAAAATTTTAGGCTAAACTTTTTAAGATGCACAAACCGTGACTTAACTCCCTTAAGTGCTGGAGAGACCTGTGTAAGAACAGTAGTTAGATGTACCTTACCTGTGCTAACGAGTACATCCCTCATGGAATTCAGCATGTCCTCGAATTCTTCGTTTTCTTCTTCTTCGCTGAAGAACGAGAAAATGCAGAATTGTCAAATTAGTTACAAGAGAACCACTAATTGTTGACCGAGATATTTCGAAGATCAAAATAATGTCTTTTCAATAATTAATTAGTGTTGGGACAAACAAAGCTTTACCCTGAACAAACCTTCAAAATGCCAACAGTAAAAAAAATTGCATAACATAACATTTGTCTGACGGAACAGGGGAACTTAGTACTAAATCAATTAAACCTCTCGTTCTCAATGTGCAGGAGCGATGGTCAAGCTAAACGACTTCTCGATGCAATAAAAATTGAGCCCGTACAATCAAATTGTTGCTTTGATTGTTCACTTTTGGCAGATGCATTGTAAATAGTACCGTCCTGGATAAAGCTAGAGACTGAACCTAAATTTTAAAGCAATTTTGCGAATCGTCAAACATCACCAAAGTAACGGTCCTTGTAGTCTGCGAGCAGGCTCTTTGCGTGGCAAGAAAAGTGGTAAGGAAAGGAAAAGAAAAGAAGAGCCTTCTTCTCTCCTTTTCCTTTCCTACTTCCTATCGCAAAGAGCGTGCTCGCAGGCTAGTCCTTGACACTGCTCCCTATACCTTCCAACGTTCAACTCTTCTTCTTCGTCATCTTCGTCTAGCTCTCCATCTTCCTCGTCCAATTCTTCCTCATCATCGTCTTCAATGTCTTCTTGCTCATCGTTAGTTTCCTTTCCGTCGTCCACTTCATCTTCATCTTCCTCCCCCGGGTCTGCCTCAGAAGTCTCTACACGTCCGGGGGTGGCAGTCTCGAACAACAACCGTAAGTTCGGGAGAGAGCAGGTGCGAAGCCTCTGTGATAATTCAAGGACACAATGTCGTGAATTGATTGACAGACAATAAAACCAGTCGTTGATTCTTTAAAATAACTTTACTCTACTAAAACTACCATCGTTTAAAGGATTTACGTCAAGGTTTGCGCATTTTGAAAAGTTAAGCCTTCATGGTTCAAGTTCACTGTTTGTAATTCGTGATAATCTTCTCCATCCTCAACCATCCTTGTTCCTTTATGGTATATTATTGTCTCTTTGGTGTTTTTCTATCTTAGGAAACTACTATTTTCAGGTTTCCTTCAATTTAAAGGTAATTCTGTACGCAGCCAAAATAACTCAAAATACCGTGACTGAGCTCCTTTAAGTACCTAACTAAGGAAAGATCAATATTCATTGAAAATAAATTGTTCACTAAGCAAAGAAAGAGAAACCCACAGAAGTGAAGTCAAAAGCTGTTGGTCACTATTGAACATATCTTACATGACGTATCAAATAAAACCAGGCACTCTTGCAAGGTGCATAACGGCACCAACCCAAAACTAATTAACACACTGGAAGATACACTGAAGAGCCAAGAACGACAGTTAAAACAGAAACGCTGTTGGTTCAGATCAGAGATACAACAATTAACACTATTAGAAAGTTAGAGTAAATGCAGCTAAAATTATGTGTTAATAACTCACCGTAAAATTCGTATCATAAATTCCTGTTTGTAACTCTGCAGCTCGCAGGGAGTTGTTGAGTGACCCGTCAGCCGTGTGAAATGATCTGAAATCCAAGTACCTTTCTCTTACTTTAACTACTAAAATATTTACTTATGGTAAGGTTAATTCTGCATACGAGCCATTTGGCCCATCAGGCCGGAGCTTATCCCGGTTTCTGTAGCATGAAGTGACTAGGAGTATTTCTACTCCCCCCTGGATGGGATGCTAGTCCATCACAGGGTTACCCCCAGCATTAAATTCGCCGGTACCCATTTATACACCTGGGTGGAGAGAGGCACTGTGAGAGTAAAG
>Ga0126338_10000090_pt1 | contig 31652 bp, 14 predicted proteins | sample OrbCmetagenome_2_FD_92529 | JGI IMG/M metagenome (GOLD analysis project Ga0126338, IMG submission 92529) | Coral microbial communities from Petempiche,Puerto Morelos, Mexico - Orbicella C C metagenome | ecosystem: Host-associated > Invertebrates > Cnidaria > Coral | place: Petempiche,Puerto... | reverse complement strand
GGGAAAATGACGAACTCAGAAAGTTACCAGCTTCTAGTTGGCTTGATACAGTGTAACTCATTTTAAGGGGGTTGAGTCCCTTCAGACCTGTTTTCCAGCTCTATTTTTACAACTGAATTTGCATACCCTCCCTCTCCCCCAGACGTGCTGAAAGTCAACCTCACGAGTTTCAGGGTAGAATAGCTAAGCGAGTGAAGCGAGCTATGAGGTTGTTTAGGTCATGAAGCTGCCGAGTGAGCGACGAAGTTGCGAGAGGCTTACGCTGCTTTCAAACTCAAATTGAACACGGTACCTGAGAGTTTCCTGACAAGTGTGGCATAGCTCCTGCACTTGTAATGGCTAGAGGTGAATACTGGCTTATTGGTGAATTAAGTGAAGAAAAAGAGGGTGTACTGGAAGGTGCAGTAGATTGTGGCGCATACTGAAAGCCAGGAAAACCAGAAAAGCTGTAGTGGTTTAAGGGTTGATATCCACTAGAACTTGCTGGAAATCTGCAAAATTAAAATTGAAGAGAATTTTGTTAATTTAAAATGCTTGTTTAAAGCTACCCATGTTGAATTTAATTGATATCATATTTGATCACATGCACACAGCTATGGTCAGAAAATGAGGCTTGGCTGCAGTGGAAGGCCTTAATTTATGATCAACTTTCCAATGAGCAAATAAAAAAAAAAAATTATGACAAGTACAAAGAAAATTGTAACTACAGTTGACCACCACCAACTTGAACTCTTAAGCCTAAGGGAAATGAAAAAATTATACCAAAAGATGTCAGGGGTTCAAGATAGCCAATAGTAAGTGACTGAAAATTATGTCCAAGAGGAACTGATTTGAGTTCGAGATAGTGAGGAGTTTGAGATAACCAAGTTCCAGATAGCGATGCTCCATGTCCTGTATTTAGATTGCACATTACAGCACTAACAGGGAAAATTAATAAATAAAAATTAAACAATACTCACTGTGGTTGGGATGTCAGTGGACCAAGAAACTGCGGGGGGTGGTCGGAGAATTCGTTGACAATCTCTGTGATGGTTCTACCCAGGTTGGAGTGCATGTAAAACTAAAGGTAAAGCAAATTAGACAGTAAATTATAATTATTGAATTGGCCACAAATAATGAATCATTTCCCTGATAGCGCTTGTCAGTTTTAGTTGATTAAATGTATTAAGATGAAATGCTGACCAATCTGCTGACTTTTATTTGCATGTACATCCAAAACAAGACGTTGGGGTGTGGGGTCTGTGTCCCAAATTCACTGAGCCTTCGAGTTACATAATTTGAAAAAATACAGTTTTCAGTTCTGGGTGTTTTAAGACAAATTGGGAGATAAAGAAGTCAATAAATTCTGTCCCAAACTTGAAATACTAAAATAACTAATTAAAAATATTGATTGCGATTCCCTTCCTTTATTAACACGTTTCTGCTCTTGATATTATATAATGCAAAATCAAATAATCATTTGTTTGTAGTTGAGCAGTAATGATTGTTACTGCCTATCACTGCTAGCAGTCAAAAGGTTACTAAAAGATATAAGTATAGCCACCTAACAAGTAAAATAATGCTTTCATGTGTGGGAAAGAAGAAGAAAAAACACAAGATCACTCAATTTAAAATGTTCTTACACTATTTATGCCAGGACATCCCACAACCACCATCTAAAAAAAGAAAAATAATAATAATAATAATGTGGAAAGAACATACCTTGTTGCAACTTTCTGTTAATTACCATTATTCCTCCAATCTTTAGTTTAGTTAATAATTTTTATTACATAAGTTTCCAATATTATATTTATTGCAGAGTTTCTCCACTTTCATATGGCACTGCAGTGTACATAACCTTATTGATTTGAGGTTTGTAATTATTGCAGAAAATATTTTAAACACAAGTAAATCTGTTCAGAAATCAGTGGTTGACATTGGTCAATTTTACAGTTTATCCCCAGATGTCAGTAAACGAGAAAATAACTATAAGATGCAAATCACTAATTGTAAACTAACTTTATTTTCATAAAATATAGATGATTGGCGATGAGTATGTGACAAAAAAAGCTTTCTTACTTGATCATTAACCCATGGATGACGCAAGGGAGGTGACACTTTGACCATAGGTCTCTCATTAGGAAATTGTGGTGGTAGAGTTCTGTAATGATAAGGAAGAACAAACAAGGGTTTTAATTAAATAGAACTGCATTTCCCACCATACAAAATTATCTTTTTTAAAACAAAAGTTTGGTCAGGATTTTCTAGTGTGTACTCTGATTAGTCAAGTCTATTAAAAAAAGCTTAAGATGCCATATCATCAATGCCAGGTATTTTGTCGGCTTTAATACAATATAGTTGGGAGGCGCAGTGGCCTCATGCTAATTGTTAATGTTACTTTCATCGTCATCATCATCATCGTTAATCCTTATTGCCCTCAGTGGGCCATGGGGCTGCTAGTGTTGCTTTCATCACCAGCGCTCATTCTAGGGCAGTGCCATTTCGAATGATTATGGCAAATAAATTTTAATCGCAAACACTGCACTGTCAAGACATGATCATAAATGGGCTCTATTTGGCAGATGACATCATAACCCTAATATGGACTGTCAGGGTGTCTGCTCACTTTGTAAGGAATGTTATTGACATTGTAGTTGCACACTACAGGGGTTATTACTAATGAGTATTTAAAAAAGTTGCAGATTGATCAAATAAACATTCTAATGAGTGAATTGCATAAGTGAATTAAATCAAAGTTGGTTGCTGTTTCATACATGTTCAGAAAGACAGTTGAATTCCCCACATTGAAGGTAACTCTGTATTCCACATCCCTTTGTACTTCTGTGATGCTGAAAAAAAGAGAAAGAATAATGAACCCATGAACCATAAGGAGTAAACAACATAATGCATACAAAAATGTAATACAAGGGAGGGAGAGAGAAAGGAAATGAAGAATGGGAGGAAGGAAGGAAGGAAGGAAGGATGGAAGGAGAAAAAGAGACAAGAAGGAGAGGAAGAGGTAGTAAAAATATGACTGTGCAGTTCCAGAAAATACCCATACTCCCCCCCCCCCTTACAGAAGGGACTGGAATTTCCTGGGGGGTGAGCCTTCTGTAGGACCAAAAATTTAAAGAAATGTATGAAGTATAATTGTAATTTCCATAGAGGTTGGGGGGGGGGGGTCTTTGAAAAAATCCCTTCTTTGGGGGAGTTATGGATATTCTCTGGAACTACACATTGCTACAGTGTAAAAGAAAACATATGACATGCTGAAAGTGAAAATTGATATTTTTACATGACTTTCTAACTTGTTATCAAAAGTCATATTGAAACAAAGACTTCTTTCTTTCTGCTTGAAAGTTCATGTCTGAATTTCTTTTTATACTGAATAGCACAGGTACATGCAAATGATTATCATCTGAACCTCAGTTTTTCTTTGCTTTAAAAAGGTAAAGTTACAATTGGCTGAACATTCACTCTGGTAAGAGGACCTAGAAAGAAGTTCACAAGAAGGTATATCCAGTGGGGAAGTGAAACGAGGTGGGAACATTCGTTCTAAATTGAAAAGATGTTTTTGGCTTAAAAACTAGAAAGTGAAACTCTTGCATTGATGCAAGTTTAAGCTAAGATTTCCTAACTGGATCCAAGCTAGCAAGATCATTGACTGACAGTCAAGTGACTGATGTTGCTGATTGGTCACACATCTTGTTTCTTGTTATGTGTTTCTTGTCAATACATTAATTCAGCGGGGACATGTTGTGCACAGCGACAGTTTTCCTTGTGCGACATGCCTGTTTCAAACGAAAATATTATGTTGTGGGGACAAAATTTCCCAGGCAAAATTTTGTCCCCGCAACATGTTGCATGAAATTCAGCTGGTTTGAATTCCTGTATTCTGAAGCAGGGACAAAATGACCTCACTTGTCAGCGATACATTGTGTGCATTGCTCTTGCAGACTGTCGTATTGATCCACTACAACATAGAAATGAATCAATATCTGCCTCGTGGGTGTGTACGGGGACATGTTGCAGCGACAGTTTTCCTTGCGTGACATGCCTGTTTCAAGCGAAAAAGTTATGGTGTGGGGACAAAATTTCCCAGGCAAAATTTTGTCCCTGCAACACGTGGCATGAAATCAGCTGGTTTGAATTCGTGCATCATGAAACAGGGACAAAATGATCTCAATTTTCAATGCCACATCGTTTGCACTGCTCTTGCAAACTGTCCCCGCTACAACATAGAAATGAACCAATATTTGCTTTGTGTGCACCAGCTTGCTTACTGTCGCTGCAACATGCGTCCTATGCGTACACGCGAAGGGTCGTGTTCCCGCTTCACGTAACTGCAACATGTTCCCTAGTTTGTGTCGACCTTTAAGCCTAAATTTCCCACTTGCCGGTCTAGTGGTTTTGCCTAGCTAGACTCTAACCTTACGATAACTTGTTTACTTGAAGTCATTTTGGGAGTAATTCGGGTTCTAAAAAGAACCACTGAAGCTAAAAAGAAAACTGGCTGTGACGTGGTAGCAGATGAAAGATGTTCCGCTGGAGTCAATGAAAAACCGTGAAGGAAGGAACAAATTGACTTACTTGTGAAAGGTACGCAGTGATTCAATTTGCTTTAGTCTTTGTTGTTGAAGAGCTGTTGCAGGCGGTAGCTGAGATTTTGGCGTCTTCGATGACCCAAATATCCAACTCATAATGCTTAAACTGCGAGAGATCGACCGAGAAGTATGTACTGCTAAAGCTTATGTTGCGGCCTTTTCGTCCGCCATTTTGAACTAATTATAAGCATGATGAAATGGTGAATAGCCGCTGACTATCGTGGGCTCAGGATATCCCAGAGTTCTTTTGTAGCATGGGGAGGAATTACAAAAAGTGCGGATACTTCTATCTCAACCAAATACGAAAAGAAAAGAGGGAAACTGTTTAGTTTTGCAGGCGCAAAACAGTGCTCTCTTTTCAATCAACATTATACGATCGACAGCGTCACGGGACAATTTGCTTCTGGCACTGATGTTATCGACAGACAAAAATGGGGATTTTATCTTCAATATTTGCATACCCGACACATAGCAAGTAATTTTGATTGTAATCCCTTCCTAATGAAAACGTGATAACTTTGTGTCAGCTGAAAGCTAATAACAAAATGAAAAGTTACATTTGACGTTGATGCGCCGGAAAGTCGAAATTGGTCAACAGAAAATGTCGTTTGTTTTGATCTGTCGTTAGTGCGCCCTTTATTTTTATTAACGTTTCCCCCAGCTTTGAAAAACAGAAATGGACCGGTTTTTAGAAATTAATATGTTTCGACGTTGACCCCCTATCGGTAATTTTTATCGATTTGAAATTCGCAGTTTTGTGTTTTAATAGCCAAGGTAAAGTACCTGAGAAATTTAGCACGTTTAATTCGAAACGCACTTGAAATCGATACACTTGCCGAATATTCAAAGATCTTGTTTGGATTGGCGAATGACGAGTGTAAATCCACTTTAGAATCTGCTGTCTTCCTCGATAAAATGCGACTTAACGGCATTCATTATTCCAGAAACATCCTTTCGTAATGAAAGTTTTCATTTTAGTTTAAACATTTGCATTAATAAATAATACGGGGTTATATTTATGCCAGCCACTCGCTCATCAACCCATTATTTTCTTATAATGACTTATTTGGCTTCGGTTCTTTCTAGGCTCAATTTCACGTCGGCCCTAATGAATCAAAACTTTTAGCTTTGACGCTCTCTTTGTCTCGGCGTTCAATGCAATTGAATAATTGTAATAGTTTTCGAAAACTTAAAACCTGTGTTTCGACTCTTTGTTTGGCCAGTAATTAAGTACAAACACTACAGGCGGCCTTGACAGAAGTACAGTTTTCACCAAGCGAGCTTTTAAAACAGCGATTAGAAAAGGTCTACGGTCGCCTCAATAGGCGAAAAACTTGTAGTCAAGCGGCCAAGTCCACAAATCACGCGTTCAGCCCATCGTTCGTCTTGACTTTTTTAAAATTTCTTCTAGCATGTTTTCCGTGCGTTTTTAGTCATAAAGGAGGACCCCTTTTATTATGATGATTTTTCTCCATGTCGCACGAACAGATCAAAAAACCGCTTAGACAAAGTTAACGTTGTAATTACCGTGGAAAAATCACAGCGTTCACGAATTTTTAAAAACTCGCGACGCTGAAGGCCGCTTACCGGCCGCTTACCGAGGCATTGAAAGGCAATCAAAGCTATTTGGCGTTGTTTGCAATAAGTACTCTTCTTTTTCCATTTATTTCAGCGGGAGGCAGAATTGAAAACAACTAAACACAGGTCACCAAATATAATGCTGTAATTTCGGGGCGAACAGTTTTGGCAACCCCGTTGGTAAGGTGTTGATGATCGTCAAGGCTAAACAATTAAGAGAAAGAAGAAAAAAAAAAAGTGGAAAATTCTACTGACAAATGTCGGTGTAAAGCAAATTTGTATTTTCCATTTCCTTGCCCAGAGGTACAATTCTTGTCGGTGTTGATTATCTTAAGAGGAGCGATAAAACTGGAGTGTTTTTTACCAAAGAACTGAGATCGCTCGGCAAACAACACTGATCGATTATGGATATCGCTTTCTCTGGCTCACACCTCCGAGCGTGGGATTAAAGATTATGTTTTCTTAAATTCAAGTGCCGAAAAAGACACATTGACAGCTAATGACTGGGCTATTACTATATATAAGGGAAACTTGTTTGACGAAAAACGCCACACGCTCCCGCGTTGTCACGTTCGCGACAGCCAACGTTTAACGTGAAAGTTTTCCCGCGGAAACCATCAGAAAAAAAAAAGTCGCGCGCCCAAAAAGGGAAAAATCGACGAAACTCACCGAAATCAAACGCTCTCGTAAATCGGCAAACAGATCATTTCGAACACATTTTACAAACAATCCCTGTGTTTTATAAAACAAAGACAATGGCCATAATTGAAAGCTTTGATTTTTGTCACTTGCATAGCCTCTTTAAGCCCAATAAATGTCGCACCGAGTTTACAAAGACCCGTCGCTGTCTCACCATCTGCCTTCACGCGCTAATGTAATCCGTGCGATTTTGTACTGGAGGCCTTTTTTGCTCAGGTTTTTCGCGAATCAACGCAAAATATTTCTCGCGATTCCCTTTTTCAATGGCTTAAAAGACGATTAGAATAGGCTCGATTATGGCCTATTCGACCCCCTTTCTTTCGGTGTTTGTTTAAGGCGCGCTCTAAGCGGTAGCCTCTTTGAACTGATTGTGTGGCCTGCCGCGTTCTTTAAGCGTCTACAAACATGTAATACCCATTCGAGCCATTTCATCACAGCCTCGCTTATTCCGAAAGCCGTGCCATTCATTCCTGCTTTTCTCTTATTTACCGATTCCCTCATTGTGCCGCTATTCATTGATTGTATTTTGTGGATGTAATCTATTGTTATGGAGATATTAGTATTAAGGCAATTGTAATTCACTCACCTTTGTTATTCATTTTATCTCGTCTTGATCGTCCATTTATTTATTTATGTCATCTCCTTCATTCAACTCCTCATGTATTTTTTATTATGTTGTTATTCCCGACCCTTGTCTCTCTGTTTCTTTTATACAATTATCAATATGCGAAAGCAAGATTTACAATGACTTGCCGCGGAGGTTCTGTCCACGGTTTTTTACAGCTGTGTTTTTCACTGAAACGACGGGATGCCAACCTAAATCGATGGAAGGGGGAGTTTTTTGTAAGGCTTTCTAAGCAGCAATAAGATTACAGATGCTTCCGTTCAAAGATGCATTTGAAGGAAATAATTTTCTTCGCGGGACGCCATCTGTTTAGGGTTTCTGTAATTATTATACAAATTCACCTTCTTTGAACTCGAAGGAAACCCCGAAGAAAGTGTGCTTCCCATACGCAAACTTTCTCTCGCCAAATTTTGTGTGTTTAGCCCTTAGTTGCCGCGTTTAAATGCTTGTTATCCGTAGATTGTTTCCTCTGACTGAGCACCAAAACTATTTGCTCTTTCAAACCACACACACATAGTTTACACCTAAACACAAAGGATGTAAACGAACGCAGTAGCCACGTATAGTCGGGAGGAAAGGCTTGCCAACTAGTGACAAGGGAAAATTTACGATGGTAACGGTATTTTTTCGTCCTTCACCGTGAAGGCTAGTGTCAAATAAACCCAACTGAGACAACAAAAGCTGACAACAAATTACATTCAATGCTAATTTTAATGTGACAGATCGGTGAAAACTTTGGGTTAGTTTTGTCAAATTTAAATTACAAGTGAAATTCGCTCTTGTAAATAGCGCGCGAGCGGACCATTTAGAATCGCTCTGGAACTGGCGAACCGAGTCGGAAAATTGAAGAATGTCCTTTAAGCAACTAACCCTTGAAATGAGGTCGATTGAGAATTATTTCAATATTCAAATATTCACACATTTAGCCTTATAATATACAAATTCTGACGCGCCGCGAGCAAGCAACGGTTTATGTGGTCAGAAATTTGTTCGTCTGAACTACTCAACATCTCCACGCTGTGAAATGTTTTCGTCGGCGATCAGTGAACCCAGAAAAAAAACTCGCTTGAAACTCGCACGGGATAGTAAAATTCTTGCTTGCTCGATAAGAATAATTTACACCAGTTAGTTGCTGTATTATACATAAATAGTTTCATTGTGATAAATAGATTTAAGAGTCAGTTACTTGAGCTAAAGGAGTAGATAGGCCACGGGCCTACGAACATCTTGTCCTTGCCACGACGTACAGTTACAGGGGACAGTGTACTGTCCGTTAGCCCCTTGAACGGCGTGAAGATGGGAATGGGGGCTGAGTTGGCTCCCAGGAAGTACGGGCATTCCAGAGGCGTTCAGAAGCGGAGAACTTGTGGTTGGAGCGCTTGGGTACAGTGAATGTGGGTACATTTGCCCACCCGTCAGCATATCGGGGCGTACAGCACTTGGAATCTCTAGTCCGCGGTCAAATCTTGATGTGGTAATGGAGTGCCCAGAACTTGAGTCGTAAGTGTACCCTGATGATACGGGCAGGAACGATCGCGTCTTGCCGTTCACGGTGGTCGAGTAAGGATCAGTCACGAAAGACGTTGTCGGAATACCAGGCGGACTGCACTTCAGCAATTCGTCAGAAGTTGGTAAACACGGCAGAGGGAATGGATAGCGATCCACTTTCTTGAGCAGTGATTTGGGTTTTCTCCGAGGTCTGTACTTGTAGTCTGGATGCTCCTTCATGTGTTGCGCTCTCAGATGCTTCGCTTCCTCGACGAACGGTTTTTTCTCCTCGTCTGTCAACTGCTTCCATTCCGCTCCCAGCCTCTTGCTGATCTCAGAATTGTGCATCTTCGGGTTGTCTTGGGCGATTTTTCGCCTCTCTTCTCGGGACCAAACCATAAAAGCGTTCATGGGGCGTTTGACGTGTTCCACTGGTTTAGCCATGTCAGTGAATCTTTACGTAGCGCGCGCTGTTCGGAATATTCAAGCTCCCAGAGACTTCTAGGTTGTCAAGAGTAAATACACGATCCGTGCTCGTCGATAGCTCGTTGAAACTGAACTCAACGCTGATTGTTTCACGCGGTAAAGATCAAAGCTGGCACCTCGGAGCATGCGTGCGAAATAATTGAGTTTCATTCTCGCTTTCACAAAGTATTCGGACCACGTCATTTTACGAAAAGGCTATCCAATTAAAATAAAGGAAGTTATATTTGAAAATTTCCCTGAAGAGGTTCCTTAGAAATGTTTTGCGATATTACCTTGATTGGCGTTTCAAAGAGATATTTGGATTTTGTAAATAATTTTCTATTTTGGTTTGGCGAAAGTACAATGGGCGAACTTTTGTTTTCTAGTCATCAATTGCTTTCCCATTGTTCAGAGACAATGCACTCAAAATTCAGCTATCTTTATGCTTTCAGCGGCCCTTGTGAGGCAAGCCGCCGAGAACAATGGCGAGTATGTTTTTCTTTTGAAAGTTCAATTCCGCACTTCCATCGCTCCTGGCGAGAAGTTTTCACAAACATTGCGTTAATATTCAACTTGCACTGGGAAATTATTAATTTATATTGAAAGTAAACCAAAGTAAATATCCGACTCTTTCTGTGGGTCTGTCATTTTCTTGCGACGAATTGCCTTACAAATGATCAATTATCGGGCCTTTTATTCGCCCGTTTAGCATAAGAATACTTTTCGCTTATGAAAGCTTTTGTCTCGCCGTGAAATTGCTAACTGCAATGACGAGATATTTCAGTAATATACAACAGAACCTTTTTTTCTTTTCCAGCGTTTGACCCTCGGCAGCAATTCTGCGTTCGCTCGCGCGAATTTGCCTAAAGCAGCGTATCGTTTCTCCCAGTTTTTGTACATCGATATTTAATATAAGTGGTGAGTTTATTGAAGTTTTTTTTCACAATTTATTCAATTATGGTTTGGTCGGAGGAGTTTGGTTTTACTTTTTCATTACTTATCGCGAGATGAAGGTTCGTTTGCATTTTCAATTCCTTGCCTATAAAGCTGGCTGATTAATCGCTCTAGGCAGTGAATGGCAGTAAAACATAAGTGCCCTTTATGAAAGACCCCACTTCCTTTCGTTTAATAATCTTTTGTTTGCGGACAATAGATCAGTCGTTATCATGGTAATTCCTGAATGAAAACTCCTGAAAGCTTGTTGTTAGAAGGGTTCCGTTGAGAGTATTACCATGAAAAAAGCTCGAATGAATCATCTAAATAGCATCGTCTGTGTGAAACAGATTTCGAATCAAAATTGTACCCAGATCTTTAAAAAAAAGCAGTGTCGCATTTAAGCGTTTTTTTCCCCACAATTTCTAAGAGAGCTATTTAAAATGTACCCCCGCAGAACTAAACATTTCGACAGCGCGCTGTTCAAAAAAGTCGCAAATGTGACATGTTTAAAAGAGTTGTTTTGGATCTTATTATTCTAATGACCTTTCTATCAGTCGGTGCTATCAATCTTGAGAGGCTAGGAATTATTTTCAATTTTAGGCAATCTTATCGAAAATGAGATCTGCAAACGAGCCGGAACTTGAAAGAGTGATATTCCAAACGCGACCCGCAACGAAAAATCTGAAGCTTTAGGCCTGGTAATTAGATCGAAAAAACAATTGCGCGCGCTTTTGTGTTGGACAAAAAATTGCCAGCCACAAAAATAGAATTCTGAACACACCGAAAGATCTTTTTTCTCGCCGTTTACCTATGCTTGTTTGCTTGTAAAATGAATTGGTTTGTTATCATTGTATATCTTTGCTCCGTTTAACAGTACAGACCATTGATAACGACCTGACTAATTAAGCCTTTACAATTCTGTGTGTGTTTTCTTTTAGAAAAAGTGAAATGTTTCAGGCGGATGCAAAAAATAATTATTCGAACCCAATTTTAATAATAGCTCGCCCTATTCTTTAAAAATTTATTGAAAAGAGAGCGGTATTTCTCAGAGCAAACAAAAATAAATAGTTTCGAGAGGTTTTTGCAAGAAAGGCATTCATCACGGTCGAAAAACTTATTTGCCCTTCAAAGGGCTTTCTTTGTCCACGGAGATTGTTTGCGGCCTGGGCGTAGAACATCATTCTAAAGTTTAATCGCGTCTATTGTAAGACCTTTCCCGTTCTTTGTTTTATGGTTAGATTAAGAAGCGTGAATGTAACATTGGAATATGCATGTCTATATTGAAATTTCCCCTGACTTCGCTGAAGGATGTGAGAGTTTTTTGTTGAAGTTCATCCCTCATTTCCTGTCATTGATGAAGAGCGAAAGGAAATTGAGACTGTTACTCGTGTTGCTGTACGCGCTTCACAAACGTTTCGCTCATCAACCCACTAGATTGCCATTGAAATGAAATACAAAGGAGAGAAACAAGAAGACACGTATGAAATGAGCTGTTCACGGCTTTATTCCCATCTGCGCATCTATGCATGATTGCATAAAACAATTTTGGACTTCCTTCCATGCGTGACCTGTTCTCGCCATAACAACCAGGGACTTGAAGAAAACCATCTCAGTTTTCAATTTATTTGAGTTCTAAGAGTCAGATAAATGAAAATGTATGCAAAATTACGCTTGGTTTGTTTAAGAAGCCTTGGTGAACAACTAAACAAACACAGTCTTTTGGGTTCGTTAGACTTCACCTAGGTGTCGTTCTGTCCGCTCTATTTACTAAGCTTTACCAGTCCATCTCTCGCTAGACTTAAAATGAGCATAGCTGTCATGGCGTACTCGAATTGATATTGACTTTTGATTGATTTTTTCTTTTATCAAATCAATCACTCGCCATACATTTAAATCTGGTGAAGACAAATTAAGATTTTTCTCAGTAATGCATCCTTTTTTTAAATTTTAATTGCTTCGGGCTGAAATAAATCGGGCTGCTACCTTAAGTGAAAATGAAATATGGTTTGACAAGACTATAGCGCCGATATTTCTTCATTTCTTAACGGTCCTTCTAGATAACTTGTTTACTATTTGTTACTGATAAACTGATGATCGGAGCACTACTCATATCGTTGAAAAAGATATGTGTACCGATACTGAAACAAATATGAGGCAAATTGACATTCGCTTATAAATATTTCCTTATTAAAGATTCTCTTTGAGTCGTATTTTTAAAACGGAGTTTCTTTCGATCTCTTACGCATGTCTGTATCCTCTGTGGAGATAATAGGTTGTTAAGTCAATCGCGGTCAGTCATGTATTGCAGTTCTTGTTTGACTGACTGATATTTAAGTCAGTGGTCTGCAGTTTGCTCTATGCTGGAGTACAAAACTTTTAAAAATGAAAGCAAGTCTTAATCGGTGAACAACTATACCATCTAAAATTCGAAGACTGGAAGACGCAGCGGCTTTTTATTTGAGATGGGAAACTTAGTGTTGATTTGTCGACAGTCAGAAATTTCCACGTATGTCATTGAACCATCTATTTACATTTATTTTATTTTTAATGATTAACATTACTTTTTTTTTATACTTGTCTTGGTCATAAGATAGTTGAATTTTATTTCGCTTAGTCCTTCAGCAAATTTAGAAATAAAAATACATCTTTTATTTCACCGACAGTGCGAAGCAAATGAAACAACTTTTCATGTAATAATCTTATGAGTTTGGAGTGAGATGGGTATAATTTTCGGTGAGATATGTTTAATTGGTGTCTCCTATTTGCCTGTTTCAAGTCATTTTTTTCTAGCTTTAGCCCGTAGCTGTATCAAATAAAAGCCTACACATTCACACGATTTATATTTAGATAAATGTCATCTGTACACCTTCAAAGCGACATTACTCGATTGAAACCTTCTTTAATCATTATGGGAGAAGAGATTTGAAAAGCAATTTTTTTAAATTGGTTAAATTTAGAATTAAATTTCGAGCTGCTTTTTAATCGTTTCATGGGTAAAGAAGGAGCCAGCTATATTTCACATTTTAAAAAGAAACTTTCGACAGTTGATTTACCCTTCAGTAAATACACTGATAAAGTGCGTTAATCATTTTTTGAAGCGTTTCAAAAGGCCTGTAATTTCATGAGTCTTTACCAATGCATCTCTTCGAATTTTTCTTTTGTGGTATTTTTACGTTGTTTCCTCGAGATATCTAGGTAGTTAACTCGGTATAAAAGCTTAATTTCTGAAGAATAACTACGACAAACATATTGTACATATTTTACCTCGTTGTCTGGGTATAAAGTTGTTTTACCGCACCGCAAAATCCGCGCGACTTATAGCCATACTTAAGAGAAGATTCTAGCTTAATTCCCTCGACGTATAAAGTCTAACATGCCAGATTCCCAGATTTGTGAATTTGTTCGCTAGCAAGTTATTGACCTTACATCTAGTCCTTTCAAATCAGTAATCACTGACGCAATTGAGAATGAAATCGACGCCTCTAATCTCGCGAAGAAATCACATATAACACGAGATAAATACATATGCGTGGTCTTGTTTTAAACTGTAAGCTTGTGAAGCCATGTTTTCGAAACAAATAAGTCAAACTGGACAAGAAGGGCATTTAGAACCTTTAAAAAAGTATATACATGGATAACCAGGCCACTTTAGCACTTAACCCAAAGAGGTTTGTTTCGAAACCACTTCCGAGAAAGCTTCAAAACTTAAATCCAAGGTCATCTGCTTAAAAAATGCTTGAATGAGTAATTCACAGACGCAACTGCATAATGAAACGGGGAAAAGTCTGCGATACGGCGCGCGCCTTTTTCGGTTTGACGAGAAAGGCAGAAAAACGAAAATTGACGATGGTGTAATATTCTCTCTGTTACCAAAATTGCAATTTATACACTTAAAAGATAGAACCTTTGATGGCCTTGAAACATGCCCTTGGGCAAGTGTAATATATCTCGATAATTTCGTCAACAGAACAGATAGACACAACTAAATAAGCTGCAATGTAAATATGGGTGATTATTTTCCTTAAAGGCTGAATAATCACATGAATCTGTAATTGTCTCGATTGAAATTAAAATGTTAGATCTTTTCGATCGGGGATAAAAACAGAATCCAATTTTTTCTGTAGGTGATCTGTTTATTATTATTTTTTCTTTTGCGAAATGAGGAAGAGTGCTTTTTGTTAAATCATGCAAACTCTCATCTTACCCACGTTTCATTTGCATAACGGTGAAATTCTACTCAGTCGGTAAACATTGGTAAACGTTCACGCTTTCATCGTAAACGGAACATCGTTTAAGGTAATCCAACACGTAAGCTAAGAAAAAAAATAATTCGCCCTGCGACTTTCAACGAATTGCATTAAAATGGTTTCCTCTCGAAGATAATTTTGCCCTTGTAGAAAAAAAAAAAAAAACTTAAAAAAAACTTATTTCAAGCAGCGAGATAAAAATATGGATACTCAAACCATTTAAAACTTAAGTTGTTTTACCCTTTGGGATTATGTCTCTGGATTAAGATTGCAAAACATAAATGAATTTAAGAGGTTAGTCTGTGTTCTAGAGCAACAGAACGCCCGCGAAAGCATGTTTGGCTTATTTACGAGTGTTCTTTTAGCATAGCGTCGTCTTTATCGTGCCGACTTCTTTGTTTAGCTCTTGACTTTCATTCGCTAAACAATGCTTCATTGTCTCAGCTGCTAACACCAAACTTTGCGAGTAATTTGTACTATTCAATGGAGCCGAATTTTCATTAGACCTAAAGACTCGCGCTATTGTTTGTCAAGGATGAAATAACATTCGAAAATTTGTTGTTTATGTAAATATCAGCTGGGGGTAAAAGAGCTTGAAAAGATTTCTACACCACTGGGAAAATTGCTTTTATTCTTATGGTGGTGTGAGCGTAAACAAAGGCTTTCTCAGCAAGCGACCCATTTCAACAGAGTTCAGTTTAAAACTTTGGTGGCTTTTCGTGTGCGACTTCAATAGCATTGTTTCGCGCGGACAATACTTGCATCTCTTATTTTTATTTAAAGATTCCTTATAATTGCTGCAAAGTAACCCAGAATGAAAAGGAATAAAAGAAAAAAAAACCTATAAAAAGGTTATCGAAGCCTTCCTAAAAGTGTAGGCGGAACTGCCAAAGAAGTGCTTTTTACGTATGTATATTTAAAATTGTAGCATTGTTTCCAGGCTTGTTGGGCCTCTAACATTAGCTACACGTACGTATGGTTTACCGGTAAAAAGTGACAAGAAATGGTGTTTGTAATCTGCATTACTGGACGAGGGGACAGTTTCATTGACAACAAAGACATTATTTTGGATTCTGTGTGGGTTTTGATCTTAAGTAATTTGCCTTCGGTGACCTTCCTTTTGTAAACTGCAAACCGCAGATAGAGAAACCTGTGTTTTGGCCGCCTGGCTTTTTAAAAGGTCATCACGTTAAATTGAAATCTCGTAGAGATACCGCTTTGGAAGGCAGCCCTAGGGGTGAAAGCGTTTTTGTTAAAAAAGAGAACTTTTGTTTCTTTTGAAATCGTTAAGCGGACAGATGGTCTGCTAAAAATGAGATTACAAGTTTACAGTACGATAGAAAAAAATGAAACAAAGGTTATTCGAAACAGTGCAAGATTTATTTTATTTCCCTGGGGCAAGAGATAAAAATATCGTGACTGTAGATCGGCTTGCAGTAGAAGAACACTCGTATTGCATCTGAAGGCGAATCGGAGTAGCTAACAACAGCTCTGATTGTTTCTCTAAGAAAATAACAATAAAGCAATTCAGAAAATTCGATATCCTGCCAAGCCATAGCAAAGAAGGCTTCAAGCGGCGTCGAACTAGACATAGCAGACTCTGTTTAGCTATGCCAATGTCTCCTAAAGTAATTTCTCTTCAAAACGAAATAAATACACAATTCTCAGTGGTAAATCGGTGTATTTACAACTCGGCAAACTCGTTTAAGCATCGAATTACTTCCCATTAGCGGAATATTTTGCTCTTTCTGTGCGCTCTAATTTGTAGCTAGAATTTTACGATCTCTCGCAGTGTTTATTTGGCTTTCCACAGAGAAAGTAAATTGCAAACTTCCTTGTCCTAAATCGGTCATCAATCTCGGCTATATCAGTAGAAAGTGATCGATTAGTATGGATAACTGCTTTGCCTTTCGCCGCAAATTTCTTGAGCCCCGGGAAAAGCGATTTATGTTCTCGTTCACAACAAGTTTTCTGTAGATTCTCTCGCACGGCGAGGGCTAGTGAAAAAACAAACAAAAAAAAGGATAAGATAATAATAAGTAAATATAAAATTTCGTTGGTGCTCACAATTTTGAGGTTCCAATTTTGAGGATATATTTTTTACAAAGAAAATTCAGCATAAGGGTAGAGGTCAGTATAAGAATTAAGATCGTATTTTTGTTGTACTAGCAATCAACCATCAACCATTTTTTCAATGTATATGGTAAAACTAAATTTCAGGGAATCTTTAAAAGATTTACAAAAGCTCTATATTCGGGTTTTGAGTAAACACTTCTTTATGTATGCAAATTGGCTACTTATAAAGTGGAAGTGAGGAGTGAAAAAGAATGGAATGAGCAGGTCATTACACAATGGAGATTCAAACACTCTCGTCTGAGTAAACTGATATAATTCTCGATTAACTTGACTGATATTGGTAAAGCAGGCCTTTAGAGTATTCATCTTCTTCCAGCACCTTGGTATGCAGAACAGTGTTTGATCATGTAACCAACACCTCAAGAATGTAAATTGGCATCCATTTCACAGTAATCTTCCTTAAGCATCGACTTTGTGCTTAAGCCAACCATAACTTGGTATATAAGCGCGGGAAAATTCCCGCGCTTAGCTTAGCTCCGGGTTGCACTTTTTTGGGTTCCAGCTTCTATTGGCTGACCGCGGTGTTATTGTTGGTTATGGTGACTTTAGATTGATTACTTTTGTTTTGGTTTTGCGAACATCATTGCAGAAAAGCACTCAACATGAGATTTTGATTGATTTCAAATGTTGTCATTAACTTGAAGTTAATCGTCAATTGCCAAGGTTACTCTCATTACACTCGAGTGCTTTTTGGTAATTTTCGAGATCAAACCAGGGCAATATTTTTTGTCAGCGGGGTGTTACAAAGAATCTGCTGTATCTCTCCTGCAGTACAAAATATAAATTGACCTTTCAAGTCCTTATAGAGCAGCAGATACATATACCTCATTTGAAATCGAGCCCAGCACGACCCCAGTTTTATATTTCAGCATTGTACCATCGTGTGCACGCCTTATTTTTCTTAGCAATCTTTCTGACAAAGTTAAAACTGTGGGCTAAACTAGCTCAACAGGGGTAGTATCGTACCCGTAAATACAATTGTCCCAGGCTACACTAAGCTTATTTTCAGTTGCTGTAATTGCAGCATTAAGTTCAAGTGACCTTGGTAAAATGGTTGACTAGGATTCATGTAGAGTTAATTTTTTGCCCAATCACGGTAAATTCAAATAGGGGCAGTAAAACAAAGGGGGATGGGGGATGGGGGATGGGGGATGGGGGAGGGGGAAGGGGGTTGTTATCAGAGACTAGCAGTCAATTACTAGATGAAATATTGCTCGACAAAGATATAGTTCTAGTTTGCAAACACTCAAAAACACAGACGGGTTCTTTCTCTGCTGTATCATGTAACAAGAGGCGACCGAAGATTTGCCTCTGTTCGTATGTGCGCAAAAAGACGTAGAATGTGAAGTCTGAAGAATAGACCAGTGCTCTGTGTTCTGGAAAAAACAACAACAACAACAACAATAAAACAATAACAAAGGAACACACGTTTATTTTAACAACCAACATGCACTGAAGACAAATTTGGTCTTAAACCGGAGTGTCTGCATACAGGCACAAATTTGGCTAAATGGTCAGAAATAATAAAAAAAATTGCTTTATTTAATTTGTCGCTATCGTATTATTTGAGATTGACATCCTGGTCGCGTCTATTTTATATCGGAAAAAAGTCAAGTCACTCTACCATGCGATCTTCGATTTTCGAAGAACAATTAATTTTGTCAAAACATTCCGCATCGTGGCATGGAAGAAAAGAGTGATTCCCTAATGCCGTTATCACAACTACACGTAAAAGCCTGTCTGATCATGAATGCATCTCTTACTGAATTTACTTTTCCAAAATGCGCCTTTTACTTAAAGTAACGAGGCCTTTGAGTTTTTACTCGTTGGATGAGAACTTGACGAGTCGAAAGATTCACAGAATATTCGGTGAATCATGCCTTCTTTATAAAGACGACAGATGAGAAATTGTACTCATCGTGCGCTGAGTACAACCGAGTAAACTGTTTTCTCTGGACCGATCTGGATAGCGAATCAAGTTCGTAGTAAAGCTAGACATCTGGAGGGTTTCTGAGCGCTTTTAGTTAGCCCATTGCATTTTAAGCTCGTGACTTAACTGGTCCATATCACTGGTAAATCTCTAAATGTGCATCAGTTGTTTCATTTATTACCTTACATGCAACAAAATCTCCCAATAGATATAGAGCTGGTGAACTAGTTTTTGTGGTTAGAAAAGGCGAAATGTTTGCAGTTCTTTCCTTTGGGTTACAGACTTGTCTTTACTTTTTTCAGGCTTGGCTAGAGATCCATATATTTCTTCTCTAATTTAGCCATCTGATAGTCTTAGCTAGTTAAAACTGTTCCTTACTCTTTCCACTGATCTTTGGTTTTGTTTTGTTTGTTTTTTGTTACGCATTGAAACTGCAATAGAAAACTCTACATATAGGTGGTGCGTTAAAAGGGACTAAAGTCTGTTTACTTCAACGAGAGAAAACTCTCTGAATTATATTTACATTATCTTGATTGTATACGAGGCATAAATACAAAAAACGTTTTAAAGTGGATCGAGTTTGGTAGCAAGGAATCACATTCAAACTAAGTTTTGTTTTGGTCGTTATTGGAGCAAGCCAGCGAGGCAAATTAGGTTCACGCTTTCAGATCGACAGACAACGCCCCTTAATTTTCATAGACATGTAACATGTAATAAAGTTTATTACTTTCACAATATAGAGATTTTTCCTGCACGAGCATCTGGCGATGGTGTTTTTCTCCGGTAAGCGAAGCTCAGTTCTTACGGCTGAAAATATATCATCAAATGGTGATCGTGCCACTCTTTTTTTCTTTTTTTAAAAAAAATACATTTATTACCAAAAGATATTCACTTGACATAATACAATTGTATAAAAATAGTGTAGGGCGGCAAGCTTTAGTTTGTTATTCACAGCGTGGGGGTATGTTATTAAATTGGAAATAAATGGGACAGTTTGCACGAAGGGACTTCGCAAGAGGGCGAAACATTTTCCACCTTTGATGTGGTTTTTCTTGATGAATTCACTATCTTATTTAACCATGGCTAAAGCATCCCAGACGAATTCCTAGCCGTGTGAATTGAACAAGAAAGGCCGCTAATAAAAGTAATCAGCTTGTGCTAAACTAAGATTATAAATTGCATTTTGCGAAGTTATTGTATTGCAAGGGAATTTCTAATAGGTGTGAGAAAAACCTTCCCTTGCAAGATAATCCTAAGTCACTATTATTTATTTATTTTTTCTTATCTCGATCTCCGAACACAAAACCGGCAATTAACAAGTGATTTCCAATATCAAAGCATTGAATTGTAATCGTAATATGATTGTCTTTTCGGTCAGATTTTCTAATCAAAAGAAAAATAAAATTGAGCAAAATTGAATTTAGTTGTAGTTTATTACGAGGCCAGTTTAATTTCGAACATTTGGAAAGGGAAGTTAAGATCTGTCGCATACTTCCTGTACAAAGCAACGCTTTTCAATTCTAGGAACTGGATAAAAAGAATTTGGCCGTGGTTTCAAAGACTTCTCTGTGATTATTATATCGAAAAGTAGATTTTTTTCACTGTGAATTCTTGTCGTTTGTGTGCCTGGGAATTCTGTAAACAGAACAATGAGCAATTGAAAAGAACCAAAATATATAACATTTGTTACGCCCCTTCATAATTTTGCGAGTCCAAGAAAACCACACATTTAAACTGAGAAAACACTGACGAACCAGTGTTGTACTTTCTCTCTTAAAATTATGGTCGGCACGCCATATTTTTTTCCATATCAACCCAGACAAAAGTAGGATTACTTCAAACACCTGCTGCTTTACTAGACTACGAATGGTTTTGAGGTGAATAAATCTCTTTTCTTTTCAATAACACGGGGAAAAATAATTCAGTGTCTCTTGTGCGACTTGTTAAGGAAATGTCTTTGCCTTCGATGCTGCATTATTCCTCGAAAAGCAAATCTAATTTTGTGGCATATTAGTTAAGTTTTCTGGAGCTTGCATTGTAAACAGTCAAATCTAAAGATGAACGATATAATTTTGAATTTTACATCTCTTGGGAGTTTGTTGTGCAAGAGTAGAGAAAAATCTGTAGATTTTAATTGATGGTTTGGTGCAGCCACATGGCCGTTGGAATAAGGAATTAGAACTGATGCAAGCATGGTTTCTCACAGAGTGTATGGTAAATGCAGCGGATATTTTTCACACTGTTTATGAACGGTGTATTCGCGTCTTAGCGTATTGCGCGGCCGTGACTGTTTCGGGATTTTTAACTAACCGAAACGAAAATCTCAACACATATATAGGAAGTGCCGGCCTTCTTTGGGTAACCTCTAGTGAACGTGAAACTGAGTCAGTTTAGTGTCAAACACTGGGAACGTATTGTTTGTTCGGTAGAGGAAAACGGTATGGATTTAGCGTCCTGGAAAATATTTGAAACTGATAGAGTTAAACAGAGACTTTAAAAAAAAAAAAAAAACATTGGAAATACAACTTCAACTTGCACAAAACTTGTTTTTGACTTAAACCTCATTGTACAAAGAAAACAAAACTTCGCTTCTTTCTCTTTTCATTAGCTAGGCCTTTGTATTTATCAGTCTTACTACAATAGGGAAAAAAAACTCGCAGATATATTAAGATCACAGGCCAACCACATAACAACTAAATTATATAGAAAAGCTAACTTGTTCAATTCTCACCCCTCGACGCCTTTTGTTTTGAAATCGAAAGAAAATTGACCTAGTTTTTGAAACGAAGCTTAACTTAAAATTGTCGAAAAATCGAACATATTCAGTGTTGTTTTCCTGGTATGCCAGAAGTATAATAACCTTATTTTATTAAACTGTGTAGGATAAAATCTCGTTCGGAAAAGAATAAAGAGAATTTGATGAAATTTGTTAGATTTTAAGAACAAATAATTGTCCACAATACCAATGTTGAAATTTGCCGACAACACCGAATTTTATTGGAATTTTTTTGTTTATCAAAGAGATCAGTCAATTCTGATATGAAAGAAACAATACTGCTATCTGCTGAAAGTTATGATCGTGTTATAGGTTTTTGGAAATCCATTGAAAGTTTAAGCAACTTGTTTTCTATCCACGACGCGTTTCTGAGAATGCAGCTGATACAATACGGGAGAAAGAAAATTTATTCGCAGTAAACAAGCGTTGTTAGTTTTTGTAGTCTGTTTGCACTGAAGGTTGAATTAACTTTCGCAACGAGCTCGGCTAAAATAGGCCGAATTTTGCCAAAAGGAAAACAATAATTTCATAGCAAATATTTGTTATCAGAAGAAGAACTTTTTTTCTACTTTACATACGTCAGTTTTGAAACACTGGCCAACACTGAACACTGAACTGTGGAAGTTAAACTTATGTCAAAGTGGTTCTTGACTAAGCGGTTCAGTCTGAAATGGCATGGTGCAACATTCAATTTATTTCGCATTGACTGCTTTTAAGCTTCATTTCTCTGCAAGCTGGTGGTGTTGTGAAACTTTTCTTTCTTTCGATACCACGATACCCAGGCAGATAGAGACCGATATTTCCCGATTCGCGCTCCCATAACGGACGGCGTCTTGTTTGCCGGCGAACGAACTCAACAAACACTCATCCTCTATTGAGCTATAATTAAAGCTTTCGATATTTGAAATTATCTCGTCGGATCCCTTTGTACTTGGCGCTAATTTACACACATACCCCTTCTACTAATAGAGCGGTGTTCCGGACACCTTGTTTCCTTATCAGTCCGATCGCGGCCCTGATCTGCATTATAAAATCAATCGGCTAAGCTTACGGAAAGGAAAAATTAAAACTTGCCTCATAACAGTTAAATAACCGCCCACGGCTATTGTACTTTTTCACCTTGTGTGTTGCTATGCCGGCTACTCAGCTGAAATCTAATAAAGGTTATCAACGTGAGCTTTTCTCTTCTTCATTTCACCTTGTTTGCCTACCTAGTTTGCAGTTAATGACTGAAAAAAAAAAAAATAAAACCTCCGCGAACATCACACGTGTGACTTTACACAAGCTTTTCCCAGCGAAATAGGTCACACAAACCTTATGATCTTCTCTCCGGCCAATAAACTCAACACAGTGTGCTAATCAAGCTTTGCGTTTTTATTTATTGTTTTCAACAACCGGCCCACCTAGGCATTGTGCGATCGTCTTTAGGCGTGGTCCAAAACCCGTTTTCAGCTCAATAGCGCCGGCTTCTACTTTTCTCCAAACAATTTGAAAGTTGTGACGAAACAAGAATAGCAATAAAGACCAGTTTCTGATAACTGACTGTAGCTTTGCTAAATCAATTTCGCCTACAACGTGGCGAAAATTTGACAAAGGGGTAAAATCCAAACAAGGTCTCGCTTTTCAAAGTGTGGATAATTTTATTCACCGGGTAAACCACTGTTTAATTGTGTTCGAAAAACAACTGAAATATCCATTGAATAGTTTGTTTTTTTTTTTTATCCAGGGGGCAGGGCTGCCTATCCTTTGAAGAACCTTGGTGAGATATTTTTGATTAGAATGGTAGTTCTGAAAATATAGAGGTACATCAGAACATTTTATCGTAGTTACTGAATAAATCTCTGTATTCTCCTTGTCTTTCTGTTTGTGGTTGGGTTGAAATTGAAACTAAGAGAACTTAGTTGTCAATCACAACCTGCCAGTTAAAAAAACCGTTCAGTATTAATTGAAAAATTTTCCCAATGAATTTCGATTAAACAGTTACTCAGTCCCAACAATATTAAAGCAAAGTCTTTTTTTTTTTCATGAGTTCGCCTGGCATAACAGACATCGACTAGCTTTCAGCGATAGATAGCACACGTGCATGGGATTACCTCTTTTGTCTTTCTTCAATTTTCATCAAAAGCGTTGAAATCGCTAATCTGACGTTGATCCGATTTGAGCACCCGCGTCAAATAATTGTACGAGTCGCCTTGTTTGCCGATTGATAACAATTCTCGTGGATTATTGCCTGACTCGCCGGCTTGCAAATCCTCTAACACTTTTTATTCGGATCGCATTGGATGCGTTCGTTACGTTATAAATAGACCTAAGGAAACATAGGCTCGATTTCCACCACTCCCTCGAGTCCGGTCTTCGTTCCTCCCCCAGAAGAAACTTCGGGGAAGGAGCGCGGCCTTCTTTCCCAACAGCGGCTGGTAAACGAGCCTAAAGGGAACACCGCTCTGTGCTAGTTATGTCTAGCAGTGGACGTTATTTCGCCACAAAGGACATAGAGCCTTATTGTTGTGATCAGGTGAAAGCTTTACAGTTTGCTGTCTGTTTTATTTCGAGTATGTGTCTACTTGTTAAGTCAGTGACTCTCGCTTTGTCGCGATTTTCTACTGAAAAACAACGCAAACTTGCGGGTTTTTTCTTTCCTCTTTTTCGCGGTTTTCGCCACCTTGGGCGCGCATCCGCATCTCGCTCCGTCTATTCCCGCTTCTGACAGACCGTGCGGTTTATTTCCTCTCGGCTTCCCACCCTGTCCTATTGTTCCCCCCAACCCCCCTCCACAAAAAAAGGACAGGAAAATAAAATAAAAAAACAGATTAAGCTCTGGAATGAAACATTACAGAATGAAATGGGGCAGAGAGTCTGATTTCAAGCTATCCTGCACTGAAGAAATAAGTACTACAAAACGTTTTAGTCTGAACTCATGCATTTCTACAACAGAGCGGTCACTTTGATTAAACCGACTTCGACCTGAAAAAAAGCCGTAATATATATCCTTTGGTTATGAACCATTGATGTCACGCCCGGCCAGCCGTGAATAACGCCTGAAGACCGTCTTTGGGTCAAACGGCGATCTTCACGTGAGTCGAACCAAACGCATAATCAAAGGTCTAAAGGGGTCATTTTGACTTTACCTTGGAAAACAACTGAACAAGACCTCTTTTGTTATTTATTTGGTGTGGCAGATCGATTCGACTGAATTAAGTTCGACGTTTGACTCAAACAGGCGTTCTTTTATTTATTTGAGTCGACCCAAACTATCATTGGGTTCGGCTCATGTGAAGTATGGCGTTTGACCCGGGCCTTAAGCTTCCTATTAACCAATTAACGACCTGCAGGCCTAAACACAGTTGTCGCTGACCAAAAAAAGAACTATGATGATGTCCCCGAATGACAGTAGGGGACAACTGAAAGTTCTACTATTCCAGACACCCTCCGGATAAACTTAAACAGGCAGCTACAAACCACCCTCCAACCCGTGGCAATGGTCAACATCCACAACTTTGCTAAGGGATCGGAAAAAAAACGGTTTCCAGGACGCAAAAAACTGGATTTGGACTTAAAAAAATAGTTTTGGACTCGGGAAAATGAAACGGTTTTAAAAATCGGGGAAAAAATGGATTTGGCCTGAGAAAATGTCAGTTTTCGGATAGAAAAAACTGGGTGGGTGATCGAAATACCGGTCAGTTTGAGATCTGAAAAACTCTGAAAAAAACTTGTACACTAATAAACCAGAGCAACCGACCATGTCCAGGGTATTCTCGTTATTGGACTGGAACTAGCTTGCAACCGAGGCTGATGCGGGGAGTCCTCTCGACAATATTCCCGCGCATGAGCCTCCATTACAAGCTAGTTCCATTCCAATACCGAGAACACGAATATGGTTTATTCCAGGGGTGGTGGTGGAGGTATAGAAATACACTTCAATAAGAACACTTCAGTTTACGAAAGCACAGACTGCAATAAAACGTTTGACGAGTTATTTATAAGCCATTATTGCATGCAGTTAAGTGTAATATAGAGAGTTATCAACACCTCCCATCACTTGTCCGAAGCCGAGTCTGACAACATAACAGTATCAGACCTTTTTTCCATGTTCTTTCCTTGTACTATAAAAATTCGTGGTCCTTTCAAAGTCTTTTAGTACATCCTTATAGAACTCTATGCGTGAGTTGAAAATAGTAATTAAAACAAAACAAAGTAAAAAAAAAAAAAAGGCCAAATACTTTTACCCTCCGGACGGAATCGGAAGAAGAAACGTCCAGCCGAAACTAAACCACAACTCATTTTATTAAAAACTGCTCGACTGCCGCTGTGTCTTTTTTCACTTCCTTTTGTAATCAGTCTTGTTTAACGGATCCTATGGTGATATGAGTTTTAATAAACCCGAGTCAATAAAACTAATATTTCTGTCTCTGCGGTGGTTATTTCGAAGGCTTCGAAGCTCGGGGGTGCTTTGTTTGGCTATGTATGAACTGTCTCTTGTTTTTTATTAAATTTGGAATTTAATTTGATTTGTTTCAGGTCTCTTTTCTTTTTTCTCTCCTCGAGTTCATTCAAGCGTAAAGACACTGCCTTAGTGGATTTAAGTCGGTAAGACCTGTTAATACAAGACCGTGATGTTTCTCGATGCTAATGACACACAAGACATTCTTTGTAAACTTATCTGGACAAAGAGCTCCTTGCATTTCCAAACCTCGAGCTTGAAACCAGAACTTAAATTAAACTTAACGCGTTTCGAGAGTTTTTACAAGTTTATTAAGTTTTGTTGTCACTAAAGAAAAATGCGGGCAGTTCATTGGTCACCAACATTGTCCCCTGTGTGACACTAGTGATTACTTTACACAATAAATGTTAGGCGCTTGTAATGAGCTTTCCTTTGTTATCCAAATCGTACGGTTTTAAGGCATAAGGTGATTAGCTTTTGCCAGCGGACGTTTTGAAGCTTTCATCGATAAAACGTCGCCGTTTTGCTGTTTAATACGCCATTTCCGGAGCCTTTTTACCAAAGTTGACAAACTTTAAAGAACCATAAAGTATGGTTTCGTTGTGAGAGGCTCGTTGTTTAAGATACGTTTTTCCTTCCTCGCTACTGTAAACGGTGTAATCGAAATAGATTGGTTGGACAAACAAACAAACGAACGCTTTCAAGTTTGAACTGCCAGACCGACTTGGGAAAGAAGTTCAAAGAATTGAAGCGATCTCAAGCGGCGCACGTTTCCATGTTTCCGGCAGATTCCAAACCATTTGCGTCATCGAGGAGACGAAGAAATCTTGAGGTGCCCGTGAGTGGAATGTGCGTGCTCTTGGAAAAACAAAGCTTCCATTAACAACTGTCATATATTAAGAGAAATAACACACGCTGACACCGCTCTTGACGGAAACGAACTTTAAAACGAAGTGAACATTTCACTGAAGGCTCGAAAGTACACTGAAGACAGTCTCAAGAATTTCATTGCCTCATCTGGTTCATTTTGGTCAAGCTGCTAAAGCCACGATGGTTTCCACAAACTCAGGGACATTCCTTGAAAATATCGACACAACTCTGGTCAACTTTTATGTCGCTTTCTTACTAACAATCGTGTTCTTTTCTTTGCTAGCTAACATCATAGTTCTCACGGCATTATACGCTCAGAGGGCAAACCTCCGAAACAGTATGGACATGTTTATTGCAAATATGGCTGTGTCAGACATTATTTCATCGTTTTCGGCCACATTTACTCTTAACAATGCTAAACTACGGTGGAGTAGTGGAAGTGGAACTTGTAAAATGTGCTATTATCTGGTTTTTGTATCATATGCAGTGACTGTGCTTACACTGTGCCTAGCAAGTGTGGATCGTTTTTACGGAATCTGTCTGCCAACGAAACACAGGCAAGTTTTCCTTCTCAAGAAACAAAGGATTTCCATCTGTTTGATATGGATCTTATCATGCCTGTTGTTTGCACCTTATATTTACGCCTACGAAGTTGAAGAATTCAAATTTTCCAGCGGGAAAACAAATCAAATATGTACGCAAACATGGAACACTGACAGTGAGCAAATATACTATTCATTAGTCGTGTTATTACTGTTGTTTCTGGCGCCCATTGCTTTGTTCATCTTCGTTTTTGTCAAAGTGTTTCACAAATTACAAGAGCCGAGGAGCACGGCTTCAGGAGGGAACGCTATTCTTCATAAAAAGCGCAAGCAAATGACGTTTATGCTTTTATTAATGATCACTTCGCAGTACATTTGTTGGGGTCCCGCCGTTATAGGGAACATCTTACACATCTCCGGTAATACTCCTCGCAGCTACTTTAACGTTTGGCTGCTTTTCGAGCTTCTTCATTTTCTGCGTTCAATAGTTTTTCCTTTGATTTACCTCGCAATGTATCACAACTTCCGCACAAGTTTGAAAGCGTTGTTTTCTTTTTGTTGTTCAGCGGCGTCTGACACCAGCAACACTACTACTACTGGTGCAATGAACAATCTCTCACAGCCATCTTCTGTCCCAGTATCCTACGCGGCCTCTGATCGTTCAGCTTCGTACGTTCCAGAAGATGACATGTACACAACTATTTAGACAAACAAGTTTAACTTGGCGACTTGTAAATATCATTTATTACATGTTTTGTTTGTACTTGCTTAGCCGCTTATTTATTTTTTCAATAAAACTGATTTTAATGCTAGTTTGTTTCGATATGATTGTCTCTTTCTGGCCTAAGATTTATATAGTTATTCTTGGTTTTCACTTGACGTCATCACCGCCATATTGGATGATATTAACAAACGATTCGTAACAAATTTCTTTTGTTTGGGTCATCGAACACGCATGGCCGCCAGACCTTTGTTATTTGAGGGTACTGTTTCTTTAGGGTAATCTGAATAAGGATATCAGTGATCCTACATCACTCAGATCGCAGTGTTTCAAAGAACCAATGAGTCTTTGTCCAGAGTGGATTCATCGGTTCCTTTGATGCACCATGATCTGAGAGATCTTTGATCACTGATGCTGATCCAGATCACCCCCAAAGGAACTCATTCTGAATTTCTTGGGTTTCAGGTTGCAAACCATCAGTAAATCTGAGCGGCAATAAGTAAAAGAGGAGAGTGACAAAACAGCTTCTTACCACAAAAATCAGATCTTTACACAAAAATGAAACTGACGGTCGGAAGTTTTCTTGGTACTTGAAGTTAGAAATATTGACCCAATTGACAAAATGTCACCAGAATTTTATAGTTTCCAATTATGGATCTAGCTAATCTTTTTATTTTTTTATAGTTCTTTACAATTTATCGTATTATTTCTGTAATCAATAGTTCTCTTCTTTGCAAATACCTTGTAGATAGTCTTTTGGCTGTACTTTTTTTTTTAAATTTTTAGACAACATCAGCATTGCTATAAGTAAATGTGTTACCTTACCATACCTAGCGAGCTACAGTTGATACCAGTAAATAAATGAAGTAAAACCACACCACTGATCGTTAAAATAAGTTGTTATATCATCCTCGAGATGATTTCAAAGCGTAAGTTCTTACTGTAAAGCTAGCCCTGTACTGCACCAGATTAGAGAAAAGTTAGACCCCAGATTTGAGAGATTTCAGTTCTCTCTTTCCCAGACCACCTCTTTTGAGTCGAATTGTCCCCAGCATTTCCGGAAGAAGCAATTCGACCCGAAATTAACGGTCTGGGGAAAAGATAGACTATTCACAGCCTCTCTATTTTTCAACGCACGCGAACGAAAAAGCGAGCGAAGCAAGCGCAAAACACGCGGGGGATGGGAGGGCAGGAGAGCGAAGCGAGCCACCCTCTATCCTGTCAAGTCTTCCGTTTTGCGCTGGCGTCCAGTTTTCTCGCGATTGTATCCGCGGGTTCAACGATCGAGTACAAATACGACAAGATAAAGGGCTGTGAGCAGTCTAGGGAAGAGAGAACCGGAACTTGCAGTCAAAGTTTTTCCTACCCCTGTGTTCTCTCTTCTGCTAAGAGCTTCTTTAGATATCAGTTACCGATGGAGGAATTCTTGTCCTCACTACCTAATAAAACACTCTTTATTTTACTAGAAGAAACAAAAACAATAAAACTATAAAATAAACTTAAAACATAAGCAAGGCATTTTTAATGTAAGGTGGCTGGTAACCTGACAACAGTTTCCAGTAAGAAAGCCCTAGCCAAACTTGCGCAGAGAATTGCGTTGGGTGGCCAAACGGACTGCAAATACAAGCAAATTGTAAAAAATGCCCCTTTCAAGGCAACGGTCCTCCATGACCGATATCCTCAGTGTATTTCATTGGCTAATGGGTTGCTGTAACAACGACTGGACGTCACTCAACTTGCGTTGACTTGGGTTTGTTGGCCAAACGGTGAAAAACTTGCATCGACTTCCGTGCAAACTTGATCTCCACCAAAGTGAGCGCAAAACATCGCAAGTCAACGCAAGTGCACGCAACGCCTGGCCAAACGGAGTGGCAAGTAGACCCAAGTTTTCAACTGCGTCTACTCTTGCGTGTCCGTTTAGCCAGCTATAAGGACTTTGAATTCACGGATAAACATTACCAATCTTTGCCCAATGATGTTTACAATATAGCTGCCCAGTGATTGGTGAAAAAAGGTGCGGTCATCTTCATGGCATAATAAGTTACCATAGCAACCGTTTAAAGCACTCTTAATTGTAGCTTCAAGTGCTCGTAACTCAAAAACGAGCTCCACGACCAACATATCATTAGCTAACTGATAATGTTGTTGAACAGTAAGTACAAGGAATCTTTGTGGCAGGATCAAAGGCTTGAGCCCGGGAACACTTGATTATAATGGCAGTTTACTGATCAGTTCTTTTCCTCGACGCTTCTTCTGCATCGTGTGGCCTTTATAATTAAATCCTGGCTGAGTTGTTCAAAGCCCGATTAAGCTCACCCAGAATTAGCGAGAATTTTGATTTCATTTTTGCAACTTTTTGTGAAGTTTTCAGTCTACATTATTTGTCCCTCAGTTTTGAGTTGGAATAATCTCAAACTGCACAAAACATAAGCAGTGACAAAAATTTCTACAAAACCAAAATTAATACTTCGTTTAACTTTTCATCCTAGGTTAACGCTAACTGGCTTTCGAACAAACCGCCCGGAAATAGATTGGTAATTCCCCTATAAAAAGCAATGAAGAAACTGTCTAATCGTGTTTTTGACAGCTTGCCTCACATTCCTCATCTTCCAACAGTAAAGAAGAGAGTTTAAAGACGAGTTAAACAGTAACAGACAGTAGCTGATTGCGAAAGGAAAAATCAGAGCCGACTTCAGTCCACTGGTAATTAACTTAGCTGAAACAACTCCATAAGGAAGGTAACAAATCACCAAGCCGATCTGAATGAATAACGCACTAGATACTGTTCTTCTGTATCGAGTTATGTTTAATACAGTTGTCCGATTCTGAACGCCAATTTGAACGTGATGTTGCCTGAGAGACACATACATCCTTGCATAGGACAGTCCTGAGGTTAACAAACAAAGCAAGGGCGCACTGCAGCTCGCAGTCAACGCGATGAAGTCGTTCCAGAAGTACGTTGTGCTAACGAACACGCTCGCGATCCAAAAGAAAATTACCAACCCACGAACGCGCCTCGAAGTTACGACCTGCCTGTATCTCAAAGCTAACTGAAGAGCTAAGAGCCTGTCCACACTTATGGCGGTCAGCGTTGTCATGGAAACCCCGCAAAGAATCACCCCTGAGCAATAGCACATTCTGAGGGCGATGTAGCACAAAAAGCGGCGTTCGTCGACCCTGAATAGTAACTGGACGGCGAATAACGGTTGAGCTACCATACCAACACAGAGGTCAGTTGTTGCGAGGCAACGATACAAGATTTTCGACGATGGATGGAGTGAAGATATTTTGGAAAGAGCAACTAGAATGAGGATGTTCCCTAGCGCTGCAGTGAAGGATAGAAAAAAGTTCGAGGCGGAAAGAAATCTTATTTGAAGTGTTTTTTCAGTCGGCCTGCCCACGCAGAGGAAAGGTTCGAATTTGTTGAACAGGTGATGTTCATCCTCGTTCACAGTAAAATTTTCCATAGAGAGTCTCGATCAGGTCATCTTCGATTCAGGAATTGAACTGCTATTGATCGCAGCAACCAAATCAAGAGGGTTATAGATAGCGGATCTTTAAGTGGAACAGTTTTCACACTATAACCCACCTCTTTAAATGTCCAGTTAGGTCTTG
>Ga0126338_10000089_pt1 | contig 31707 bp, 17 predicted proteins | sample OrbCmetagenome_2_FD_92529 | JGI IMG/M metagenome (GOLD analysis project Ga0126338, IMG submission 92529) | Coral microbial communities from Petempiche,Puerto Morelos, Mexico - Orbicella C C metagenome | ecosystem: Host-associated > Invertebrates > Cnidaria > Coral | place: Petempiche,Puerto... | reverse complement strand
TTTCAAAAAGCTCCGTGTTCGTGAAGGATTAGTGTGGACGTTAGACCTAACCGTAGAAATAAAGCTGCGTTTTCAAATTCCCCCAGCATAATGTGAACGGGGCTTTAGTCTTGAACGACACGATATTCTCTAGTTCTCTTCTCTAGCCTACCGTTATTCTTGTCACATAACTAAGAAATAAAGCCGAGGTTGAATATAAACGTTCAGTGTTTGGTGCTGTCTTGATGGAAACAAGGAAAAGAGAGAGATTTCACGAGAAAACAAGATTTTTGTAAACTTCAATGTAATTTGTAAACACCTTGACAAACGCTACATTTCCAAGTTAGTCCAATGCGTAATTATATCAATCTGATTCTCCACCACTGTTAGCCACCCTCAGTTCCTAACTTAGGTTTTAATCATTTGTCGATTAGTGTTGGACAAAAACAACATCAGTGTTTTTTGGATTCCTGTGATCTAAAGGAGTATTTATAAAGCTTCTGAAAATCATGCAAAAAGTCAATAAAAGTGACATTTGTTGTCACTCTACTTACTCGTAAACAGCTCTGACAGCTGATATTCTTACAGCAGCAAGCTGCGTTGATTGAAGACCAGTCACTGATGCCTCGATAAATCTAAGAATTACGAGAAAACATTACAGTTTAGTGCTAGAGCAACTTTCGATTGACCGTCGAAAAACTAAACAGGCACATAGGACGCAGACAATCCAGAGAATCAATCAAAACTCTACGCAGATATGCGTAGCTGGCGGTAAGCGCGGGAAAACATACATGTGAGCGAGTCGCAAATGGTTTGGGTTTTCTGATTGGTTGAGAAAGTGCCACGAGAAATGGTGGACTGGGCCATTTACCAGGTTCATATGTGAATCAAATAAAAATTATGTTGTATCAGTGCAAGGACACTGACTATCGACATGTGATTTTCTAAGAGTTGCTTCCTTTGCATTAACTGTCATTGGCAGACCACATGACTAATTTGAATTACAGGTCGAAAATCGTCCTGGTAGCTATCAATTATAATAGCCTGTTATAGCTACATGTACAGTGAATATAGCACGCATTTTAAGGTTCAGCTGCCCAGTAAACCTTACGGGATGTTAAAACTGAGTGAACGAGAAGGCATTGTAAATCAAGACAATATGTCAAGTTGCTTGGCAACCCCTCTGACAACAGAACGAAGTTATTTTCCCACAGCTCGTCCCTTGTCTTACCTTGTTAAAAGCTCTTGAGACATAAGCGGAGTAAAACGACTAGCCACCCACAGTGCTTGACCAATAAGAAAAGGTGATACTGAAAGAGCAAAAAAATAACCACTTTCCTCAATTATGAATTTAACATATGTTTCAAGAAAGGTTACACAAGGAAATTTTAGGTCCACATGGCTGGTCAGTGCTGATGTTTTACATTGGTTTCCTTATTGTGAACCAGCAAGGAATGCTTTAGTTCACAAACAAGGATATTACCAGCCCATTGAAGGCTCCACAGAGGTAAAATGCAGTGGGTAAGCAATTCCCACAAAAACTGCCACTTACACACTTCTTAAATTTTTTCAATCCTCTACATTAGGTCAAAAGTAAAGATCTGTATTCTGAATATGCACAGAGAATTTATTAATTTTCATCCACGTAGTTTATCAGCGGGTAATTTGGTTTACCACTGCATTTTTAAAACAATTTCTTACAAATGTCTCGCTCATTTTTGCTTCAAATTCTCTTAATAAACTTTGAGGCGATGAAAACTGGAAGTGATGTATTTTTGGATTTGTTCCCTATGAAACTCCAGGGCTATCCCCAGTCTACCATTTTTTGTCAGGCTGCTTCAACTATTTGCAGGTACAACTGTACCCATCTACACCCCTGAGTGGAAAAAATGCATTTCTGTGTGCCATCTCCTATGGCCTTACGTGCCACAAACCACAAAGAAGAGTGCTGAATGATATCCATTAATATCTTATTGCACAAAAGTTATTACCTGACTCCTGTAGATCTGCTAACACAACTTGTGTCAGGAATGATGTCATATCTGCCATAGATACTTTGCCATTTGATACTTTGTCAATGATGAGTGACTTAATGCATCCCATTGCTAACATACATGATTCATGTATTTTCCACCTGAAAAGAATAAAAATTTAAACACCCAGTCCCTTAGCTGTATATCATCATCCTCACCGCCAACATTATAATCATCACCGTCATCATTGCCATCACCAACACGATGATCATCAACATCATCATCACTGTAATCACCTTGGTTATATATTGTTACCATGATTGTCGTCGCCATCCTTGCCATTATCATCATCATTATCATAATCGTCATGAGTCTTTGGCATGCCACTGAAAGATTTATTACAGGTGATAACTCCCAAACATACCTACCAGTTATCATCTCCTTTACTTTTTCTATCATTTGCTTCTTGTAAATGTCTGTTGACTGCATTTGTTAATGAACCTGCACTTTCATTTTTGAAGTCAGCAGCAACTGCCTGGAAAGCAAAGTAACGATGAAATTTCAGTGGGCTGGCCAAAGATAAAGGTAACAGCCTCCTCTCATAACCCTCCAAATGCTTCAGGAGAGTTTTCGGGAAGGACTGGACATACAGTACTCTCAGCCATCCACATGAAGGAGACAACAAACAACTTCCATGTAGGAATGTGTGGTAAAAAGGAACATAACGAACTTTAAATTTTATTGATGTATGCAGTTTTTATGTGAACAAAATTACAGTAAAAAAAGTTATTACTATTTTCATGTTTTGTATCAGTTTGTGTTAGTTACAAGTTACACGATTTTGCTTTACCCATATCATGGATCATGTATAAATAGAGGATGTCATTGTTGATGTGAACTTTACAATAATGAACTGTGCATGGTTACATGGGAGGCAGGGGTTTCATTAAAGTTTTCGGCAGGAGGGCAACTGGTTTTCACAGGCGGGCAAAACTATTTGACCTCTACATCTAATATAAGAAAAGCTTTCCTCTCGATGGTCAAACCAGGTGGACAAAATCGTTCTCTCACCCGGCCAATTTGCCTGGTGCCCCCAGGAGGCATCATGACCTTCAAGATTAAGCCAGCTGTGATCCTTGAGGTGTGTCCTCTGGGGACATACTTAATTTCAGTACCTGTCTTCACAAACAGGTACTGGTGAATTCACCAGCATCTCATGCAAGGATGGTGCAGCGAAGGAAGGGTTAGCAATTTTCCTGGTTGCTTTAAGTTACAGAAGCCACAGTTTAGTGCCAGCATAAATAATTTGTTTGGTTAGGCCTTTCTGGTGCTAGGACTGGAATAGTCTTTAACTCAACATGATTAAAACTGAAAATTCTCTGTACTTACCAAGAGTACATCTTGAGCAGCAATACGAACAGAAAAGGAAAAAGTGTCATCATCCTCATCTTCAACAAACTGGTTTGGATTGGATGTCCACACTTGCACCTAATCAGGAATCGAACAACACAAAATATTTTACTACTCATGGGAAAACTAGAAAAGATGTTTTGTATCTAGAGCATAACTTAAAATTATTCCAAGCAAATTCTAAATCATTTCTTGCAAAATATTGAGAAACAGATAAAACTACCGCTCCAAAGCTTTCATTTAAATGGTCACAGTCAAAGTTTTTATCCACAGACTTACAGTATAAGTTCAAATGGCATTAACCGATGTGAGGTTTGAACTGGCTAATTTATAATGGTTTGCAACAGCTTCTCAGAGAAAGAACATGTAATATAAGACTAACCTGTTCCTCTGTGATCTGCATGTACAGCACCAAGAAATAAATAAGGTCATCTAAAAACTTCTTGACAGTTTTCTTGAATTTTGGTGTTTCTATCAGTCCATGAATGAACTCAAACACACTAAAGACAAGATTTTCAAATCCTAGGACTTCTCCTGAAATACAAAAAGTGAAAAAGCAAAAAATTATTTAGCCACCATGAACATGCAGATCTGCCTCCTCTGGTCAACAGACAGGGCATTGACCTAAAAAAAATTATACTGATTAAATATTGTTGCTCTATAGAGCCTTTGTGATCCATAACCAGGCCAACATCAGCTATGTCAGTGAGCAAATCCACCAGTGGCACTAGAAAATTCATTGGCCACATCCTCAGAATATATAACAACCAATATCCCAAGACGGCATTAACTTGTCCCCCTGAAGGAAAGAGGCATGGTAGACCCAGAGAGACCTGGTGCAGAACCACAGAGAGAGAAAGTACAGCCTTGGGTTTTACCTCGTGAAGCAGGTTGCACATGACTGAGTGGCATGGCTTTGAAGAATTTCCAGCCCATTACTCCCTGGGCATCATGGGATAAAAGTCGCATCACAGTCATAAAGCCTTTGTTACTTGCATGCAAAATCTTAAAGCTAAACAAAAATTGGCTAATATTCAAACTAAAGCATACAGTATGTACAAACAATCTCACCATCAGAATCAACTGGATCATCAGCATCATCAGTGTAATTAACAACTGTGCGAACATAGCGATCAGCACTCTGTGTCAATGTGTTCCACATGTGCGGCAGAATCTGCATCAGATGAGGTGCCATTTGCTTGGGAAAATTCTTTACTAGTGTGGTCAGTGCCTAACAAGGTTAATCAAGAAGATAATAATAAAAAAACAGAGTGACTGGGATTTAAGGTGAAAGACTGATCACTACAGGAAACTTACCTTGAGCACTTCCATCTTCAAGCCACAATCAACTGTGGGACTGTCTGCCAAAGCAAGGACCTGAACAAATGCTTGAGTGAATTGTGGCATCAATGGAAACAGGATTTCCCTGGCTATGCTCTGAAATTCAAGAAAGTGAAGTTAGCTGCGAAGATATTAAACAACACTTTACTTTTGATTTCTCCTTTCTTTGTGCTTCCCTCACATGCAGTATCTCAGGATCTACCATGTGTACATGTAGATGGAGGCGCGGTGGCCTGATTGTTAGTATCCTCAACTCTGGGTCTGGTTCAAGCCCTTGCAAGGGACACTGTGTGCTGTTCTTGCAGGGCTAAAAAAAATTGAGTTTGAGCTTGCCCTTGGGACAAGTAGCTCTCAAATTTTGCTTGCCCTAGGCAAGTCTTAGTTTGCTCTTTTAGTGATGTAGTTGGCAGATGATTTGTCTAATCCCTTGCCCTCCTCATCCCTTACCCATTGGGCAAGTGAGAATGAAAAGTTACTGGCCCAGAAGGAAAATCTACTTGTCCAGAACAATGGGATAACACTTTTTACAAGCCCTGTCTTGGGCAAGACACTTTACTCTCCCAGTGCCTCTCTCCACGCGGTTGTATTAATGGGCACTGGCAAATTTTATGCCGGGGGTAACCCTGTGATGGAGTAGCATCCCATCTGGGGGGAGTAGAAATACTCCTAGTTGCTTTATGCTACTGAAACTGGAGATAAGCTCCAGCTGATGGGCCACCTTGCTCATATGCTGACTTTATGTGTCTTTGTTTGAAACAAAATCAGCACAACTGAGCAGTGACAAAACATCAAGGTTTAGCATGACTGGAACGAGAAGGAGAGGTCGAGGGGAATACTGCCTCACCCTCTCTCCCTAGATGAGATGCTGCTAGAGGTTCTGGAGCAGAGTTGGCCTCAGACCTTCACCTTTGGTTGCCATACTTACACCCTCTCCATCATATGCTAGATGATGCACCATGCATAAAGCTGAGTTTATTCTTACCAAATTGTCATCTTCCATTGCACAGATCAACGAAGCACAAGTGTTAAAAATGTCAGCAGCACGTGATCTTGTTCTGATGCTGTACACCTATAAAGACATTGGACAACAACATCTATCTGAAAAGACTAACATATGCACTATATCAACTATTGACCATCTGTCAGTTTCTTTTTCCATCATTATGCATAGAGACATCACATAATATCCATGAATGTACTGTACCTCTGCATGAATGAATATCTTGTACATTTCAGGAAGAATCACTGGAGCAACATGTGGTATCTGGATGTCTGTCACCTCACGGCAGAACTCTGAGAAAAGGTAAAATCAAGTTACAAGCAAAGACTTGATTTTCGTTCAACAACAGAATGCATATTAAGTGTAAGCTTTCCACAAAGCTTTATTTAGAATAACTAGAACCTCTATTTTTACACTTGTATATATTTTTCTCATACTTTAATTAGAGAGGGCACCCTCGTGTAACAGCACTTTGGGTTGTCTCCTTCTCCAGAATGTTTCTTTACAGTAGCGAGTAATTCAAATTTAATTTATTATCTGTTTCTAATTTAGTGGAGTGAATCTGTAATAATTAATAATCAATCAATCAATCAATCAATCAATCAATCAATCAATCAATCAATCAATCAATCAATCAATCAATCACTTGACTCTGCCAATTTTTAGCCACAACTCACAAGAGTACCATTTTCACATTTCTTTTTATTCTGTCCACAGGAACCTTGAGTCCAGATATTATCTGTGCCATGCTAACAAAGCATAACAAAAACAATACTTCAATAGTGTCTAAATACTGGAAGGTTGACTTAATACCTGTTAAAACTCTCATTGCTCCATGAACCAGGTTACCATCACCACTTGTCAATGCCTGCATCAGATGTCCAAACAAATCTGGCCACGCTTCAGGCCAGTCCCAGTGGGCGATTGCGGAGATGGCATATGCCTGATAATGAATAATAGTAGTTTGAAGTGTTATCTCCAGCTTTTCAGATTAAATGCTAACTTCTGATTTCCCATTGAAATATTTCTAGGCCCAAAATAATTCCACAAATCTCTAAGTTTCTTGGTGATTTCAAACACCTTGGCATGGCTGAACTTGTTTCTGACCACTACCACAAATCTTTCGCATTTCTGCCAAGTTTTTTGGGCGACTGCCAATGATTTGGTAACAGTTTACGTCCAAGATTACTGTGGTTTCCAGGACTGTCATTAGGGCCCATAACCCATGGCACCTGTTAAGGCTGAATATGCTTGATTTTCCCTTGATGCTAGAGGTGAAATTTCCTCTTGTTGTTGGAGAACAAGGCTGCCTGCAGGTGACTCAAAACTTAATGACAGCCCTGGTTACTATGACATCACATGTTATTTACATGCATTTCTGATCTTGCATCACATGAGCACATCACATGAGCTCATCACATGAGCTAACCCAGTCGACCATGTGCTTGTGCCACAGTATAAATAAACATTCAATTCTGTGATTAAAACCTTGCTCTAGTTCCAGTAAGCCCTACAAGTATTTCTGCCTTTAGTTGTGAATTATTTCTCCCAATCATGACTTCCTTGTGAGTGCAAGTTGAACAAGGTTGCTTATAAACAAAACTTACCACACTTGATCTGACTTTACTTATGGACTCTTGCAGGCCACCTGGTAAAAGACGTCGGATCTCTGCCTTAGCCTGAATACAGCAAAATTTAAATGAAAAAATGTTAAATGATCCAAGGACATAACACAATGTCTCCAACCGGTGCATGACCTGCTAAATAAACAGTCCATCACACTTCCTATTGGGCCACTGTACCTTCCATGCAAATTCCATGACATTACCTCATTCCTTACATGTATATAACAGAGTTTTTTTTCATGCCATCAAAAAATGTTACGCATGTTCCCTAACTTATACTTAATGCACTTACTGCATCTGTAGTTTCTGGAGGTCTAAATTTCTCAGCATTACAAGTCCAATGGGCTTCCACATACTGTTTAAGAATTACTGATGCAAGCTGAAAAGAGTCAAATCAAAACAATTAAATTGAAAAGAAACAATTCAAGACAAAACAATTAAATTATCAGTTTAACATTTTGTAAGGGGGCATCCTTAGAACCAGCATAAAATTCCACTTCAAAGGAATTAGCAGCTTTAAAATACAGCACTTCTCCATGGAGGTTCAGCAAGTCATTTTGCTGCAGTTGTTCTAACCATGGTGGCAACAAAGGCACTTCCAAAATTAATGCATCACTCCTATCTAAATTTTAAAGCTTGTCAGAATTTGGAGTGGTCAACAAGTCATTTCCCCAAAGGACGTCAGGTACAAAAAGCAGGCATCATGAGACATTAATTTTTAATCAGGCAGGTTTATTAAGTGTCAGCTCAACTGATGAAAATTTCACCCCTGACAAATAGTTGTCATCTGATAAGAATTTCTTGACTGATGAATATTTCTCAAACAATGAATAAATTCTCAACCACATTAAAAAAAATGGTGTAAGTTACTGCAGTACTATAAGGACACAAAGCATGAGCTAAAAACTGTCTGCATTTGTTGAACAATTATAAAATAATGACCTGGCCCACTCAAGTACACAAAGCAAGAATTCTTCAGGCACTGACTGGCAATTGATTTAATACAACAACTGTGGAAATGCAATCTGTTTAATATACGTTTCTAACTGACTAAAACTGAAAAATGACAAGACTAACTTCTGTACACAAAGCAGGAGTTTCTCATACATTGATTCATCTATTTAATTAAAATAATGCAGTTAAAACCGGTTTTCTTTCTTGACCAACTGGAAATGAGCAGCCTAACTAGAATACAGACAGCACGGGTTTTGGAAGCAGTTCACACAGCAGTTCTAGCTGATCCAAGATGCAATTAAACTATGTACACAAAGCAGGAGTTTCCTTGGTTTTTTAACAAAGCAGTGAAAACTCTTCTGTTTGGTTTTTTTTCTTAGCTGACACAAAGTTCGTGGCTGACAAAAAATCCTCAATCAATAAAGAATTTCTCGCACATTTGGTAGCTTGACTAATCACAAGATCTTAAGATATTGATGGGCCATAAGTGTTTTTACAGGTGGACAGCTGTTTAAAATGCCCATCATCAATTCTAAAAAGGTGAATTTGCATCTCCACTCAGCACAGCTGGGAGGGCAGATGGGCCTCTTTGTCTTATTTGCTTGAATGTATACTATGTTACATCAAGTCACAAATGTTGTAACACCTCCTAACATACACATCAGTAAAGTGGTAATTTAAATGTTAGTACTTTCCAAAATTTGCTGCTTTTCTTGCCTTTCGTTTAAACCTGTAAATCGGCAACAGCGAATAAGGATGATTTTGTATCCTTTGTGACAATACTGGCAAGCAGGATAAAGTAACAAGTGTTGTTGACTGATTATATTTTAATGTCAACAATTAGAATTTGTCAAAAAAAATTACGATGGGCATTTTAAACAGCTGACCACCAGTAAAAACACTTCTGACCCATCAAGATCTTAAGATAGTGTGATTAGTCAAGGTACCAAATGTGCGAGAAATTCTTTATTGATTGAGGATTTTTAGTCAGCCATTAACTTCGTGTCAGCTAAGATAAAAAATCCAAATAGAAGAGTCAGACTGATTACCGATATATTTTAATGTGATCAGTCAACAACAAAAATACCTCTTGGTTGAGGGAGTTTTATACCTGTTAAATCAGTCAGACCCTACAACATGCTGTGCATGCTTTTGAGAGTTTGCTTCATTTAATACAGCCCAGGGATGCTGTCATACTGTCACCTTGATAAAGCAAGGGATTCATGCATACCCAGCTCACTTTTAAACACAACTGCTTCATGTTGGTTTTCTTATTTCTCTCCTTTGCGGTGGTAATTTCAACACAAGAGCAGGGCTCAAAGTTAACAACCAACTGGTCACATATGCGACTAGACCTTTGGTCATGCGCCTAAAAATCATGTTTGATGGCACCCGTGTGTCTTAAAAGCCAAATGACAGTAAGGTGCATGTTTCCTAACCTGATCATACTTACATATCCTAACTTTGAGGCTGGGATAAACTTTAAGCCCCGAAGTGTTATGGACATCGCCATTTCATTTATGTTGTATCACTGTTAGAATATCATGTTGCTTATCACAATTCTCCCCAATGGGATTTCACATAGTGCAGGAAGTGCAACAGCAGTCATGCCTTTTGAGTGTTATCAGTACTTCCTCATGCTTTAATAACAAAAGAAAAATGCTTGGGCATTTTCTCCTCTAATCAGTTAAAAATGGCCTGATCATCTCAAGAAAATAGTGAACCATAGCTAAATTCTCCCACAGAAGATATACAAAATGTATTACAAACAGCATGGAGAATTGTGATTCTGACCTGTCTGATGGCTAAAGCACCCTCTCTGTCAAGTGTGAGTTCTGCTAAGTGGACACCAAACTCTGCAAGTAACAAAGTTAATTATGGCTTTAACTAAATTCCCAAATCCAGTTTGAATATTTGTTGGACACCACTTGCATTATGGATGTGCTTAAGTTATTGCACATTAAAAAACAACTTCATTCTGCCGCTAATGCAGTCCTAAAGAAAAACATAATGCAAAAAGACACGTGCTATGCCAAACAGGTTGACCTGAGCTGGTCTGAAATTCAAAAATGCCATATAACTCCAAACACAACTTACAATGATAGCATGAGCAGTTTAGGTCATTTCTCATGAAATTTTCCAAATTCTTATCACATCAAGTGTAGCAAAGCTGATATGACAAAATGATTATCGACTGAGCTTGGTCAGGCCATATGGAAACCTCAGGACAGAAAGATCTCACTGCATATGGTCCATATGTCCTGACCTCAAGCAAAATATTTTCACACTGTCCCATGTCCCTCCTCCTCGGCCACACCCTCCAACAACTTATCCATCAACTTAAAAGGTGGTGAATAGTAAATGTGAAACTTTGTGAGAAAGCGATTTTCATTGCCAGCCCAAGACATTTCAGTTTCTTCATTTGCGAGACCGAGACTTTGAAGTGTTTTAAATATGAGCTCAAGACATTCAGATTCTAAGACGTGTAGACATCAATCGGTATTTTGAAACTTTCCTAGCCTTACAAAAAATCAAGAAAACCCAACTGCAAGACCTATGAAATCTGACGGGAATTTTGCAAGACCCATGGTTTTTAAAGGACCATTTGCCACTCCTGACTTAATCTGTAAGCTCATAGTATGCGTCATGATCTATGTTTGTCATCAATAGACAGATGCACCAGGATGAAAACAAAGGTAGCCACCAACTAGTAAGGGAATATTATCCGATTTGGCTCAAATTCTCCAAACCAAGATTTAAGATATCGATATTTAGGGTTGGGATTGTCAGAGATTGTGCATTTGATGGAAATAATGCTTGAGGCTCTATAGAAAAGCTTATTTGAGTGTCTTGCGTAAGCTAAAATAAGTCTTTGACAGATCAGGTAAAGTTATGAATGAGTCTGAAATTAGGATAAAAAATTCGCCAATAAGCTAAGTTATGCCATTAAGACTGGCTACTCAAAAAGAAAAAAAACAGGACTTGTTATGAATTTGATTTCTTTCCTTTGAATTTCACGCATGCAAGGTAAGCTTATCTTTAAAAAGCTTCATCGATGAAGTTCTAACCATGCACTACAAAACATTATTCAATAAACATTAGCTTTTAAAGTGCAACCAGCCAAACGTTTCGCTTGTAAATCAAACGGAGCTGATCTAAAATACTGTACTGACAGAAACTACCGTCATAAAGATAACAGTGTCACTTTCATGAAATGTACATTTTCGAAGTTTTAGTATGTCACGTTTTAGGCTAAGAACTGTGCACAGGATCTATAAATAATTCAAAGCAGAGAAATAATCTTACCCTCTGTGACCTCGAGAACCTTGAGCTGTTCTTCCGCCTGTTGTCTAGCTTGTTGATCTGGTGACAGAATGGCTGTTAAACTCTCTATGAGTGCCTGTTTCAGTGAGCGGTTCCTTTCCTCCGCTGCAGCAGCCATGTTGGAAATCGAAGGGAAGAAGTTTCGCGCATGCGAATATTTTGGCGGGAAAATTTTCAAGCAAGACTGGACCGCTGACCAAACATTTTCTCATAGCGCGGGTGACTGCCATGCAAGGACAGCATGTGTATTTCTTTTACAGATTGTAAGTAAGTTTCATGGAGAAAAATTTTTGTCATCGGATTTTCACACACAAAAGAAGCTGTATTTCACATGAGGTGAACACTCTTTAAAAAATATTCAATTCAGAAACGCATTCACCCATTCATTTAACCAGCGATTATACCCTCCCTCCATTACATTCAGACAAGCTTGGAGAACACCAGCACGAGCGACTCCTCACAGACTCTTTGTTGAATAGAATTAAAAAGAGAGGTGGAAAATAGGACAGTATACTAAGTATCTATTAATTGCCTGGGGAATGATAAAGCAATCCGTGTAACCGCACACCTGAAGTAACAACTTTACCTGCCAATTATCACGCATCGAAAAGTGCACCATTCATACCCGAAGACCCAGGCGCGTCAGGGTTAGGTAGTCGGGACGACGCGAAAGTTTACCAAAAATATCGCGTCGTCCTACATCGCGTCGTCCCGACTAGCTCTATCAGCCTCTAGGCCGCACACCTAACCTGCAGTCAGGTGTTCTTTCTTGGGCGAACGGAGGAAGTGGAAAAAAAGAACATTTCTTTTTCCCCTTCCCATGCCCATGTTGGTCAAAAAAGAACGCCAACCACGCGCCATGCGACCGATGGCACAAAGGTGCCTGGGAACGAGTTTGGAATCTTCATGACGTCAGAACATACGTCAAAGCAATCAAAATTCCACAAAGATGGCTTCCATGGTGGTGAAGTAAACAACGTTTGTCTCAAGAAAAATGATCTCAAAACCGTGAATAAGCGAACATTTGCAAAGGTTAACATTATGGGGACGGGAGCAAGCACATCAAGCCGGGAATGGACTGTAGCAGATGAAGATAATGCTACTGTGGAAGATGTGAGACCTCGAACAGCTGCAAATGCCAACCTTCCCGCCAACGACGGTATGACTGGGATGACGAAAGTAGTGGAAGCTAAAAACAGGTTTTTGAAGATCAAGAATAAAGAGAAAAACACGGCATGTTTTCAGAAACAGGTAGTTACTTGGGTTTAGTTATTTCTGTCTTTGAAATAAATTATGGTTTGTGAAAGTAAGCTAGAGTTTTGAGTGATTTTGCTTAGCCGGAGAATTGGTCTTCTCCAGACATTCCACAGTTTTTATGGAGCGATTGAGAAAGGCACTGTGGATTCTGTAGACTTGCTGTAATGTGCTTTGATTTGAATTCTTCATGCATAATCGTATGGAATTATAAAATCATTAATATTAAATCAATAAACAGGCTTACTCATTATAAGGGCTGATTGAACTTACAGAAGCCAGACTGGCTCTGAGACAACTCTCCTGACCCTCCCCTTCCCTCCCTTTCCTGAGTTACCCCAGGCAAATTAAGTTCTCACTGTTTTGATGAGCAAGTCGAACAAGCATTAATATAATTTTCCCCAAGTTGTCTCAGATGACAAGGCAACTCAAGGAGCTAAGTTGTCTGGGGAGTTCTGGCAGAAAGGACAGCTTTTCTCATCCATATATAACACCTTTGGCTCACCAACCTTAGGTAATTAACAGCTTGCTGAGTGTCACGTAATGCCCATATTTTGGGAACTTTAAAAGCAGGCATTTATTTTAAAGACGTAAAAATTAGCTTGGGAAAGCCTAGAGTGATCAAATGATTGAGAGGAACTCAAAGAAAGAGGGATAACTGAGCATTATTTTACTCTACTGCTATTTTGTCAATACAGAACACAGAACTGCTTGCTATTCAGGATTATGTACTTACTGACTGAGTGAGAGGGTTGGACAGAAAAATATTTGGATTGAGGTCAGGATGTACAGACCAGATGTTGTGAGATCTTTGCATCCTGACTGAGAGCCAAATATTTTTCCATCTTACCTGGCCTCACTCAGTCAATAAGCATTTTATCGTATGACCAGTTGTGGTCTTTGCTTCATGCACTTTCTGGCCCTATCACTTCATCTCTTAAGGTCCAAAAACGGGACGTTATTCCTGATGGTTTTCCAAGGAAATAGCACACAGGGTCTTATACATCATGTGATAAGCAGTTTTATGTACCTGTAAACAATAACAGAACTATACAGATAATTCTGTCTCTAAAATTCCCTTGAGGAATACCAATCTCTTGTTAATGCTTTTACATGATGTGGCTGTCATTTTACTCTTTTTCAAGCTTGATGGAACTGACATTATTAAAGAACTATACAAGCGCATGGACCCCACTGTGACACAACCAGACTCTGGTGACATCAAGGGAGATGTGCAACTCTCTCTCAAGTACAACCACAGACAAGAGCTCTTACTAGTGAAAGTCATTCGAGCCAGAGATCTGGTACCAAGAGACCTGAATGGCAAGTCAGATCCATATGCTGTCTTAGATCTGGTTCCAGATCTGTAAGTGTGCATTTGACTCTCCTGATTCAGGGCAGGAAAAAAAAAATTAGAAATCCAGTTGCCCAGTGGGCCTCTACATTTCAGTTTTCAGTTGCCCCACTAAAATATCACTTGCCTAATCGGCGCACAATGTTCATGCCTCGTATCAACTACATCATTTACTGGGTACTGTCTAGACAATCAGTGATAGACTATAACAAGACTTCTGAGGCTAATTTCACCTGCCCACCAGACCACCAAACATCCATTTTTACTTGCCCAAGAGCAAGATTTACTTGCTCCGGGCAATTGGACCTGGTGAAAGTTTCCATTTCCTGCCCTGCTGATTATCCAATGACAGTACTAAAAACAATGAATATCTCTTTATTACAAAGCTTGGTCTAGTATCTAAAATCAGCCAATCAGAGTGCTTTATTACAAAATGTCTGCATTTAGCCATGTTTGTGTACCATTGGAGCTTATCCCAGTTTCTGTAGCATAAGGTGACTAGGAGCATTTCTAAATATGTTCCCACTGGATGGCAACACAGTACACTAGTCCATTGTGGGGTTACGTCTCAGCATACCCATACAAGTACATGCAAGTAGTTATTGTATATCTCCTTTTCTTGTAGGAATGGAGAAGGGCAAAAAAAGACAGCATACAAGTCTAAGACACTCAATCCTGTATTTAATGAGATATTTTCCTTCCAACTGGACCAGTCGCGCATAGCGGACACTAAGCTACGAGTGGCCATCTGGGATCATGACTTCTTTGGTGAAGATGATTTTAATGGCGAAGGTGTAGTGGATTTGTCCAGGATTCATCTCAGTTCAGGGACACATACAGATTGGTTTATACTTCAGCTTGAGGTTCAGTACATGCATGTTGTAAATTTAAGGAATATTGGTTGTAACTTCAGATGACTGTTGGTTGACTGATCTAGAAATCTGAGTTCAATCAAGTTCAACCCAAGGCATCAGAGGTCAACAAAAATGAAAATTAACATTTGAAGGTCCATTGTAATATTATGAATGACATGGGCGTTTTCTTATATGTACCTGGAACATGCTTGCTCTCTTTGGCTGGGAAATGCAGTTTTCAATTACACTCAGTGTTCCAGCCGATTAATTTCTCCTAGCAATTCCTACAGCTGTATATCTCTCCATGCTACAAGAACCATAAGGCTTTGACACTCATTTTCCATCCACTTTGATTTGCTGCTAAAGCTCTCTGACTGACAGTTACTTATGACGGCAGTTTATCTTTCATACTTCTTTTGCTTGAACAGTGAAGTTCAGGACAAATTTGTAAGTAGGTGGAGATCTTTCACTAATATTGTTTTTCTAGTATTTCACCTGGTCAAGTGAATCCTTGGTTGCACTTTGGGTTCTCTCTGCCATCTCAGGACTACAAATACACCATGAGCTATTGATATTTTGATGCATATACAGTCATAAGAAGCGGTGTTTTAATTCTTAAAAAAATAGAACTAAATTTTTAAAAATAAAACGGCAGCTTTGTGTACCACTATTTGGTAGCTGAACATATGTTATTCACCTTTTTAATTTTGTTCCATTTTTAGACTGATTTCAGCATCAAAGGGGAATTAGAGATCAGTCTGGAGTATGAAGAACCTGAAACTCTGATTGTAACTATTCATAAAGCTTACAACATCAAGGCTGGGAACTCCTTTACCAACACATCTGATGCCTTTGTCAAGTGTGCAATTTCAGGAACTGATATGCATCATGAAACCAAGGTGGGCATTGTTACCAGTGATGTGCACAGATTACTTGCCTTGAATAATAATAAAAATATCTCAACAGTTTAGTTTTGGTTTTTTATCAACTTAGCTGGTAAGGTTCTAGTATTATTTGTTTTTGTTCAAAATGCAATAATGTAGTGGGCAAGATATGTGGGACACTTGGATCTACATAGTGGCAGGTCTGTCATCAAGGGCAGTAACCTGTAACATATGTTACGTCTGAGTATGCTTGATTTGCCTTTGGTGCTACTGGTGAAACTGCCTGTTGTTGATAGAATGTACATGTACTAGTTTGCTACGGGTGTGGAGAACAAGGCTACAGGTGACTCAAAGCGTAATGATGGTCCTTAGTGGGTCCTGCAAAGGGAGATGCCCATCACTCCAAGACATTGAAAGTAAAAAGAGGGGAGGGAGATAAAAGATCTACATGTAAATGATTACAAGCAGTTGCAAGCTATTTTTGGCTGTAAATAATAATACAAGTTGTAAGCATACATTTTTGCATATAATTTTTATTAGTTATTTTTAACTTTAGAGACTCAGACAAAGTGGCAATTGATTGAGCAGTTTCTCTTTTGTACCTAGTAGTTTGCAGAGTAAATAATTGGCCAGTGTAGGTATAGTCTGCATACAAGCCAAGTGGCCCATCAGGCCGGAGCTTATTTCAGTTTCTGTAGCATGAAGTGACTAGGAGTATTTCTACTATCCCCTGGATGGGATGCCAGTCCATCACAGGGTTTACCCTAGTATTAAATTCGTCAGTACTCATTTATACACCTGGGTGGAGAAAGGCATTGTGAGAGTAAAGTGTCTTGTTCAAGAACACAACACAATGTCCACGGCTAGGATTCCAACCCAGACCATGTGATGATCCGGACTAACCATGAGGCCTCCAATTGGCCAGTGTACTGTAGTAATAAACAGTGAGATACATTAGTCCTGTGTAACAAGTCCCACATTGCTAACAACAATAATTCTACTCAACTTCAGGTTGTGAGTGGAACTCTGTTTCCAGAATTTGAAGAAACGTTTGAATTCACAGTTCCACAGGAAGAGTTTTCCTCAAGGTAAGACTACATGTTCTTTTTTCTTTAGTTAAAATCAGGAAAGCAATACCAGTAGGGATAAGTGTGAGATAACCTTTTCTCAAACTGGCTCTTACCACCCTTGTTGCATTTGCCATTTGTGAGGTGTTTGCTTCTAAGAGAAAAAGATGTCTGTATACAGTGTAACAAAAAGTTTAAAGTGTCTCTCTTTACAAATCATTTTTTTTTTTTTGACAGGACTTTACTGTTTCACATGTTTGACAAAGAAACCATCGGCAGCAATAACTCACTGGGCCAAGTCAATCTAGAGCTGAAATACCTGGACTTGGATGAGCCAATCAGAAAGCGCTATCCTTTGGCTGATCTGGTAAGTTCCTTATTTTAAAGAAATTTCAGCTTGGCTTTAGGACTGTGCTCTTGAAAATTTCTCTTCTTGGTATTAAGTTAACTTGTATCTGATGACGTTTCCTTTCTTTGTGGTAGAAAAATGAATCTTACAAGAGAGCGGAGTGGGCTCAGAATGCAGTGGCGCAAGAATTCAGAGAGGCCATGTACGCACATGCGTTGTACAGACATCCACTGTTCTTACGTGGCATTGAAACCAAAGGAAGAAAGGTAGGACTTAATGAAGATTACTTCTTTGTAGATATAATATCTTGGCGATTGTTGAATGCTTCACACCCTTGCACTCCTGCTACCCTTGATCGGAAATGCTGATGTTCCCCAGGGATCTCAGTTCAATCCCACAGATGTGCTGACTCAGCTTTTGTTGGGGACTGTGTTACATAGCTAGTACAACAGTTTATTTATTAATCGTTCTGTTCATAGCGTCTTCCCAAGAGTGCATGAGTAATAACTATTATCTCCTTACAATATTACTTTTTTGTCAACCAGACAGGTGATGAGAATTAAAAAATTCATCACCTAGAAGATATTGTCTTGACACACCACCAACTTTTGGTCTCAGAACCAACATTTAAACCTCCATTTAACTTTGCGAGGAGACGGAAGACGCCCTGCATTGGCTAATTTGTACTAACAACCACTCCAAACCCCACTCTGTCGCTCACGCACCAGACCAGTTTCTTTAGAAACTAATTCTCTGTTCATTTGTCCTTGTTGGACAGTCTTTGTGGGCTGCTTTTGACCTCTCTTAATATCCTTGCTTCTTTCCGTTTCTCGCAGATGTACTCACTAAGCAGTCGGAGCGCTGGTTCCTCTGCCAAAGTGTTCTTGGTTAATGGGATACCCGGTTGAACTAACCGTAACACAGCTTGGAGATCCGGTTAATTTCACTTCTACCAGTTTTCAAGTTGATAATGAACAAAGCGTCACTTTCACTCTCCGCCTACGCGATGCAACAGTTGCTTTAGACACTCATTCCTCATTCCTGGTTTGCTTGTATTTATAAGATAAGTCGCTCTAACTTAAATTAAATTAGAATGTTATGAGGGGAAGCCATATTAGCCCTAGCTGGTTTCCATGCAGGTCCTAAATCTTGGTCGAATTGGAATTTGGGAGATGTTGGTTTTTGTGGAGGGAGGAAAACTGGAGAACCCGGAGAAAAATCCTCGGAGCCAGGCGAAAACCAACAACAAATTAAGCTCAACCCACCAACAAATCAAGCCCAACCCATGTAAAATTAACCTTTTTTATCCATTCTATGGTGGGTACGTTTTCTCCGAGGCTCAGCAAAGTTTGAGTAAAATAATGTGCGCGAAGAACATTAAATATTCTAACATTTGCCTCCCGGGGTAACTATTGATAAAGAAATGTTGGATTTTGGGCTCGCAAATAGCAGTATTTGCCAGCACATACTTCGAAAACAACGTTTGTTGGGAGTAACCATCCAATTTTAGAAGCAAGTCACTTGAAGGTACCCAAGGCCGGTGTTTTTTCCTTTTTTATTCAGATAAAAGCATTGATTACTTTTGCAGACTACTTTTGAGAAAGATCTCAAGCATTCAGTCATGTATATTTTTCATATTTTAGGATCATGCATGTATCACGTACGTGCCACTTGTATAATAGTAAACTTAGATGCCGACGTAACTTATCCTCCCCACGCTGTACATAAGTTAGTTATCTATTATCATAAAGGAATAAATAATTATAGTTGCGTTGATAAGTAAAATATAAATCAGTCACCACTAAAACGGTCAGCCAGAAATTGAGAAGAAGGGGACGACCTGCACCGTTTTCCAAGGTTCTTTATAATTGGCCAAATGAAACGATAGATAAAGAACACAAACAATGCCCCTAGCCCTAAGAACAAGAGAGATGCAGTTTAACAAGAGCGAATCAAAATAGAACAACTGACGAAGAAGAAAATTGTTTTCAATTTGGCGAACCGCACCCGGATAATTCAGTTTTCAGAAAAAAAAGAAAAAAAAAAAACAAAAACAGACAAAAAAAAAAAAAGTTTTAAATTTGGGAAACCCCACCCGGAAAATTTATTTTTCAAAAAAAAAAAAAAAAAAAAAGTCAACTGAAATCTTGTCACTTGTAGGTCAAGGTAATTCAGCGTTTCTGTATTAAGTTATTTTTTGAACGTTTTACTAACAAAAAAACTAATAAGTACGTAACGATTACAGTTACGTTAAGCAGCGTTGAATACACTGATGGGTCATCCTGCTTAAATATTCGTTGTTATTTTTATTATTGTTTGAAGCGTAAGCAGCGGTTTGTCCTTGTCGAAAGGAATGTTTTGGTGACTCTTACCACGCAGCTCAAACAGTGGATTTATGAAAACAGTGTTAAACTAAAGAAATCGCGTCCTGCTCAAGCGTTTTTTTTCTCCAATGTAGACGACATAAAAATTAAAAGAGATTGTCAGTCTTTTTTCCCTCCACTCTGTTATCTTCCTTTTCTTGCTCTTCTCTGTATTTGTTATTGTTCCAATTTTTTTTTTTTTGGAGTTATTTTAAGGCCTTTAGGAGTCGTGATATCAAAGTGCATATGGGTGATTTGGTGCAAACTACTGACACGGTTTTCATAAATCCAGTCATATATACTGTATATTTTCCGTTCTTTTCTTACACACCGTAACTCGTATTTACACGCGTAGGTGCAGATAGAGACCAGTCAAACTTGGTCATATTTTTTTATTCAATTAAGAAGCATCTGAGGTCTCTAAAAAATTTAACATGATACCTATAGTTCATCATTGCTGTCATGTTGGTATTTCTAAACGTTATTTCTCTCCTTTGACAAACATTTCCTAGTGTTTGGGAGCACCAAATGGCCGCTATGAGAACGCTCTATAGTTGTAGGTGTGTCTATGTAAATGTTTCGTTGCGAGACCTAAGCTATTTATTTTTGAATGATTATTTATAGTCACTCTCTCTATTAAAAGTTTACACTTCCAGCAAAGTGGCCTGGCTAGCTCTTGTGTTAGACGCAAAAACTGTTTTGTATCCCAAATGATCTTACTATAAAGCGAGTGTATTCGCCGGGGCATTCGTGGACACCTCTCCGACTCTCAGGGAAGGCTCCCAGTCCGGAGCTCCGCATGAGAGTAATAAATGGTATAAACTGTAGTGGATTGTCTACTCTTCATCTGACTAAACCTCCAATCTCTGCCGGTATGTTATTTTGCTTGGTTACACTACAGGGCCATCCCCATCCTTCATACGGTCGAAAAGAAAACGAAACCTACTCGTGTAGCGTTTTCTAACCAATCACATTGAAGATGGGTTTTTGGCAAATCAGGTTCAATTTCACTTAAAGTGCCATGCTTTCGCCACATTTGTTAGTGGTTGTCAACCGCTGAATATCGCTCCCTGCCAGTTTGGCTCTCCAAAAGGTAAACCGGCAAGGTTCGAGGAGGATAAATAATTGTGGGGGATTTTCTCGGACAGATTTTCTTGCTATTTTTTCCAAACCAACTTAGAAATCACATCTGGCCAATCAGAGCAGGCGCGAAATTAATACGTTTTTTGTGACTGGTCAATACAATAAGCCAATCAGACGGGTAGAAATGTTAAGTTCGGGGAAAGACGCGTAAACTGTGAAGCCAAGTAATAATTGATGTTTGTTTTGCTTCTGGTTGGTTGAAAGAACATGATGAAGTTTTCGTTGATGAGCAAGGGTATGTCGCACACTTTTTTAATTTAGATCCATTAGAAAGCTCGGCAAACGCGAAAATGGCACCTACCTAATGGTCAGTAAACCAAACGTGTGTGCTCACGAGCAAGTTTTATTCATAATATCACCTAAAAAACAACAAGAGGGAAAGAGAACTCATTACTTCAGTTACTACGTGCTGTTACCAGTAACTACAGACATCCGAAACAAAGGCTCGGCGCCTGAGATACCACGTCTTTTTGACAAATTGAAAACAATAAATCAAATCTTTTCTGTAGAGAGATTTTGAACGAGCAAACAGCTCTCGATTTATCTTGGGCTTATGATTTAAGATAGAATTGTGTTCTAGCAATTGTTGTCATTTTATGTAGAAATAAAACTTAATGTCACTTTCAAACGCTTTCGAAAACTGTGGAATGTAAATTTACGTCAACGTTTCCCACGAAAGATATGCCACCGGTAGAAACTTTACATTACTGTTTTTTTTTATTCTTCGGATGTGTTTGCTTTTTCCCACATTTTAAAATAGTATCTTCGTTTTCAGTTGTGCCTTGATAGATAGCCTACAAATGAATTTATTCGAGTAGAGAAAACAAAGCAAAACCCCCGCGGTATAACCCTCCGAAAAACCGGTTCGAGTAAACAGTTTTAGATGTAATCCTGAGACGCATTTTTTTTTTTTTTGGAGTAGACTTTTAAAGGAACTTCTGACCAACTTTTATTATATCCCAAGAAAATACTCTAAAACTAATCCTTGCCGAAGAAAAACAACTTCGTCTGAAAAGCAACTCTTATCTCAGTGCGTGGGCAACAAACGGATTATTCAGTAGGCTGCATTTTGACTCCGCAGGAAATATTGGTCTATTTTTTTGCTATTATTTCCGAAGAGAATAGAACAATAAACTGTGGAGTTGTTGAGCCGGTAATTTTCTCTTAGCGGGTGGCAACAAATGAATTGTTTACTCGGCGACATTTTGACTTTCTCGTGCAATATTTGGCCATCGTTCACTTTTATTCCCACGAAACCACTACAATGGAACAATAAGTTGTGATTTAGTTAACATCTTCCCCACGGGTGGCCAGTAAGAGAATTGTTCACCGGGCGACTTTTCATCTTTTTTACTTGGTTCACCTGCAAGAGTTGCTCGGCTCGTGCACAACACACGCCATTGTGTACACCGCTTGCTCAGGTGTTATGCGATGTTAAACACATGAAAGGTTGGCCTTCCGAAGTCGCGCTTGTGTATTTTTCAATTAGTGCTCAGGAACTACCGCTTCCGTCTAAAATACGGTTCCTCTGTTGACCTAATACCTTTATAAATAGGCACAGTTGCTTGTAGCTTAGCATCGTCTCGAATCTTGAAAGAACGAAATTGTGAAACTAGCTTTTGAAACTATCGGGCACGCACACGCTTTTCCTATACAAGTATGATTTTTCTAACCTGGCGTTTTTTTATCATCTCAACGAATATGAACGTTCTTAGCCGGTTTTTAGCAATTAGCGTTAATGGAAGAACAAACTTAAATGTTTAAAGTTGTGAGATAATTTTTTCACTCTTTGTTTCCTTAAGAAGGAATTAGTCTGCCGTTTACTTTTGTTATCTCGAGCTTTTTACTAAGGCAGTTCTCTAAAAGATTGGGTTGTCGTTGTCTTGTAGTTTTTTGACAACGATAAAAATGTTTATTCTTTTACTTCTTGATTTATGGTCGATTTACCACAGCCAAAAAAACTTTAGTCCCAGATTTACGAGGTAATGTTCATTTTTATTCACTTTCCAGAAATGACTTCCTTTCAGTAGTATTGGAATAAAACAATTTTTTCAACGCACGAGTATTGGAATAGAACAATGTTTTCAACATAGTATTGCCCGCACTGAAATAAAGCCAGTTTCTTCCAGTCGACTTCAGTCAGAAAATTTCTTGAAAACTTATCTCTATTTATCAGCATCATTTCTAGATGAAGACAAAGATGTTCGTGTTTCGACTGCACTAGTTGCCAAAAAACAATCTCATGCGGCAGTCCTTATGCCATTGTGAAATGTCGAGCAATTCGGTGAGTCAGTATTTAGTTTTTGCTATCTTTTTACCGATCTCGGTAACATGGCAATAGACAACTTGAAACAAAAGGAGACTGGTTTACAACTATTGATGAAAGCGGTTTAAAACAATTATTTGATAAACGTTATCGGGCCTTGTTCATCAAATTAAAATTGAACATCAACAGCGTTATCGGTAAAACTGATTTGTCTATCAGATTCCGAAAGTTGTGATGGTTTGGTAATCGAAGACAAAGAGAAAATTCGAATCCACGTAAAACTTAATTTAAAAGATGAGATGACTTCTATTGTTTTTTCATAAATACAGCCAAAACAAACCGATAACAAATGATTCTCGCTCAAACGTCACGAACGCTCGCAGCGATGTTTTTCATTAGTAATGACACCTACCCAAGTTTGTTTTACAAGCGGCGTCGACAGGTAGTGATTTCACAGCCAAAACACGAGCACGCTATGAACAATACTCAAAGAGTGCTGTGTTTACCAAAAGGCTAGCCAAATATTTACCAACGAGGTTAGAGTCAATACAGCCACACTCTCATCTCCAAATTGCATTAGCGGCGCAGCTGTTTAAATCCATTCCGCAAACACATTTCAAAAATAAACAAAAGAAAAACGCCGTTTGCACTCGAGGGCACGTGTCTGATCTGAATGGTATGTCCCGCATTTAAAATGATTTGCAGTAGTTAGTTTTCTTTCTGACCGTTTAAGAAACTCTGCCTTTTATTAAAAGTCGCAAATCTTTCATCACATACAAATTAACAGGATTAAAAACGTCAAGATTTAATCGGCATTCCTTTCAAAATCTCTTTAGAAAAAGGAAAATGAAAAATGAATGAAGTTTAACCTTTTCACCTGGATTCAAGACTACGCTCGTCTTGATGAATGAATGAATCAATGAGGTTGCTCAGCCAACTCTCAAGCTTTTGTTCTCTCTTCGGAAAGTAAACTCAGCTGCCATCAGCTAATCGTGTTGACAGAAACGCCTAAAATCAAACTCAAACAACTAAAAGAGTGGGGAAGTTTACTTGGCTAACTGGTTCTGTAGCGCTCACTTTAACATGATCAATTTGGTGCAAAATAATTTTTATCCTTGATGCGTGGCGCATTTTGGCCACTCATGAAACGTCGAAGCAAAGTGCATCAGGGCTACGTAATATTTCTTTCAATGATTAAATTTATATTGTGAAATGTTGATGTTGACTGGACAAAACTAAAGCTTGTGATCAATTCGCGCGCGTTTCAGTTTTAGTGGGTGTCGCGCGCGCGTTTTCCGACTGTATCTCGCGTGTGCTACACGTTTGAGCATTGATCCGTTATCGTTGTAGTCGCGGGAAGTCCTCTTGCTGTTGTTTTCTCGAGCGAAAATTATTTTGTATTTCTGAAGAAAGGAGTAGCCAGCTGAAAGAACCTTTTTTTCTAGCGCTGTAGTTCAAGAAATAGAAGGCCACAGATTCACGCTTCAAATTCACAACTGTTCTCCAATGATGATAATAATAGTAATAATTTAACAACTTCTAGAGCGCTCTTTACATTTACTAATCAACGGCGCTTTACAACTTAAAATACTACAAAAAATAGCAAACCCCGCAGCTGTGCACTTCGCTTTCGAGCTTTAAGGGGTTTGGTAAGCTTGCATTGGTAACAACGTTTCGGCTATTCAGCCTTCTTTAAGTTGTCTTTTACCATGTAATCGATTACATAACCTATCTTGAAACTAGTTTTGCCAATATAAGTCCGCATCTTGTAATTTCATATGGTCGTATTTTTTATTCTTTAAACTATTTTTTTTACTGTAAAGCTTATTTTAGCCTGAAGAAGGCTGAATAGCGGAAACGTTGTTGTATTAAAGCCGGAACAGTCAAGAGTCGGTCTTCATCCTCTTCAATTACACAGATTTTTTGAAAAAAAAAAACAAAAACAAAAACAATATGTATATATATAAAAGAAGAAACTGACGCAACGTAGGATGATTTTTTTTTGAAGGTGTGCTATATTTCGGCTGGCCAAACCAGCCTTCAGGTACAATGAGAATTTTACATTGGGACGTGTTTTTATGTAGCATATTTTCGTAATACCGGAAATACGTAAAACTAATTGACAGTGTAAATTTAAGATAAGAATATGGTATAATAAAATAATGAAATAACATAATAATAGGAAACAATTAATATGTTTCTTCACGGATGTTCAGACCATCGGGATCAATTTCTCTGCCTTTTTGAATTAAAAAAGCTTCCCTGGCCTTACGGCTAGAGTTGTTTGCTTAAACATTTTACAGAAAAAAAAAACTTGTTGGTCATTGTTTTGGAAAAATATCAATTCCAAGACACACCTGGAGGTCACTCAACAAACGTTTGAATTAACTGAACCTTGTATGTCATCATACACTCTTTCTTTTTATAAGGATACGAGTTATAAAAATATCGAGGTTGAAATTTGCGAAATTTTAAGAATAGTTTAAGGATAGACCTGAGGCTAAGACTTTGAAAAGAATATAACTGTCGGAATTTTTTGGTTGAAAATTTGTTTTTAAGTTAACCGTATAAAATTCTTCCTTTCTGTAAATGGCAGAACTAGCCAAAAAGCAACAAAAACAGCACTAGCCGTATGTTCCATGCTGATGACATCTTAACTTTGCAGGAAGTTATATGCGTGATATCAGGCGTAAATGCCTGCAGGCTGGCTCCAATATTACTTTAACACCATCCAGAAACACATTCGAAAGCAGAAATGTCATACGCTATAATCTAAGAATTTTCATAATAATGATAATAATAATAATAATAATAATTGTAATAGTAATAATAATAATAATTGTAATAGTGATAATAATAATGATAAGTGTAATAGTTTTCTTTTTTTTTTTAAATAATAATAATAATAATGTTTATTAGTGGCTTATAAAAAATTACAGCTGTACAAATTCTTAGGACAATATATATATCAGGGAAATACTAACTTACAAACGAATTACAAATTACACTCATTCTTTACAACCCTTATAAGTGTAAGTGTAATAGTAATAAGTGTAATAGTAATAACAAGTGTAATAGTAGTAGTAGTAATAATAATAATAATAATAATAATAATAATAATAATATTTATACAGGATAAACCCCGTCAGTGTAATCAACACTGGTATCAAAGGAGGTCCTGTTATTAGAGTACATAAGTAAAAATACAAAAGGTCTAAAAGGTAAAACTCACAATGAAAATTGTCACACGGCCAAAAAAATATAAAAGTATGCATCTACACATAAAACGTATTATCTAATTAAGGAAAAAGTCTTAAGTGTCCCTTGAGAATTCAATGAAGGATTCCTTTGAAAATATGGCGAGGAAGACCGTTAAATTCCATCGCCCCAGTGAAATAATGAGATCTTTTGGCGACCTCTGGGTTGACTTTTGGAATACGAGTGTCATTACAAGATCTAGTCGAAGCTGTGGGTACAGAGGCATTAAAATAAAAATAATTATTTAAATAAGGTGGTAATGAACCACCAAGAGATTTTCTGGTTAACAAGACAATGTGAAGTTTACGCCTATTAATCAGGGGCACTAGACCCAAAGTAGCATTCAGTTCTTTAGTATCGAGACCATAATTTGGAAAAATTAACTTCGCAGCTCTATGCTGTAGTCTCTCGAGGGCATCAGTGTTAACTTTTCCACACCCGTGTCATCGTCTTGTAGTGGCGTTCAGCTCCAGTCATGGGAATAGAGATTCTCAAGCGCCAAAAAGCACCCAATTTGCTCGAGACCTTGTTGACCACGTGTTCAATATGGTTGTTAAAACTCAAGTGCTTATCAGTCACGACTCCGAGATATTTGAAAGAATCAGATTCCGTCAAAGGAGGTCCACTATAGGATAAGATAACACTAACCTCCTTCTTTAGCCTTTGATGTGAGCCATAAATTACATATTCAGTTTTTCTCATATTCAGAAAAAGCTTATTTTCTTGCATCCACGAAGAAATACGGTTGGTGTCTGTGTTAAGACTTGCCGGCTTCTAGCTCAATAGCAGTTTTAGCGGCAAAAAATAGCATTGTATCGTCACATACAGCAGAACTTGTGAGAAACAAATACAAGAGGGCATATCATTTAGGTACAATATAAAGAGCAGGGGCCCCAAAATTGATACTTGAGGGACGCCAGAAGTTATATCCAGGGGAGAGGAGAGAACTTTGGCGACCTCTACACGTTGGGAACGGCCTTGCAAATAACTGGAAAACCAAAGAAGAGTCTTGTCACAAACGCCACATATCTCTGTAGCTTGTTTAGAAGGATATGGTGGTCTATCGTGTCGAATGCCTTCTTCAGGTCAGTGAAGACCTCCCCAGTGAGGAGACCGTTATCTATGTTTCTACGGATTTCATCCACAAAAAAAGGTGACAGCTGTTTCAGTGGAGAAATTCCTGTGGAAGACAGATTGACAGGGCGACCAAAAAGAATATTCAGCCTGTGCCGGAAAAACAATATTCTTATGAAAAAAAAAAAGAGCGTATGCCAAGCGCGTGTACCACTGTAGTTGAGAAACATTGTAGAATTGGTAACGAATGGTACAGATATTTTTTTTGTTTGTAGACATTTTTATTGGCATTAAATCCAATACCTACCATCTATATTTACGAAAATCGACGTATTTCCTCAATTATGTGGCCCTGTTTTTCAAATTGCGGGTTTTTCTTTGTCAATGTTCGTGATTAAACCAGCTTTGTTTTGATACAATGTTATATTTGGAAGCATTACAGAGTTCGCGTTGACGGTGCGCAAATGCACATACATACACAATCTTTATTTCAATTCGGTTAAAAATTCTTCAGCTAAAACTCCTAATATCTCGTGTAATAAAAAATAATCAAATAGAAAAGCTGCTTCCCACGAATGCCGTGCCTTATACATCTCTTTTGAGTAGGCGTTTAAACTGCCTCCGGGACTCTGCTTCCCTTCCCTTCCCTTCCCTTGAGTCACAAGGAAGACTGTTCCAAAGAATGGCGCCACTATAGCTAAAGCTATTTTTATAATAGTTTGTGCGCGGCAGTGGAACATTTAGTTTATTCTCAAAGTCCCTTAGATTATATCCGATTTCTCGCCTCTCGAATTTAGAACTTAGATATTCTGGAGTCAACCCGTGCAAAAACTTATAAACCATCGTAGCCGTCTTTCGCAGGACGCACAAACGCAGGGTCCAAATGAAATAAAATAGCAGAAGAAAAAATGAGAGAAAAAATAAGCTACCAAGTTGTACAAATACAATCTTACCGTAAGGGCTCTAACTTCGATCCAAGAAAAGAAAAATGAGTGATTGGAGACACTCATTAATAAACTGAATAAACATACAGAGGACTTAACATGGCGGCCAAATTAGATTATTTGGAGAGAAGAGGAACTTCTTTGAGGAGGGACACATCATCAAGGAAATACTATACTCTTTCCAATAAAACTAGGAGGCAAGCCACGTACAGTTTCTAAAATATTTTCCAGATAGGAAAGCAAATTAACAGCTGATTTTGGAGATGTTGTTAAACAGCTGTAAGAACAACAGGTGAGTTTGAAGTGTTTGTGAAGCCAATTTACAGACTTATAAGAATTCAATAATCTCGGTCCCATGAATACGTTCCAAACGAGACAAGACCAAGCTAGTGTGCTCGTGGCAGGAGTGGAGATATTGTAAGTACACTTGATATACACTTTCAAGATTATCCCTGGACTTTGTCCAGCCTACTTGTCGTCCCCTCTACAACAATACCACTCGCAACTACGCTCATCCTCGAAACTACTTTTTTCTGTCCCTACTGTGAACTCTGTGACATACGGTGAACGTGCCTTTTCTTTCTCCGCACCTATAGTATGGAGCAATCTACCGGATTCTATTAAAAATACATCTCTGTCATCTTTTAAATATGCTCTCAAAACATTCTTGTCCCGGAAATTTGATTTTTGATTTATTACATGAGGAATTGTACCTAGCTTTCATGTCACCTAATTTTTAAATTAAATATTTCATTTATTTTACTTATTACTGTTATAAGAAACATTGTGCAGGTTTTAACTAATTTATTTTTTCTTATATAAAGTAATGTAAGCGCAGTGAGTTTTCTAAATGAGCCCAAAAAACTTTATTATTATTGTTATCATTATCATTATCATTGTCATTATTATTATTATTATTATTGTTATTGTTATTGGTATTAGTATTATTATTATTATTATTATTATTATTATTATTATTATTATTATTATTATATACAACAGTACAGTTGCGAAGGCAGTGATTGTCATTTTTAACAGATTTAGCAAACTTTTTCTCCTTTTCGGGGAGCCTGTGTGTGTCGACGGATCCATCTAATAGCATAAAATTGTTTCGAATAAACCTTCGCGAAGTAATCAGTCTTTATTTTAAACAGCAAGAGACAAAAACGATAAAATCTGTTATTGGAACAGATTACTGAGCCATAGCTTTTCAAGTAATAGTCTTATAGTTGATTAGACATAGGATTTCAGTGCATTCTCGTGTCTAAGTTTACAGTATAATAGAAACAAGCAAGCAACACAGGGCAAAAGAGAAGTTCGATATTTTTACCAAACAACTGATCGAGTTAAGATTGGTGCCATGTTTAGTAAGGGGATTGTACTCAAGATAAGTACTGCATTGTCGTTATCTTACTATGCCGTATGTTTTTTTCGCATTTCTCGTGCAAAGCATGTGGTCTTGAATTTGCCCTTCTGTACTATGGGTGTGATCGTGTGGTTAATCTCCCCACTGTTTATTCAAAGAGACATACTTTCACTGCTAATTTAAGTAAAACGTGATTAATTTATGTATTGTTTAATACAGTAATATAATTCTGCGCACATCCTGATTAGGGAGAATCTCATATTGTACCAACGTATAAGACACGGGACTCTATTCCTCTTATTAGTCCGTGTAGAATAAGTACCGATATCACACTACAGGGCCGTAGCACTGACGAAATGTCCATGGCTGAATTCGGATAGGTAATCATACGGTTTGGACATAGTTAGTAGAATTAATTTAAAACCGTATGATTACTTATTAATAATATAAACATGAAAAAATTTGCGTGGAGGAAGTGCCGGAAGACCTTTTTTGAAGCCATTTTTTCTCATTCGAGAAAACTTTTTTCAAAGTTTCCGCACAAAATTTCCCTCATCATTTTACGTAATATCATTGGCTTCGAAAATTTCCTATTGTCTTTCAGTCAATCATAATCCTTTATTACGATGTGTAATTTGCACTGGTGTTACACTTTTTGCACCGGTGTTACAGTTTTTGCACTTTTTACACTTTTTACACTTGAACTGCACTGCTGTCAGCCAATCAGAATCGAGTTATTTTTTCATGTATATTATTATCTTATTTATTTGCTAGCAGTGTTCTACTTTCCCCTCTTAAACAACATCAACGCTCTACACTAAAATGTCTAGTCAGATATTTGCAGTGGCGGATCTAGGGGAGTGCCCCCCCCTTAAAAAGCCGGCAGGGCAAGCAAAACAAAACCACCCCCTCTCCCCCTATAGCTCAAGGTCTGGATCCGCCACTGATTTGAATGTCGTTTGTCGGAAACGGGACCTAAACACCAGAAACAATGAATCTCGTCAACTAATCTGGTAAAACTTAGTCATATCAGAGTGGGGTATCGTCTTCACTTCATTACGTTTCAAGGATCGCAGGATGTTTCCTGGATTAATTACAACTGAATTAAAATCCTCTGGAGCGCCACGCGATGTTATTGATCTGTAATTACGATAAAATCCTGCCATGCGTCACGTGCCGAGAGTTCGGGTCGGCCCCAAACATTAGTCTCCTAAATCTCGGGTCGTCCACATCCTTCCGAAACGAGTTACTTTACAGGTCTTAAGAGTATTTTAAAAGACAACAGTTCATAACAGCACCCCTAGCCTTAGGGACGGACCATTATTTCTTTTTTGAGAGGGGGGAGGGGCATTTTCTGGGGCATGAAATTTTTTTCTCATCTATAGCTTGGGCATTATTTTTGGTGGTTATCTACGGGTATATTACGAACTCATAACGTGACCAGCTCCCAGTTGGCTTAATAGCTTAGTTGGTAGAGCACTGCACCGGTATCGCAGAGGTCATGGGTTCGAATCCCGTTCAGGCCTGAATTTTTTTCAGGCTTTAATTTCACAACTGCTTCGGTTGTGTGTATAACTGCGATGATCAATCATATCTTCAATATAACTTGTCCAAGAATTTTTAAACTTCAAAAACAGGACCTGAATAGTAGAAAGCACATGCTCGATTTTTTTTTCCCATGGCTCCCCTTGCACGATTACTCTGCAGGGATATTCTTTTTGGAAATTTCCCAAATCCCCCCCCCCCCCCCCCCCCCCCCCCCCCCCCCCCAACACAAGGCCCAAAAACCACCCCCCACCAAAAAAAAAAAAAAAAAAAAAAAAAAAAAAAAGAAAAAAAAAAAAAAAACAGACAAAAAAATAAAAAAAAAAAAAAAAAAAAAAAAAAAGATGTTGGACATAAAATATAACACTTTGCGCAGCCAC
>Ga0126338_10000088_pt1 | contig 31762 bp, 27 predicted proteins | sample OrbCmetagenome_2_FD_92529 | JGI IMG/M metagenome (GOLD analysis project Ga0126338, IMG submission 92529) | Coral microbial communities from Petempiche,Puerto Morelos, Mexico - Orbicella C C metagenome | ecosystem: Host-associated > Invertebrates > Cnidaria > Coral | place: Petempiche,Puerto... | reverse complement strand
TTAGTGGCTTATAAAAAATTACAACTGTAAAAATTCTTAGGACAATATATATGTCAGGGAAATACTAACTTACAAACGAATTACAAATTACACTCATTCTTTATAACCCTTATAAATTTGTCTTTTGTCATTTGCCGAAAAAATTTAATACCAATACCGATACTAATACTACTAATAATGATAATAATAATGATAATAGTAATAGTAAACTTCTGAATAAATATTTAAAAAATTAAATACCTATAAAGCCTGATGGTTTAGTTTCAATTTTTTCTTTCACGTTCTTCAACGCATTTGTCTTTTGTCTTAAATCTATCAAATTGATCATTGTTAACAGGAGCAAACAAAAATAAAATCAACTAGTATATGAAATTTCAAACCAAAATCAAATAAAGCTCAACATCAACAAACTGACTTAACTTACCATCTACTGGTTTAACAGAAGTTGAGCATTTTTGCTTTTCAGATAAGAAAACTACAGGAAGTTGCAAAGGAATTGGAGACAAGAATGAAGAGCATTTATGATGATTTGGCTAAAAGAGAGGCTGAAGCAGAGAAACTTAGACAGACCATTAGGAATACTCCCCCTAATGACCCTGCCTATGTATGTACAGTGTACCTAGAAGGGTCCTAATAACAGCAGGCCATCAGGAATATTCCCCCCAATGACCCTACCTATGTATGTACAGTGTACCTAGAAGGGTCCTAATAACAGCAGGCCATCAGGAATATTCCCCCTAATGACCCTACCTATGTATGTACAGTGTACCTAGAAGGGTCCTAATAACAGCAGGCCATCAGGAATATCCCCCCTAATGACCCCACCTATGTATGTACCCAGGAGGGTAACATCAGGAATACTCCCCCTAATGTCCCTGCCTATGTATGTACCTATAAGGGACCTGATTACATCAGGCCATCAGGAATACAACCCTATGACATGCTAATGTGCGCCAAAGACTTGTATGTACCTACATCTCCTGTTTATAGTTTGTGAGTAGCATCTGCATGGTCTTCATGATGTTTCTTATGAGCAGATTCGCTTTTCTTAGACCCATCTGCAAGCTCGCTTGGCAGCTAAAGAGCAGCAGTTGCTTGAGTTGAGGAATGAGTATGGAAAGCTCAAACAAGATCATGACAGAGCAAAGGAAAGATTGCAAGAAGAGATGGCTGCTGTCAGGGAACTAGAAACACAGTTAGCTGCACTGAGTAAGTGATTTGCTAGCGACCAGTTCTGGGTACAAGTGCTGTTTAAATTGGGCGGCTATTTGAAGCAGCATTAGTCTAATTCTGTGAGTGCCGTCCTAGCTTGCAGGAATTCCTTGATAGTTTTCACCTGCGTCGAGGCTACCGATTTTTGGGAAAACAGCTGACCAAAAAAACATGATCGCGAACTCTGCATTATGAGTGTGGTTAAACGGAAAAAGAATAGTATCATAGGTCATCATGCAGAATTTAAACAAGCTGAAAGTCAATGATACTGTTGGACCCCGCTATTTCCAACTCGGTTTTTCGAATTCCCCGTTTTTTCGGACTCAAAACCATCTCCCGTGGATTTGCCCTTCACTCATTTACTATCGGCTATTTCAAACTATTTTTCGATTCCCCTGAAAGTTGAAATAGCGGGGTTCAACTGCAGTTGATAATAGTCGACGATAGTGAATGGTTGTTTCACGGGACCTTAAGCTTCAACTATCATAACCTATCTTCCGCCGTTTGACCAGGGCTTAAAGGCTCGGCTAAATAATGAAGCATTGCATGTTAACGAAAGAATGTTTGAACAAGGGGCAACTAAACAATCAGGGCCTGGTTGCTTAAACCTTGACTAAGCTAATTCGGGATTACTGTGATTTTTTTAATTCAGTGTTACGCCTTTTCAGGGACGTTTTCATGTTTTATTTTCTGGCCTGCAGTTGTGACGTCGCCTGATCTAAAACTCTACAAAATATTCTGTGAAAAACACTTTTACTGTATATTTTAGTCTGTCTATAGAACCTCTAGTTCGTCGAGATCGCAAACATAGCGAATTTATTAACCCGGTTCGTGGGTTACACACGCGAAAACGGAAAGGGGTGGGGCTGGCAAAGATCAAAAAAGAGGTTTAATCCGGTCCAGACATGTTGTTGCTGTATTTGCCAAGTAACGAAAGTTGTGGTAAAAAATTGAGTTTTTTTACAAATTATTTTTGAACGCAGATCGCCGAAGTACTATGAATAACCGTATATCTTAGAGTTTTTTTATATCGTTAGGCTGAATACAAGAGTTTTGGATGTCTTCATTGTTTTTTCTCGATTGTGTCCTTACACAGGAAACGCAAACGGCGACCAAGATAAATTGAAAGAAGAACTAAAGAATATCATAGACGATTTGAATAATAACTTAAACTCCATGAAACAGCAAGTGGCGCAGCAAGCGAGACAGATCAATCAACTTCAACATGAAAAGGACGCGTTAGGTCAGCGGTTAAAAGACATGCAGGCTCAGACGGCTGGTAACAAACAGCTCAAGGACACTATCGCCAAACTACAACAACAACTGAAATGTGAGTTTTTAACAAGGATGACCCTGCTGGCTTACAAAAATTAATGCTGGGTTTAAAACAGAAGGTTTCGTGAAGTAACTGTGGTCCCAATCATTTAGCACAAAGACTTTTGACTGTTTTCAAAACAGTTTCCAAAACACGTCACAATAGTGAGTGTGATAGGGCTGCAAGTATGAAGGTGTCTTTTTTATTTTATTCTGCTGTTACAACATTTTTCCGAATCAATCAAATCTAAAGACAACAAAGGTACCAAAAACAAATACATAATGCCAGTGACATTGGTAAAAATTCTGAAAATCGAAATGTCTATAAGCTTGAAAGCTTTTTATCTCTGAAATATTCAGCCAAAAACACGTATTTCTAAATTTTTTGATGTTCATTTTAATAAAGAAATATATATTAAAATGGTTTAAAACTCTTATCACTTACCTAATAGCATTGATACACTCGAAAGCTTTTGTAACTTTAGTCAGTGTTTGTAAACAAGTGTCCATTCTTCCTATTCAGTGAACGAAGATGCTTTGGAACGAGAGAGAAAGAACTGTGAAGCGCTGCGGCGGCGCTTGTCCAATATGGAGGCACAGGCAACCCAAGGGTCAGCTCTGGAACCAGCATTTGCTGAGGCAAAAAACAGACTGAAGGAAGCTGAAGCTGAAGTCGCCAGACTGCAGAATGCTCTTAATAAACTAAAACAACAACTACAGGTCAATAATTTTGCTTTCAGTACTGAGTGTTAGTGAATTTCTAGGCGCGGCATTCTCATCTCGGATCTCCCCGGAGTACCATTTAAGTTCGGTACAATTTGAGATTAGCATGGGTTCAATAGATGTTAAGAAATGCACTGTTGGTTTATTCATTGAAGGATGACCGCAGAGCGGCAGATGAGAGATTAAGAAAGGAACAAGAGAAAGTTGACAAAGCTTTACAAGCTGCAAGGAATGCTGGAAACAAAGATAGAGAAGTTAAAGAGCTGGCTGCACAGGTTGATAGTCTTACGGTATGTTACAGGATATAACATTGAGAAGAGAGTTAAAAAAAGATGTAATGACATCTCAACCAATATAATGACTCTGCAGGTGCGTTTTACTTCTGGCTACATTTCGGTCTAAATTGTCGTCTACGAAACAGTAACAGAAAATGATCAATTCTGCGTTTTATAGAAACCGCAATGAATCACAAGTACAGTACATTTTGCTTGTTTCTGTTTGAAATTGTGCGCCGCTCAGTGGCGGATCCAGACCTTGAGCTAGCGGGGGGTTCGCTCACCCTGCCGGCTTTTCTTTCTTTTACGATTTTATTATTAATTTTTTTTTAGCACAAAATAAGGGGGACCCCGGCCTCCGGGGCCCCTTCCTTAGGTCCGCCACTGCCGCTTAGACATCAGCAGAGGACACTGAAGAATGGATTCAGACGCACCAGGAACAGTAACAATAACAGAAACTTTATCAATGTCTAATTGTTTTCTCCTGGATCAGAAATTTTTTTTTGATCAAGCTTTTTTGTTATAAACCGGACACTGCTTTGAACTGAGGTGTGAAAACGATAAATTTCTGTGTCATATTACTTGTCTTATTACTGAGTATAACATTTTTTCCCTGAAGGCGGACAATGCCTCTCTCGCTCAGCGACTGAACGACGCAGAGGACGAACTGAGCAACTTAGAGAACTTGCTAGACAAAGAAGAGGTACTGGAGAGACTGGGCGAGTTAAAGAATGACATCAATAAGAAACGATCTGCTGTCCGTGAACCGTTCAATGATCAGGATGACCTGGGACGAGCTCTAGCTGACCTTCATCGGAAGTACCTGGACCTAATGAGAGATCTGGAAAGAGAGCGACGAAAACAAGTTTGTAATCCTTTTTATCGCTCTAACAAGAACTATAAATATCCTGCACTGTGTACAAAGAGGTAGTCTCAGGATTATGGTTAATTAATTTGTTTTATGAAGATAACAAAACTATATTACATAGTAAAACATGATGAAATGTGTTGAAGGAAAGTTCGTTTAGCTGGTTACATATTTTCGGTGTGATAGTTCGATACAGGGAACCATCCATTGATAGAGGCCCAAATACATGCAAATAACTAGCTACTCTCAAGTCTTCTGTGGATTTTTTCTGGAAGGAAATGCTACTAAAGCTATAGAAAGGTACACTCGAGGAAATCAGTTCAATTTCAGCAATGATTTAATGTCTGATTTGTATTCCGAAGATACTCCGTATGAATTAACTCTAGGAGTAAACATGTTGTGAAGATAAACTGGGGCAAGTTTCTTGATTGTTCGTTGTGAATAAATGTTTGCTCGATTATTGAATTGTATCTATTAACAGCCTGATGGAGAACTGGAAGGTTTGCAGGCCAGACTACAAGATGCCGAGAGAGCTTTGAAGCAAGCAAGAGATAGAGCTTCACAGGTAAAACACTGGCAGGCGAAGAAATGACTAATAATTCCTCTCTTTCCATGGAAGGTGATTGTGTAAATTAGCGTAATAAAATCGAAACTATTCCAGTCAACCAACCTCGTGAGCACTGGTCATCTGGGTGTACGGAAACCGCGGGCTCACTTGAGATTGGAGTTAATGTCGATTCGTTGTGCTTCGCATTGATTGTTTCGCTCAGATGTTTAATATCAGTCGCTTTGGGTCCATAAAACTGAAGTGGTTGCACTTAGTAGTACAATGTTCAACCCATAATACTGATGAGATTGCGGCTGGTTTGTTTTTCTCTCCAGCTTGCTGGAGACAAAGAAGACAGGGACGCCAAGTTAAAGAAAATGACAGAAGAACTGAAGAAACTAAAAGACAAGCTAGGAAGGCAGGAGAGATTAGAAGATGAGGTATATATCTTAATTACATACATAACAGTTACCTTGCTGGTGTACACCTGTTTTCTCACTTGCTCTTTCGACTCATTGATAGTTGTTCGCCAATTTGCCAAACAGCTAGAGTTGGCTTGATTGTGCAGTAATTGTGCGCTGGTGTGGTGAGCGGGCGAGCTCTCTCTTCCCGACTGTAGACAATACCTTCCTGCAGCTGAGGCCCAACTGTTTCCCTTCTTTTGCATTGTTCGACTAACAGTAGAACTAATGCCTTCGATGGGTGTCTGCCAAAGGTTATACCGTCAGCTTGTTCTGGGTATTATACATATAGCTGGCTGTTGCAACAGTTAGTCGGTTAACAATTACAAGCATACGAGCAGTCCTTGTACATGCTGGGATGAAGTGCGTTTCCTTGTAACTTTTTCTGAAGTGATATTGTTTGTCGCTAAGTCGAGTTGTGTTTTTAAAGCTTGAAAGAGAAAAAGCAGAACATGCTGCAGACATGAGTGGACTGGAGAAACAAATAGCTCAGCTTAAAGATCAGCTCAACAAGGCCAGACATGGTTTGCAGGATCAGGCAAGTTCTTAGTAGATATCCGATATTACTAATAACGATTTATGAGCACTGACTGATTCTTTGTCAAGCTTGAGCATTATAGACAGCGAGAAGTATCAAGGCAGAGGTTTTGTTCAACTTCGTCTCCGTTCTTTTATTGTTGCTCTTGTTTTGTAAGCCTTGTAAGGTTTATTTCTCGACTTTTCTTGGGGGAAACCTCATCGGGTTAAGCTTTTCAGGTTGTTGGCAATTTTGTTCAAGAATTACGAGCCTACAGGTTTGTGTGCTGTGTGACTTGCATCCAATCTGCTCTCTGAATAAATCCATTTATAGGAGATTAAAGCTTTGGGGGTCATCATTTAGTTTGCAGGTAACGCAAAGTTGAGATGTAGAGTCTGTAATTAGTTCTTATTAACCGAGCAGAAGGTCTGTATGGGAGAATCTTGACCGAGGTCGTGAGTACAGACCGAACGTAGTGCGGTCTGTACACACGACCGAGTTCAGGATTCTCCCATACAGACCGACTTAGCTCGGTATGTATGTGTTCTCTCGACTTTAATAGTGCACTCTCTTCTTTGCGTTTTTGTTTAATTCATAAACGTACAATCTACTCCACAGAATGACAAATACGAGCGACAGAAACAAAACGGTGAACATATTTGTATTTGAGTTTGCTACTTTTCTACGGCAAAACATTACCGGTCTAGATGCCGGTCTAGATGGGAAAATCTAGACCGCGGTCAATATCGATTTCAGCCAATCAAATTCGTGAATTCGGTAGTTCCCAGTCCTTGTGAGACAGCCATATAATAAAAGGTGTTACGGGTTTAATGATGTTGACGAGTCCTGTTACAAGGTTGTCGTATACTGATCCAACTTTTCCTCTTAATTGTACGGTTTTTTTTTTAATACCAGTTGGCGGGTGCTAGAGCTCCTCTTCAGGCTAAAATAGAGGACATGGAAGATGCCATGCAACGTTTACAGGATAAATTTAATAAAGTGAAAGCTGAGAATGACAGGGTAAGTTACTTGTTTAGTTTAAGAGCGTTCAGGCATACGAACACTATAGGGATTAACATATGTGTGAAAAACGATAGGCAGTCATGTTAAGAAAATTAACACGATCTTGACTAGACCTTGCGTTGGCAGGGCCTCTATTGACAGCAGTTTTATTTATAGAGCTGACAGAGTTGCCCTGAAAAAAATTAAGGTTTTACTTAATACTTACTTGACGGAGACCGTACAATTGAGCCCTCGCTTGGTCCACAGGCTAATGAGAAAGTTTAGGGGTCGAGCTTCTGTTTCCTTGTGTAGCTTCTAGGTTTTTAAAACTTGTTTGCTAGATAGTAGCTTACTAGTACCGGCGCAATGTCGTACATGTAGGTCGTTCAGTACATGGCATTTATGAGTCAGTGCCTTGCTTTTAGTTATGTTTTTGGTTGTTGTCACGTTTTTTAGTTAAAGGGAGCTATAGCGGCCGCTGAAGAGGGCCGAGGGGATCTGGAAGACAGACTTGCAGAAATGATGGATAAACTGAGAGAGGCACGGGCACGAGCTGAGGAAGCGGTGAGTGATTACGTGATCATATTATAAGGCCACCTAATTTGGTCACATGGCCATATAACACGTGACCGTATAGGAAACGGAGTACAATCACATTGAGAATGAGATACGAACGTAAACATATATGCTTACCGTGTTTAAATAAAGATTATGTATGTATGTGTTCTCTCTACTTTGATAGTGCACTCTCTTCTTTGCTTTTTTCTTTAATTCATAAACGTACAATCTACCCCACAGAATGACAAATACGAGCGACAGAAACAAGCGTTGGAAGCTAAAGTTGAAGCTCTTGAAAACGAACTCGAACGGGCAAGGAATCGACTCAAATCACTGCGGGCGCAGGCTGAAGAACGGGTACAAGTTTTTCATTATTTTGTGGTAACTCGTGTTAATTTTACTTCGACAATCTATGAATGCGAAGAGAATTGTAAAATGAGCAGGTGGAAGAATTTGTATGTAGCTGTCCATGTACCTGTTTCTTTGTTGTTGATTGACGTATTAACAAATAGAATGCGAGTTCAAGACTTATATGAACAATAACCTACAGCAAGTTTGAGAACTTATCGTATTTATATTCACATCATCATAGTAGGTAAGTAATTTATTTAATTTCAATCACACGGGGAGGGCTTGCACAATCTCCACAGCCAGAGGCTCGTGTTAAAGTGCTTGACTATACCACAAATCATAAGCTAAGAAACCGTAACATAATCTGAATAGAGTTGCACTAGCTTGTTACTTCCGTTACTTAAATAGTTACAAGTAGAAAAGGAGAAGGCTGCTGCGAAGATAGATGGACTTGAAGATGAAATAGATGGTCTAAAGAGCCGACTGAGGAATCTTCAACACAAGGCCGAGCGTGAGGTGAGAGACTAACAGTTTAGGATCCAGCAGGAAATTCAACCAGTAGAAACTGTGTGACCTTCCGTTGTTTTGTTTTGTTTTTTTTTTTTTTTGTCACGGTGATGCAATGGACGCGTTCATTAATCATCAGCTGCCTGTGTTCATTTGTAGTTGGACAAAACAAGAGATGCTGGAGAGCGCAAGGTTCGGGACCTGGAGAATCAGATGGCCGATCTCAGACGACAACTGGACAATGAAAGGGCGCGAGGCGAAGAACAGGTATCACGGCATCCAAGTGCAGGTTTTCTTCTCATTCTTTGATTGAATTAGTTCTAAATTTATTGAGGTAAATATTTTTCACCACGAAGATAACGATTTACACCATTCAAGCCTGGTGCAGCAATGTAGCAGGTTAATGGTGTCAACTGTTTCCTTCTTGTTTTAAACGGTCGTGTATGGTTGGTCCTTTCATACAATAAATTTTGTTGGGAGTCGGTTTGTAAATGGTGTGCATTGCGAGAGTACGGCCTCTTTACGAATCTCTCTCTCCATTTAAAGGCCACTTTGTCCTCTGTGAATCGCAGAGCCCCACTCCGCCCTTACCCCTGTCTTTGTACATATTCCACTACTATCTGTATGATTTGGCGTGGATTCATTTTTATTATGTTGTAGACAAATAACTTCTTAGTTCTGATGAAGACTCCTGTTCTTAAGCGGTCAGATCTGTGTTTTTTTTTCTTGTAGCTGAGAAGAGCCCACAGTAAAGAAGCAGAATTGCAAAACTTGCTCGGCGAAACAGAAGCTCAATTGCAGGTGAGCAGGCTAGTCAACGCAACACAAGCGATACTGTAGACCAATATACCACATTTATTATGTTTCCAGTATCTTCTCCTAGAAAGGTATAACCACATTTGTCGGCCATGTCTTTTTCTTTTAGAGAACTGCGCATCAAAGTCACGCCCAGCAGGCCAAGCTGCGTGACTTAGAGAATCAGATCGATGGACTAAGAAATACTTTGAAAGAAGCACAAACTCAGGCAGTGAAGGTGATAAACTCTTGTATTCTGCTTTGCTTTGTTTCCTACTACCTCAAGCATCTGTAACAGCTGTTCAAGGTGCTAGCATCTGCATTGCCGTATTTTACACCTTATAACGACATTTTTTCTTGTGATGTTTTTGAGCTTGAGACGGCTTCAGCAGTCTGGATTTTCCTTGGTCGCTCATGTTTGTTTTCTCGTTGTTCTCAACGCAGGATAAACTTGAACAGGAACTCGAAGCAGTCAAAGCTGAGAGAATGAGAGCAGCGATACAGGCAGCGGCGGATAAACAACTGGCTGATGCACAACAACAGGTATACAAAGAAAATCAAAACTAGGTTACAAATGTCGAACAGTTGCTGTACTTTGGGGATAAATCAACAACTGCCAGTTTTTTCTCAGCCATAGGAGATAAATAATTTTAATTTTTGTTGTTGTTGTGTCCCCAATTAGTTGTGAAAACTAAATACATTGACACATTAGTAAAGCTTTAACTTTACTTTACTTTACTTTACTTTATTTACAGCGGCTATCCAACTAACAAAAACAACTCATGACTATTCCATTTACAATCGGGGATGGAGTTTTCAAAAGCCTTCCAGATGAGATAGACATCATTGTTTTTCGCGTGATATCAAGAAGCTTAAAACATTTCTAGATCATTGAAAATCGTTCTGTTTGATATTGTACAACAACACTCGAGAAATGTCAGGAAATTCAATAAGCGAGGATACCGAAATGGAATTTAATGGAAAAAACTTTAAACAACGCGAGGATAACGTTTCTTCTGAGTTGTTACCGGGAACTCGTCGGCCACAGACGAACAATACGATGGAATACATTCTTAATTTATGGGCTTCGCTCTTTTGAAATTGGTTCAATATGAGAAGACTAGCTTAGACCAGTAAATCATGTATGCCATTTTGGCAGCTGGTTCTCTTCATTATAACTTGATCAAGTCTTCTCTTTGTTCTAGGTGGCTTCGTTGCAATCTTTGCTTGACGCAAAAGATAAGCAACTTCAACAGCAAATGAAACGTGGAGCACAAAATTCATCCGATATAGGTAGAGCGAACTTCCGATTTCTTCTTTTTAACCGCAAGGCTGTAACAGTATGTTTTCCCTTCAAAGTAGCCTTGCACGGAACGAGACTCTTTTTTTTTAACCTGAATTTCCAAAAAAAACCCATCAAGTAACGGCCTGCTTGCCAGAAAATTTACTTCAGTTACTGAAGAGCCTAACAGTCACTTTGCCTCTCGGCATTTGTTTGCGTGACGACCATGGCTCCTCTATCCACAAAGATTAAGTCACACGAGTCATGTTCTTTCTGTCATATCTTTAGCTGCACAGCGAGCAGAGATCAGAAACCTTGCATCAGCTTTGGCCGAGCAGAATGAGGAACTGGAACGACTCAAAGAGGATCTTGGGGACATGTCACGAGCGCCAGTCCATCCGCAGTATTTCCATCTTGCAGGTTAGTTGACACAGAATGATTAATTAAACTGTAATTACTCTATCTCAAACAAGATCTGGTATCAGAGAATATCAAATTGACGTTTTTGTGAGGGAAAAAGTGTACACCACGGTTGTTTGTGAACGAGTCAATTATGTGACATGCCAACAGCTAATAAGAGAAAGGCAACATGACGAACAGTCGGTTTGTTATCTTTCTCAGAGGAGCATCGTTCAATGTAAGCTTTTTCCGATATTGGCTTTACTTGCTATCTTATGTCTATGATAGTCATGAATTTGGTTCAATTTATGGCAGAGTCAAATACCTTTATTAACAATACAGCTTGATTGGTCGAAGTCAGAAAAGGGTGAAACTAGGTCGAGTAGTTACTACAGGTTACAAGTGTCTTCACCCTTACCTTTGCTGTTTCTATACCTTTTAATGTATTAGCTTGAAAGATCCGAGTCTGCGTCATTTATCTGCTACCTTTTAATTCTACAGATCCCAGTCTAACTGCTTTGGCCAATGAAGTCGAAGCTTTACGAGCAGCTCTTCTACAAAAAGAACAACAAGTCCGGAGCCTCACCCGACCAATTCCACTTCTCTCAACTCCGCCATATCCGCCATTTACCTCTTCCGGTCTAGCGACCACGCCAGGCCTGGTAACTACTCAAACACACGTACCTGGGGTGGCTCCGGTTGTTTCTGTAGGGGCACTGAATGGAGCTGCTAGCACGCGGACTGTTCCAATCATGACACCAGTGATAACCAGTTCTGGTGGCCTGGGTACTAACAGCTATCTGGCTAGTCCTGGGCAGGTTCATCATCATCATTATCATTCAAAGAAGACCAGCCGAGGTACGCACTGCCTGCTGCACCAGTAATTTATTTCTCCTACATAAATTATAATAAACGGTTGGAGATTTAAATAGAGTGGTTTTCAGTGGGTGTCGCAAGTAATCAGGCAGTTACTTCTGTTTTGGTTTTGGTTTAACTACGGTTTGAGATTGAGCGAGTAGTCTGGGGTAAGTAAATGGTTTGGCTTTGGTTTTACGACACTCAGTGGAAAACAGCTCCAAATCGTTTTATTAATAAGTAGCTTACAATCAAGCAAGGGCTCTCTGTCTGATGTACAGTAGTTTGCTGTCATGATTACATCTACATGTACAAACAAGAGAATATGACCTCTTGACTTAAAGTATTATCTCTCATACCTTTTGCACAACCTGTCTTCGTCGGTTTCTTCTTAGAATAGTTAAGTTTTTTTGTTTGTGACTAATGGTTGGCTAATGGTTAGCGCCGAGCAGTCTGGGTTCGAGCCCTGACTGGGACCACTGTGTTATGGTTTTGAGCAAGACACACCTCTCTCCACTCAGGTGTTTAAATGGCATGGGTGCTGTTGTATTTAATGCTGGGTGTAACCATGCGATAGACAAGCATCTCATGCAGGGGGGAGTAGTTCCATAGTACAGAAGAGAGTATCTTCATAGTACAGAAACCCAGATAAGCTCTGATGGGATACTTGGCCACTGCGTTTCTTTTAACCAAAGTAATTCATTAGAACTATTTTTTAAACTGTAGTTTTAGTGCTGAAGAGTATCTTTGTTTTCTGATAGGTGGGTCAAAACCAAAATCATTGACGATAACAACCTCCCCACACCTCTCCCCTGAGGTTTTGAGTGCTACCACAGTAACCGCCCCTGTTTCATCTTCTGTCCTTCATCATCATCATCATTATAATGACGTCACCAGTCAAGATGACGACACGCTGAAAAGAAAGAAGAGAAAAACCAAGAAACAGCAGGATGACGTGTTGTTTTGTAACTTTCCAAATCACGAGGGCTTGGTAAGTCGAGGTCTTTGCATGGTCATACAAATAAAGCTAGTTGTTACTGTTGTTGTTGCTACAATTGATTCGTTCTCTTTATGGAGCTGAGTTATCGTAAAGAAAATGTGACTAGAGTTCTTTAAAATGACTGTTTCAACACTAAACTGAACCATAATTAGTCACCAGAAACAAAGCATAGTTGCCTTGTTGACCTTCAACTAAGATTCCACCAGGAGGACCGTCTAAGCTTGTTTTCTCTCTCTTTTCTGTCAGTGTAGCGTTTTGCCGTATTTTTAGTGTATGCTAATCGAAGTTCTACAGTGGAGCCACCCAGAAAGTGATATCCTATTCTTAAGTTTTTCACTTTCCTTTTAGGAATATGAAGTTGGGAGGTTGGAAGGTATTTTAACTTCGTCGGTGCAAACTCAAAAAATTCAGGTATCAAAAAATGCATTTTGTAGTTTCCTGGTTTTTAGCGTGGTCTCTAAATAGTGACCCCCGCCAAGCTCTCGACATCTGATGATTATTTGAAGAGAGTTCGAGCCCTGGCTGGGGTCAAGACATTCTCACACTCTGCCTCATACTGTTACTGTGCGCTGGGATGAAGGGCAACTTACGATGGGCAAGGATTCTATTAGGGGGAGGGTATAGAGATGGAGGACTAGAAATACTTGCTTCAACCGGAGTAAGGGGCCAAGCTGTTTATCTCGCTTTAGCTACCTGAAATGTTACTGAACATATCTTTTTAGCGGAATCTCGCCAGACAGAGATGGTCTAATTACAGACAGAAGAACATTACGCTACCAGTCGGGAGATTTTATCTCAAATATTGCATTCGGGGGTATTGTTTATATGCTTTGTGCTAATATCCTGGAGCGATAAATTCTCAAAGGCCATTCAATAATTTTCAACGTCCGTTTGTCGATTGGATAAAGGTCGCGGTGAATTCTGTCCCTTCCAAAACCACAGGGTAACTCAATTGCAGACAGAGGTATTTAACAATGTGAATTAATCAGAGAAAGAATGGAGCTCAATTGGGGAGAATGGGTCTAAGAGGAAATATTGATTTAACCCCACGTACTGTGATTTGAACAGCATGAGTAATGATATGCTAACTCGAGTTACCTTTGTTCATTGCTAACTGTCAGTGTATCGCATCAACGTTCGCTTATTTGAGAACAACAAAGCGGCATTTTCGAAGCGTCTTAACATCTTTGTAGCCGTAAAAGTTTGCCCGTCTGTCGCCCTGTTACGTTTTTAATGTATTTGAACATCACAACTTCAGGAAATTCGTGGATTAGGATATTTCAATCATACAGAAGGTTCTTTCAATAGAATGTCAGAGAGGGCTTATGGCAAAGAAAACCGATTTAATGCTCGATTTCCAGTGAGAGAAAGAAAGGTATTATTATATTGCTATATTGTCTTTGTTTATAGCTTACTAGTTATGGCTAATTGCAATAATTTGTCTTTTTATTTAGGAACAACGAGACTCACTTAGAATGGATCTAAAAGAGTTAGAGAATGAGGTGGGTCAATCATGTCATTGTTTCACGCTGCAGTTAATATTGAATGACCCGGTGATTTGTCCGCCAGTAGGCGGACCATTTGTGTTCAGTAAATGCCGTGTAATCCCTCGCTTGTTTATAACAGATTTAAAAGAAGCCTTTTGTCATTCTGCTAAATGATTTCATCTGTTCATTGTGTTACTCTTTGAAAAGCTGTTTGTAAAGCAGTTCAGCTGCGTGCTTCAAGTGAGTCATTGCGTAAAGTCGCACAAATTTAAAATTGATTCAGTTTTGAAGTTCAATCTGGCGTTAAGTCATTCATTTGATTATTCTGACCTTGATCGCATATTTGTGTTCTTGTTGAAAGGTGGAAGACTCTTTGAAACGACGAGCAACAGCAAGGCAATCTCAACGACATTCACTGGATGCCAATTTAGCGGTAAGTTGTACCTTCGACTAGCGAGGGTTTAATTTAAAATTCTCTCGTTGTTACACACCACTTAATTTTTTGCTGTTAACAAAGGGACTGTCGTTCTTCTTTGACACTGTTAAGTGCTAAGCTGGCTTAGAATATCCACATGAAAAGTTTAGGCGGGAAACATAAATCAAAATTCCTCGGTTGTTGTTGATTTTAAAATTCGATGACATTTTTAGTTCTATTTTCAGTTACCATTGTTGGGAATGAGCAATATGAAATCCAAAGAAAATACTGCGAACCAAGTCTGCCGTACATTTTATCGGCAGAGTATCGGTTTTTTGAAAATGTTTTGATTGGTTTATCTTTAAGTCGTTTTCCGAGTCGTTTGACCCAAGCTGTAAAGACTGATTTGTATAACAACATATATTAATTGAAATGGTAGATTACATTGATTCACGTATCCTTCAAAATAGTTTTGAACGTAACCCATCAACTGATTTTCATGTGTACCTTTGTGTTACTATTTTAGAGGCTTCAGGATCATCTCTTGACTGTGGTTGATCACAAATCTCGACTCTCCTCGCCTGACGTTAATTCACTTTAATGTTAATTATCTATAACATCATAATTTGTTCCGAAGTAACCCACGCTATAAAATGAACAATGCTATTACATTTTCTTTTTTATGTTATCAGCTCTTTTTTTTTTGCCCTCTGGGAGTCTTCTCTTAGCCCCTAAAAAGCACTCAACAATTGCTTAGGTGCATTTTGGTTTTTGTTCCTAACTGTATTATGGAAATTCAAATCGACCTCTGTTTGCTTTGTGTATAATTATGCCACATTTTAATAATGAAAAAATAAATACTGTGACTTAACAGGGACTTTTGCAGTTGATCAGAACACATTTGGGGTTGGATGATTGGCAGCCGACAAAAAAGGTGAAAGTCATTGGGTCTAAAATTCGGTTGGTTTCTGTTTTACTGTTGAAACTAAAGAGCTTTGTCCTGCTCGCTTACTTTTTTCTCAGCCAAGGTAAACAAAATCCAGGAGTATAATGCTGTAATTTGTAGGCAGTTAACACGAGCAGTTAACACGAGCAGTTACAATTTCCAAATAAATTATTTATTCGCGAAACAATTATTTACCATCCAAAAAAACAAAGACAGCGTGGTTAGGTTACTATCTGTAAACAAAGCAAAGGCTGGCCTACGGATTCACTTGGGCCGAGCTCACGGCTCACGTGACCGCTTCGTATTACATCATTTTCTAATGGTCGATATGGACTTTGTTTTATTTTTACTGCACAAACAGACGTTAAAAGCTGCAAGTGGCCCGCTAGACTGTTTCAGGCACTTAGAATTTCTAGGATTGTGTGATGCTATGTAGTTTGTATAACGTTAAGGGTTGGTTTACCTGGAGTGGTTACACGAGTGAAGATCAGAAAGCCAGCCTTTTCTTGGTAGCCTTATACTTAGCCAAGTTACTTTATGCGTGTTTTCTTTACTATTTTTTTAACAAGCAAAGATATATTTATTTTGTTGTAACTAAAAATAACAAAATTACAACTTTTCTAGCACGTCAAATAAATTTTGCTATGGTCAGTTTATTGAAACGTTGTTTGTGGTTTCTTGTTGTTTGGGTAATGAATGGGCTTCTGAGCAGGGCTGGCCTTCTGGTGTGAATCTCGAATGTGGTACTGCATTACATCCGCAGAACTTGAATAATTCTTTCAGTTCTGACTAAAACAAATCAGGAAACATAAATAACTATCACTGTTCCGTGGTAGAGTGTCCGTCATACTAGTGGAAGAACACCCTTTCGCAAATCATCAAGCAATTTGGAGCAATAACGTGGATAATTATCTCTGTAAAGCAAATTTTCCCTTATTAGCAATTACTCTTGGAATATCGCCAGATAAGTAGGTGAAAACCGAGGCTATAGACCGAGTTGCTAAAATCATACGTTAACATGAGAATCTGAACGAGTCGCATTTCTAAAGTTCAGATTGTGGTGAAGCGATTTGCAAAATGTCGGACAACTCTCCTTGAGCGCACTTACAAATACGGCAAATGACATCTCTCACAGGATATCAGTCATTTACGCGTATGACAGACAACAAGGACTACCTGAGCATTTGAGGAGCCTGTGAACAGGTTACCTATTGGGGTATGGGGCGAAACGAATTGGACAGCCGAGCGTTCTCGCAGAGGAAAACTTTCAGATAATCCCACCCAGACTGCGCTCGGCTCGTTCGTCTTTCTGTGTGTTTATTTCGCCCTATGTTCGCAGGCTATATATGAGCAGTCCGTGGAGGAAAAGCAATAAGACCCATGGACAAAGGTATAACTTGGATACCTTAGCAAGATTACTCTCGCACATTTTTCTAATACAGTAACTTCGTCAATAAAACTACTCGGCACATTTTAACGGCTTTAAACCCTGCAACCTAAGAAAGCTTCTAGCGCCCTAATGTTATTATACAGATACTCTGAGAGCATTGCTTTACTCGATAAATAACAGGCAGGGCAAGAACCCGGAAAAAGAGCTGACGGACCAAACCTGGGCTGGAGATGGATTACCAGAAGTTTGGCTCGGCTGGATTCCTTTGAAGTCCTGCTTAATTAGCAAAATTGCTTTTGTCAGTAATGCATGATAGTCTCCTTACAATACAGTCAAGTGAAACACACAGAAAAAAATCGATAAATATGTATTGCAGTCTGTTATCAGGCGTTGATCAAATTATTTTTCGTCGTTGATATGATTGATTTACATATTTAAATGTAACACTTGCTGATTTGAAAATAATGCGATTAAACATCTCGTAACAGGCGGGCAGTAAGAGAGTTTACATCATGAGAGCTGTGGACGAAGAAGATGAAGAAAACTTTCCTATGAAATATCTTCAACAAAGGCAAGGGCGTCTAATATCTATTTACCATAACTAACTTTAAGGTTGCTTTTCAGAGGTAATTTATGATTCAATCTTTCTCTCTGGTAATTTCAGCAATAATTGCTCTTCAACATGGCATCGAAGCTTTCTGCCCAAAATTGCAAAATTTCTAAAATTCCTTTGCATTTTCTGTTAGAGACATCAAGACAGTGTTTGACCACATTTCCAAACACCTTGAAATTCGTCAAAAGTACGCCGCTGCGCGTCGTATTTTCAACTCTCTTCTCTGTGTTTGGAAATGCGGTGAAACACGGTCTTATGTGTTTAATATATTTCTTCTTATCTTTTGTCGAGGCATTTATCAAGAATAACATAAACATTCTTAATAAATTTCTCCTTTGAAAAACTCACTCATTTTGTGTCAATTGACAACCAGAATTCAACCACGGCCATAATAGTCTCTGTGTTATTTTATACTTATCACTGACTTGCCGTGTATACTTACATTTTAGCTCAGGTGAAGGAATGGAGTCTGCGCATTCCTCCACAAATAAAATGCAGCTAGATGACTCCACCCAAGAGGCACACTGGGAAAAGCAGTTGAGTGAGCTTGCTCGAGTTGAGGGCCTGGTACAGAAAAGAAAGGCAGAACTACAACGGATGGACGCTGTGCTCATTGAACGAAGGCACGAGCTGGAGGACGTTGTACACAAGGTCTGTAATTTCTTGTATTCCAGTGTAATGGGCAAAACTGTGCTTAGTACTGAAGAAGATATTTATAGACGAGGTCAGAACATTTTCATGTATGCAAATGTGATATCGGTCGACATAATTATTGGTATTGAGTTTAATGTTGCTTTAATATAATTACCCATGACATGAGTTTTGAAATAGCTTGGGAAAATTAAAGTAGCTTGTGATAGGCTATTATTTTATCAAGACGGAGAAGCAATATTGTATTAGAGTGAGCTAGTGAGAGGCATCGGCACATCAAAAACTCACAGTCTTTGAATAAACTCTTCACAAAGAAATCAATGTTTTTAATCTTTTCTATTGCATGGTATATTCACTTCACGTGCTCATTCATTAACCACAGCCACTTTTCCCTGTCAGCGTAAAATAGCCGAGGGACGCCTGAGGCGAGCAGAAGAGGATGCTGGGATTATTGAAGAGCGAGCAGCGGAGACCTCGGCCGAGTTGATCCGCGCTGGAAATCAGCTGATTAGCCTGGAGATGAAGGGAAGAGCGTTGAGTGACAGACAGGAACAGATAAACAAGGTCAACCAAATGATATCGATATTTTGTCCTTTTAAGATTAAGGATTCTGACTCATAAAGAGCAATGTTCGATGTTTTAATATTCTTACATGATTGTGAGGTTATCAGGGCAACGCGGGTGAGTGACGTTTCTACTGCCTTAGTGGAAGTCATTTTAAGTTCTACAACCTGAGCGGAAGTCATTTTAAGAGTGAAGTCTAGTTCAACATCAAGTGAAGAGCTGCTTGTCAATTGATGGCGTTATGTTTCTATTCATAGGCCTAAGTTATAGTGATCTATTTTAAAATAAAATCGTCATAGTTTTCATTTCTTTTTATCATGTGTAAAAGAGCGTAACTTTTTATCACTGATCTTCTTTTACGCGCAGTGCCCATGCCTCTCGCCATCTGGATGCGCGGTTGGGGAATAAGTGCTATTTAAGCCACATTAATACGCCTTTCAAAGTTTTATCGAACTGTGCAATGCAACTGCTAACAGTATCTCCCATTATTTCGACCTCATCAAGACGTAGAACAGTGTTACCCCATAGGTTCTGAGACTTGATGTATTTTCAAATTTTCACAGGTTATTGAAGCAAAAGACCGAGAACTGAAAGAAGTTGAAAATTCCTGGGAGATTGTGCGACAGAATATCGATAAGCTCAACATGGAAATGGCAAATAAAATGGAAGAACTGACAAATAAAGAAAGCCAGCTAAAAGATGTGGAATCCAGACTTCAGCTGTCATTGAGGTGTGGTTTCAGTTCATATACTTTAGAGACTCCCTTAAAAAGTATCAGAAGTTTTACAATAAGGACTGACTTGACTAACTTGACATTTTGAATTTTAGGTTGGTCAAAACCCCATCCCCTAGCAAAAAATTAAATGGTGTTCAAATGCCCCATCTTAGAATGATACTAGGCGATCAAATGTCTCCAACCCCAGACATACATGGAAGAAATGGGAGATGAAAAAAAAAAACCTTTTAAAACACCGGCGCCCTGAACTTCCACTGTGTCCTAAGTATTGTTTCTAAATATTACTAAAGTATGCTTTTGAAGGCCCTTCTTATCGAGCCACAAAGTTACAAAGAACGCTGCCGTTCCTGGATATCTATTAGCTTCATCATGGTTTCGCGACTTCTTGTTCAAATTTCTCCCTATCCCTGCCATATGGTATCAAATTCTCCACCTCAATATCAACAAATGCCCGGGGTGAGTCCGGGCAATGTTATTACTATTATTATTATATCTAAATTTAATCGATGCATAATTTCTTAGGGTTAAATAAACGTCGTTTTATATAAGTTAATTTATGTCCATTGCAGGGTGGAAGAGTTAAAGCATTTAGTGGCAAAAACTGAAACAGAGGAGAAACATCAAGCAGAAAAGTATGTTAGAGCTCTTAAGGAAGGTGAAAAAGCATTAGAAGAAAAAACCGCGCAGCTTGCGAGAACACGGAACGAATTACAAACTCAAATGATTCAGTTTCATGAACTTAATAGCAAAATCAACAGGCTTAGAACAGAATTAAGAGAAGTACAGGATAACGTCAAGAAAGGAAAAGATGAAGTCGAGAGGCTTTCTCAGAGAAGGGAAGAAGAAAAAAGACTACAGGAGCTACATGTGAAGGTCAGCTGGAATGCTCGAGTGCATCGAGTGTCCGTTTACGGGATATCGTTTTTGTCATTGCTTCAAAAAATATTATTATGAGTTATTATAGATGAGACAGCCACCTCCCTGTAGGTGAGATATTTGGTTTACAAACCTAGTTCCTAAGTGTTTGGAGGGACTACGCAGTAATTTCTGTTGTTTGACTCTTATATTTATACGTTCTTGTTGAATTTTAGGATTGTGGAGGGAAACTGTTCGCCTGATCGCTCGATAAATTGCATCACTATTGGGAGCGACCGAGGACGTTAAGATCAAAATTTGACCCGTTAAAAAATCGCTGCCTAAGGGTTTCCAAGGTAAAATTCCGAGTACAAGCTTCAGCGTTTCGTTCTGGGTTCTCTATGCAAAACACAGAATTAAATCTACTATCCCCAATGGCTCCCTTATATTTATGAAAGAATTTTTGCTCCTTCTCCATTTCCTCCATTTAAACAAGTAACGTCACCTATTCACCCCTCCCTCACCCAATCTACTCCATCAATATTGAGCCCGCCACTGTATCGGCTTGTTTGTGTATTTTTCCACAGAAAGCAGAGCAAAAACTAATCGAAATTAACAACGCGAGAAATGAATCGATGGAAGCCCTCAAAAGTCACCGTGAGGGGTTTGGATTGCTGAGAACTAAAATTCGCGAAAGTGTGAACAAGATCAAAGAATACGAAGAGCTGAAAAAACAGAAAGAGGCTGAGTATAAGAAGATTTCATCTTCAATGAATGAAAGCAAAGCCAAGTTGGAGAATGAGCTGGCTCAGTTGAAAAGGTGAGAACAAGAATCTGTTAATATGCGTCTATACTTCAATGACCTTCATCTGGTTCAATTGTTTTGCTTGTCTTAAGGGAAAGGAGTGAAATTTTCAGAAAATATAAGGCTAGCTACAGTAATTTCAATTGTCACTCACTTATAATTATCAAGGTGAAAAGGCAGATGAACTATGGCGTTAAATAAGAAATGATCAGGTCAGACTTGATGCGTGCACTAACCGGGACATGCAATGAAATCATGTGGTTCAACAACCGCTATGCTAAATGACAAGCCACGTTCTACAATATCCCAAACAACGAAGAACCGAGCTTGACTGGTTCTAAGTTGACTGTTTCACGATTAGAAGCTGCTACAATTTCTGCCAGCTAGTATGGCCGGGATTTTGTACCATGTGACTGGATGGTTTCTCTCATCCAATCATCCCATTCGTAGTTTTGTTTTTGAGTTTCTCTGTTTGAGTGTGGATCGAGAAATTACCAGCTCACATTTTTTTTTCTTTTTTTGGACTACAAGTGAAATACAAATATCTGAGGAATCTCTGAGTCAGGTTAACAGCGCTCTAAAGCAAGTAACGATCGAGCTGGAAACTGCCAGAGGGGAAGTGCTGGCTTTGAACGACACTAAGGACTTGGTAACAAAGGAAATAAATGATCTCCAGCAAATGTTAACAGGTAAATTGGTCTTACCTGAATAAAATAATGTGTGGAAACGAAGACAAAACAGGCCGATTGTTTGTTTTTTTTTTATTAACTGTTCTATTGATATTGAGAATGTTATTTTCGTTTTATATCTGACGGCAGAAAAAAGGAATGCACTTGCTAAAACCAATCAAGAAATTGAAGATGCTGCCAAAGAACTTGAAGCAGCGAAAGAGGTAACATAAATAGTTAAATACGTAAACTACCTCTAGAACAGGAATACCTGACTACATCCCAGCCAAGCTTAAAAGTCCCTTGAAAAGTAGTTTTTTTTTTAATATCTTCACTGATCAGAATGTCTGTCTTGAAAGTTCAAAAAAGTCAGCCATTACTACGCCAATAAGAAAGGATAGCAAAAAAAAAAACTTACTTACAACAACTAAAAATGTTTAGTAAAACCAAGTTTATAATCTAACTGAAAATCTGCGACAGATGAAAGCCTGGTGAACTCCTACTTTTTGTTTCAATCAAGTCATAGTAGACTCATAGTAAATGCAACTTTTATGTTTAAAACAATCATGTGAAGTCAATCACAGTCACGTTTGGTGAACGGAAAATCCGTTGAACAACGATTATAACTTTTAACTGTATTTGATAAAGTTTGTGTAAGAGGTGACAGAATCACAACCTTATGTTATCTTGTCTTTCAAGAAAAATGTGGAAGCTCAATCGAGACAGAAAGAAATGATAGAACACACACGCACGGAAGACCAACATAACAACGCAGAGAATTCTGGGAAGGATAGTTTACCCCAAGAGTCTTCAACGCCTAAAAATAACGAGAAAGACAATGGTGAATATCATAAACTTATGTTAAATTTCCATTTAAAAACTAATTGACCGCTGCCAGGCTTTCATGGCCAATGAAACAAAAAATGTAAAGGAACGTAACATGGTTAAAACTCCCAACTGGCGTTCAAGAGCCTGACTAACTGACTATTGACAAACATGGCTGGGGAACTGAATTCGGGTCTGCAATGAATAACAACAACTAGTGGTCAGAACGGAATTTGAACCGCAGTCTGCGGATTTCGAGTCCGGCGTCCTAACCACTTGGCCACACTGCCTCCGCTCAAGCTGATCAAGCTTCCATTTGTTGAAAAACTTCCATGTTTAATTTTATTTAAGTGTTTTCTAAGCTTAATGCCACAGTAATTGACTGTTCCACAGGACTTCTAGTTGCCAGGTTACAGCAAAGTATAAAACAACTCACGGGCGAAAACGAGGAACAGAATAAAGCTCTTCAAGAGGCGAGGACTGAAGTCAAGGAACTGAGAGAATTCATGAAATCAGTAAGTATCAGGGACACAAGTCTGGTAAAACACTATGTAATTTGTTACAAATTAAATCCCAAATTATCAACTGTTGGCAAAAAGAGCTGGGAATTCTGTACTAGCTGGGTTTGAACCTTCTTTCGGCCATCTACAACTTAGCAAACCCGAAGACAAGTTTTCCGGCTGCATAGAAAGATGAAAAAAATCGTTGCCTTGTCTCTTGTACGGCTAAATCAAAACGTGTGTGTATCTCTCGTTTCTTCATAGAAGTACTTTTGCAGACTCGTGAAAATGAAATTATTGAAAAAGATCCTTAAAAAACCTTTTGAGAAATAGATTTTTCTATCAGTTGTTCACTTCTTATTCTTCTCCAGGAAAGAGACAATTTTCAGGAACACTTGATACAAATGGCTTCAAAATCAGACGTTTATCGGACGCATCTTGAAAGGCTTCACATAGTAAGTTATAGCCTGTGTAACAGCCGGCTGTGACACAGGCTAAGTAGGTTGTTAGCACGTATGGATTAGAAATTGTTTGTCAAATAAGCGACTCTCACTGTTTATGATGAATCAGAGACGTTGAGAGGTTGTGGTAAAGAGAGTCAGTCTGCCTTCTTAGTGTTCATTCTGTGCCGTTTCTATTCACTATATAGATCGTGATTCTGCTCAGCTTCTACACATCTTGTTATTTGGATTATCATGGTTATGATGCAGTTTGCTTTTTCAGGAGTATGACGCTGAAAAGGAAAGAAATTCCAGGGAAAAAGACTTATTGTTAAACAAAGCAGAAGAACATCGTTTGAAGGGGAGAAAGTTATCCGAAGAACTAAGCAATCTAAAACAGAATCATATGCAAACAAAACAAGAGGTAAGCCTGCATGAAACGCCGCCAGTGTTTGACAACAAACTGGCTTTTAAGTGACTTATACTAGTAGCAGTCACCACACGGCGATCAAAATTTAAGTTTCTACCGAAACGAAGCTCACACGTGAATTTGTTCATGTTTATAAAATATCTAAGATAATGAACACGCTCTCATTGGTCGATTTCGGAATTCTCTCAACCCCTCTCGTATTTAGATGATTCAGTTCGGTTTCAAGCGCAGGCAAGTATTTTTGGACACTTAACTTTCACAGGGCCTCTCTTTACCAGGTTAGCACCGAAGATCTGAGCCATAGAGAAACATTTCAATGTGTCTTTTTATTTTACTTTTTTTAGCTCAGTCAGCTCAAGAACACTCTTTCAAAAGATGTTAAAGAATTAAAGGAACACATTGAAGGAATAACCACTCAAATAAAATCAGTAAGTTCAAACGCTACTTCCCGAGAAAGTGCAGTAATTACCTGCTAACCTGCGAAACTTTTTTTATAAGTGATAAACGCGCATGTGCCTCCTATTTTGTTAGGAATTGGCTCGGAGCTTGAAGCAAGTGGAAAGTTCTAAGGATGAAACATCAGATGAATTTGAACGTCTCCGAGGAAAGAAAGAAGAAATGGAGGTCCAGTTAATAGAACTACAGCACTCCATTAACACAGTGAGTATTGTGCGCAAGTACCTCGCTTTTTAGCTCGGAAAAGAAGTTAGTAAAGTGACTAATCTGAGGCTAACCTCAAACAGAGCAAAGAAATGTGAACGATCTTCATCTACCTCTAAGATATGATGACGGCGGGTTCACTGTCGGTGAAGTCCGCAGCTTCAGTTGCTTTAAGTCCACTTTCGTGATATGATCACCATTCTATTGCAGGTTAAGACAATGGCATTAATGGCGGAGAAAGAAAAAACGGAAACGTCCAAACGAGAGGTGAGACTTGTAACCACCATGGTAACGTAGCTGTGCTTTGTTCTTTAGGTTTTTTGTTATTGCACGCGTTTTAGAATTCCCAAGAAATATCTTAATTAAACAGCTCGGCTTGTTTTCAAGAAGACACTCTGACTCAGTCTTAGTTAGTCTAACTAGCTAGACTAGTTTTTCACGCTCTTAGTGTTTTAAAACTCGCGGCAACAATTATTCTCTTTATTTTTCAGAAGGAGGAAGCGCTAATAAAAGAGAAGGAAGAGAAATTTCAGCAGCATCAGACATACCTCAGAGTAAGTGATATTGCTGCTGTAGCTTGTATCATCCAAATGTGATATGGAGCGGAACAGTTTATAAAATCTTTATCAGTATGACTGGAAGTTTACTCTTTTCTGTTCTGTTCAGGCTCAGATTAGACAACAAATGTCAACTCGTGCAGAGGTTTTGGACGAGGAGAGGCAAAAAGCAGAAGCGTCGCTTGAAGGACTGAAGAGCAAACTGAAAAACCTGGAAGAGGTACAGAGTGATGAAATCCCCTCGACACATATGAGTAGACAAAGACATAGCCTTAGGAATATTTATCTGGATGAACCAACATAATTGTCTTAATAATATGGGTTTGAAAATCCGCAAGGCGAGTTAAAATATTTAAAGTGCTTTGATCATTGTTACGCAGCTAATGGTTTTCTTTTTTTGTTGTTTGTTTAGGTTATTTCGCGAAAAGATTCCAGTGTGCAGGATTTTCGTTTAAAGGTAAGACGATTGTAATGTTTCAAAAGGTCACAATCTGCCGATGAACCATAGCATATGAACAACTAACAGCTTGGTAGAATGGTATAGTGTAATGTAGGTGTAACTTGGCCCAGCCTCATTGGCTACTTTAGAAACGAGAAGAATCCGGGTTAAGTCTTATCTCTCAGTGACTTGTGGGATCGTTTTTGGGGACAATACACCTTCTGGTCTTTTGTTTTTTGCTCAGTGTAACAGTCCCACAAGTAACTGCGAGATGAGAGTCGACCCAGGTTTCTTCGAGTTTGTAAAGTGGTATTAGCGTTTGACAAATTAACTACCGAGATAAATGGGAGGTCAGCTCTTACCCAAACTCAGAGCACGTGTTCGGCTGTGCTTCCTTGCCTACTTCGACTCAAAGAATTTTTTTCCTCAGGTAAATTGATGACCTTGTCAATTCATGACACATTTTAAATCTGCATGTATTGATCTTAGTTGTTATAAATAGAACACTGAACAATTGATATCTGTACCATATTTAGCTGCTAAGGAACAAAGTCGAGGCGGAAAAAGCTGCAGACTCTACCAAACAAATAGATGAACTGAGAAGAAGATTACGAGAAGTGGAAGACGAGAAGGATTTGATTAGAACTCAGAGAAATCATTTGGTTGCATTGAACGAAAAAGCTAGTTTAGAGCCTACAACACGTGAATATCATGGACACTTGAATGACAGGAAGGTGGCAACTGTTCGATCGAGGCGATCCCTTGACTCGCTAATTGACGACACATTTTATGCAAAACCGGTTAAACTAGAAATGGAGCTCCCTTGCCGTGACAACGGTAAAATAAATACCAGTTTACCTCTTCAGTTTCAAGACATCGCCCCAGTGGATCAACAAATCTCACGGCCGGTTCAGGACATAAGGCAACCGACACGAGTTGCTAAAGTTGAAATGGACCAAGAAATGATAGGTATCTCTGTTAGAAGGAGCCAAAGGATCGACAAAGCAAGTTTGGTGTGTGAAAACGATCCTTTGAATGATTCAGTTGCACAGAATTCTGCCAATTCTTCGTTACCAATGTCCCGGAAAGAGCTCTCGGGTGACTACGGAGGCACACTGTCACAAAATTTTTCTTTACAAACGAAGAAGCCTTTGATGGCAGAGAGCAGACTGGAAAAGAGTGCAGCTCGGCCAAGTGAAGGTAAGGTCAGAGTTGGGTCATGCCTCACTGAGGAAGCTGTGTAAAAATGGTTTTCTTACGGTTCATCGCTTATGATGAGCTTCGTAATATGAACAGTAGAACCTCCTTGCAAGGAAGAGTGTCTGAATTATTGCGCTGTCCCTAAGAAGAAGATAATTACACAAACAACTAGATAAGTAAATATCTTACTTGACCGCTCCCCCAATGGGGCTTTTCAGGGTCAATGGAAACAAATGATGAGACAAATATCATGTGAATGAACATAACGTGGTTAAGAATCCCGACTGGCAAGAGGTGGACCAGTTGGCTCTTTATAAGCGTGACCGAGGAGTTGAACTCGGGGCAACCGAGAACAGCACGAGCTGGTGGTCATAACGGGACTTCAACCCGCGACCTCCAGATTTCAAGACCGGCACCCTAACCACTCCTCTACGCTGCCTCCACTACTACTACTACTATCCGTGATTGCTTCTTTAGATAAAGATTTACATCTAAAGTGACCTGACATTATATAGGCGTACCTTTGCTGGCGTCATTGTTAACTGGTATACAGTTTTGCGCAGCTTCGATTTCGAGCAATTTTTGCTAATGTATCAGTCGCCAGCTAAGTACATCTCTTTTCTTGCTGTATCACACAGGTATTGCTTCGTCGACGTTTGCTGATGACAGAAAAAGTGAGGTAAGGAATAGTTAGAGGAACAATTGCGCCGCTTACATGAAGAGGTATTTCACCCAGTTGTCGTATTTGTAATCGTAGGTCCCCTGTAGTCAGGGTTGTTGCTGTTGATTTTCATTCCAATCTTTTGAATTTAATTGATGCACAACTTTGTAACCTTGAAATAAAAAACATCGAAACTAGCTTCACAGCATTATTTCAATGTTCATATGTTGCCATCGATATTTGTAAAACCAGGACCAGAAACAGTTCTTGCTGGTGTAGTTGAATTAGCAGCCTCAACTTCATTTGCCAAAATGCATCAATCTCTCACTCAATCCTCTTCGTTCCTGATGGAAAATAGGTCGTCCACTAGTGCCCGCCACCTGACCCTATTTTGAGCAGTGCGCTTCACCTCCTGCCACGTGAGCTGTCTCTCCTCCAACTCTGCCATTCTCGTGCGCCTCCAGGTGTGCTAGGGTCTGCCTCTCTTACGCTTCCCCTGCGGGTTCCACTCTATCGCCCTCTTGGCTATGTATCCGTCTGGTCTCCTCAGCGTATGGCCAATCCAACCCCAAGCTGTTTGTCTTATCTCCTACTCTACCGGTGGCTGTCCTGCTTGACTCCAGAGCTCCTCGCTGCGTATTCGTCTAGGCCACCAAATGCGCAGGATGTTCCTCAGGCTCTTATTGATGAACACTTGCAGCTTCTGCTTCAATCCCCTGGTCAGCCGCCAAATTTCAGAGCCGTACAGAAGCACAGCTTTCACGTTTGACCCAAAGACTCTCAACTTGGTCTTATTTGTTAGCGCCATAGACCGCCATATTGGCCTCAACATCGCAAATACCTGCGTTGCCTTCCCATTGCGTGCCTGGATGTCCTCGTCAGTACCTTCCTTCTTTCTAACAATGCTCCCGAGGTACGTGAATTCGTCCACTTCCACAACCTTCTCCCCTTCAATGAATACACCATCGCTGCGTTTGGTTCAGATATGCATTATCTTTGTCTTTGTAGCATTGATCTTCAGGCCTACCTTTGCACCTTGCTCCTTTAAGGCCTATGTCTTATCTCTCATGTCCTGCACTCCGTGCGACAGTAAGGCCAGATAATCTGCGAAATCAAGATCTTCTAAAGATGTTGTGAAGGACCACTGGATACGCCGTCTTCTGGCAAAGGCTGTCCTGGTCACCCAATCAAGGGCAACCAGAAACAGCAAGGGAGATAGCAGGCAGCCTTGTCTGACGCAGTTCTCATGTACAATGGTTCGCTCTTCTTTACATTGTGTACCACCTGCGCAGAAAAAACGTCATAAATAGCTCTGATGATGTTAACTGTCTTGACCGGCATCCCGTAGTGGGGCAGCAACCTCCACAACACCTCTCTGCTGATGCTATCGAAAGCCTTTTCGAAATCTACAAAGTTGATGTACAAGGAGGACTGCCACTCAATGCTTTGTTCCACAATAATCCTCAGCGTTGCTATTTGGTCCATACAGCTTCGGCCAGCTCGAAACTCCGCTTGCTCCTCTCGCAGTTTTCTATCCAGGGCGGTCTTGATACGCTCCAAGATCACTCTACAGAACACCTTACTTGCCATGTTCAAAAGCATGATGCCACGCCAGTTCTTACACTGGCTCAGATCGCCTTTCTTTGGCAGTTTGATCAGCAAACCTTTCTTCCACCCCTCTGGTACCTGCTTTTTACTCCATATCTGGTTACAGAGATGCAAAATGCTATACGTCGCAGTAAATGTGAACTCGATTAAAAAAAAAAACCGTTGATATTGGCATGTTTTTCATAAAAAGCTTAATAGAATTTATTAATGAATTTTTATCGTGTAAATAACTAACCCATACTTATGCCTTTTAGTTTCTATCGTCAGTGCATCGCTTAAAGAACGAGAAGGTGAAAGAATTGGAACTCAGTTTACAAAAGTTCTTTCTCACGTAACTTAGGAAGGTACAGGCCCCCTCAAGTGTAAAAAAAATCGGGATCTACGTGCAGTTGTCAATGCCTCTGCTACCATGATGGAAAAAAAAAGCATGCGCAAGAGATGTGTACAACAATGAAGAGTGTGAGATTGGGGAGCTCCTTCTCGCGTAACTCTACTAAAGACTGATTCAGCGACCCCGAACTCTACTGAAAATGGTTCCTCACAGGCTTAAACGTTGAAGAATATCTTCTGCGAGTTCTCAAATGCTTGGAGCCTGATGCCAAATTAGACAAAGTACGACATGATAGCGAAGATTTGTTCAACGATTATTGGCAGACGCCACCCGACAAAGCTATTTTCTTGATTTGTAATCTTCATTTAACGTGGTTGTAGAAAGCCCACAAGAGTGTAAGAACAATTTAACTCTCCGATTCTGAGACTCCTACTCTTCAGGGGAACAAAGAACACTGTTTTTACTTATTCATTCGTGTACAAACATACTTATTTATTCATGTAGTCTTCAGTATGCACATATTTATGAAGTCCTTGTTATAGTTTTTCCAGTTACCCATTGTTTCAGTACGTGGCCACTCCATAACCCAGCACGCCTTGTTCTTACACAGTATTTAGGTACCAGTGTTTGAACACGTGAGTATTTTGATACTAGTCTTTGAACATGAGAACTCGAGGGTCAGATTTTTGAGGCACGCTTTTGGCTTTAAAAAACAGAGTGTACGATATTTGCATCGCGTTGAAGACGTTATTAAAGAAAGTCAGTGAAACGGTGGTATGGGTGATTTAGATTTGCGCTTTATGGGCCGGCTTTAAAATCGAATTGATGAAACTTCAAAACAGTGTAGAAAGCCAAGAAACATCCAAAGAAGTTGTTGAGAAGCAAGGCGGAAGAAAATTAGAAAAGATTGTAACAGCAACCTGTATCAAGTCAGAACGATAAAGGAAAATCTGGGTGGAAAGGAAAAATACGTGGTAAAAAAACAAATGTCACTAAAAAAGTTAACGTTAAAAAGCAACGACGTTTCGACCGTCGAGCGGTCGAAACGTCGTTGCTTTTTAACGTTAACTTTTTTAGTGAAATCCGTTTCTGAAAATTTGTTGATTAAAAAAAAAACAAAAACAAAACAAAAAGAAAAAAGAAAAACTGCCGAAAACATAGTTTTTTCTGTTTGCTATGTAGCTGGGCTCAGATTTTATCACTCAAAGTCGGGAAATTGCGAATCAAAGCTGATGTTGATATGGTTTTAAGCTAATTTTATAAGTGATATCATCATCACAAAGAAAAGTTAGTTTACTTCACGTTACCATTAAACTGACAAAACTTGCAATAGGACATATTTGTACTCTCGGTAATGGACTGGGACTAGCTTGCAACTGAGGCTCATGCGGGGGAATATCATTAAAAAGAGATTGATGTCATTTGCATTTGAAAAGACTCCCCACAGTAGCCTCAGTTGCAAGCTAGTTCCAGTCCAATACCGCGAATAAGAATATGGCCTATCAGCTAACTATAAGGCAGTCGAATTCATACTCTTGTTAAAATAGCCAATTCCCTCTATGACACGCCCCTGCAGGGTACCATGGTAGTTGTATTCATCATAATAATAAGTAATAATTTTTTTTTTAAACCAGGAGGCAACCTCGCCCTCAGTAGGTATTCAGGCTGGCTCGATTAAGAACGAAAAAACCTAAAAAAACCTTAAAACTACAGTAGCTAAAAATTGTTGAGCCTAAAAACGTTAAAAGAAAAGTACAATAGAATCCAAAGATGTAGTTAATAAAATAATAAAACTTGACAATTATCTTGAATTGTTGAGAGTCACGCGATGATCGTAAACATTTAGATTTGAATTTCATTGTATCCTTGCATACGGCGGCTACGCCCGCAGTACGAGCGGCAACCAAAATTAGCTGTCCTACCGAAACGACACGATAATAGCCTTTTTTCTTCGAAGCTAACAAAAATAAAGGCAATGCTAAACTTGCTTTGGTCTCTTCTAATCTTTAACTTGAGAATTCCGGGTTTAATTTGACGAGGAACAGCATATTTTGTTCAAAATAACACAACTATTATCCTACCTGGCGACACTCGACGGACTACGAGCGAGTTGCCATGCTTGACGCCGGCGACCCATTTTTGGCGCCAAATTGGAAGCTTGGAGACACAAAATCAGTTACATAGTTTTTTTTTTATTTATTTATTTATTGCTAAACACATAATTACTTACATTGCCTTACTCTACTCACAACAATAACTAACCTACTTACAATACACTACATTATTGTTATCATCATCATCATCATCATCATCAT
>Ga0126338_10000087_pt1 | contig 31875 bp, 22 predicted proteins | sample OrbCmetagenome_2_FD_92529 | JGI IMG/M metagenome (GOLD analysis project Ga0126338, IMG submission 92529) | Coral microbial communities from Petempiche,Puerto Morelos, Mexico - Orbicella C C metagenome | ecosystem: Host-associated > Invertebrates > Cnidaria > Coral | place: Petempiche,Puerto... | reverse complement strand
TTTTACCTCCCCCCTTTTCGTTTTAAGGCCCCCCTTCCCCTGGGAAACCTCCCCCCCCCCCCCCCCCCCTCTTGCTGTTAAAGATGAAATAAATTAAGCTCCCCCTCCTTCAGCCCTGATTATTCAGATTTACTAGTTGCATCCCTATATTTCAAATGCAAACAAAAACAAATTATTCCCGAAGATTTAATCCAATCTCATTTGACACAAGACATTTCATTACTATTTTTAAAGCAGAAAAAGGATTTCAGCAAACTATTTCTCCACATCTAAGTCCAGTTCAAAATAATAAATAAGAATGATTAATTTAAGACACATGCATTCATGTTTCACCTACATGTATGTGTAGTTAAAATGGACCATTTTCCCTCACCTGGACCTGACCATTGCTATTGCCGACAGCCAGTATACTGCCCTGTCCAATCCAACTGACACTAGAGATGTAATTGTCACCCTCCATCTGGAACAAGTGTTGTGTCTCACCACTGGAAGGATTCCATATGTACACCGCCCCAGACAGAGCTAAGGCAAGCTGATTTATTGATCCCCAGTCCAACAAATTTAGATCTAAATTGCAGAAACAGTTTTGAAATCATACTATCTAGAGCAGAACTGGAATAGAATTCAGGAACCAAATTTAAGGTGGCTTACAACTTAGCACTTCCCAACGCCTTTCACTACTAGACACAATTTTAGTACCACCAAATTATGTATAAAAATGCAATAATAAATGAAGAACTACCAATGTACAAATTAAAATGCAAAAAATATTTTGGCATAAAAAATCATATTATTTAAGTCCTGTCATAGAGTATTCACTGTAGCATTTTCCTTCCAAAAACAACGGGAAACACTTGAGCATTAATCATAACTTTCAAGGCTATTCTAGGCTTTTAAGATATTCTAGCTAACCAGGGTTAAAGTCTTTCTTATTATAATTTTTTGTTTTTCGGTTTTTTGTTTGTTTGTTTGTTTGCTTCATTTTAGGGAGGTCCATTTTGTCAAACGCTAGTCCACTGCAAAAGTTCACAGATCTAGGACCAATAGTAACCCAAAATTAACTGGCAAATTGGAAAAGCAAGACAGTGATCATAGTGACTCACAGTAATCGTCCAGCAGATCTGGTGCATCAAGAATTCTGTCCTCAGCTTGTGGAATATGTCTTGTTGACTTTGCTTTAGGCGCCGATGGCTTGCTCTGACAGTACAGCACTCTTAGGTTGTTCTGATGCCCTAGGAGAATATTTTATATTATAAAGCTTACCAGCAATCGCACAGTACCTGTGACAGTTTGAGACAATGGGAACCATTGCCATTCATTTAGTTGCAAATACATTTCAGATTAGTGTATTGTAACTGAAAAGATACCTTCTTTGGTCACGGGAGCGCCAGACTTGAAGTGAAGAATCTTGCAGTTGTTGGAACTACTTCCCAGGTTCTCCGACATAGCTGACTGGAACTCGAGGTTACCCTCGACCTCAATGTCGCAACTCGCATCAACCGATTCATTTCCCTGCATGATCTGGAAATGGCTCCACTCGCAGTCCACAAGCGGTCTGCTAGGAATAAAGCGGTCTCCTTCGAGGAACTTCTTCGGGGTTTTCTGAGGAGTTTTCTTTGGAGACTTACATGGAGTCTTCGTCTTCTTGCCGGGTGTAAACGTCTGAGTTTTAGACGATACATTTCTGTTTACACGACTGCGGGAAGTTGTTTGAAGAGGCGATAAAGGTTTTCCAGATGAAGATAAATTCCTTTCTTTTTCTTTTCTTTGCCAGCGAGGAATGGGGCCTTTCGAAAGTGGTGCTTCGAGCTTCTTCAAGCAATCATTGACTCCATTTTCGAACTCGAATTGAGCCATATCTTCGCTAAATTCTAGATTTAAGAACATACAATGAATAAATCAGCAAAGAGCAAACACATTTGTAAGCTTCATCACAATTTAAAAGTTGACTTACCGATGTAAAATTTAAAACTTCGCGTAAATTCAATACACTCTAATTATTCGTCTGTCAGTTTGCAAATCAATGAACTTCAAAGCACGCGGCCATTTTTAAATGCCAGATTCTCGCTGCTGATTGGTTGATTGATAACATGGTTTTCCCGCGTCAGAAATTGTCGGGGTGGTGACAAGACGGATTCTATCCCCCGAAATGTGGCTAGCGTTCATCGTGTAATTAGATCGAGTATTTCCTATCTTTCTTCCTCCACCGCCCGAGATGAAATCTCAGACGAAAAATATTCTTAATTTATCGTTCTAATTTTAACTCTTTAACTCATTCCAAGTAGAACATTAAATTACCTGAACGTCATAATCTGGGAAGAGCAAAAAACTACCAAAGCAGAAAGAAGGGCAGCTAGACAGTATGGGTACTGCTGCATCTAGCGTAGAAAAACAACGCACAAAATCCATAAGTGAAGAGGAACTGAAAGATCCCAAGACCGTTATGTTAGCAAGTGCTCGCGATGGAAACATCGAAGAACTGACTCTCGTAATACAGCAAGGAATGGATCCGAATGAAAGAGAGTCGCCATTTTCAGGGTAAAAACAAATCTTTCTGGTAGCTTGCCAGAATCTTTTCTTCTTTGCCGAGAAGGATCAGGGGTAAACGAAGAACAGCATTTGTCGGCTGTTCTATCACACACCCTTTGCGACTGGGTAGCTTTATTCCAGTCTTTAATTTGTCGACAATTTTTCGCATTAACTCCATGAAACACTCAGAAAAGGAACACCTATTTGGTACCCAGTACAAAACACTCAAATGAATTTGAGAGGTCTGGAAAGTCCTCCTAATGGCCTAAATTTTATAAGCGTTTGAGTTCTTTGAAATTTAACCTACGGTGATGCGGTTTGTGAAACAAGCGCGCGCGTTTTCTGTGTGGCTAAGAAAATCCTTTCTATAGCAATGACATTTTAATATAAAGAAGACTTGACAACTTTAGATCCTTAATTTCCAAGTCCCGGAGGGGAATTCCCAGAAAAATTAGGGTGGGGAGTGTTCTACCCGCTTCCCATAACCCTTCCCTATTTAAGATCAAAATCCCCTATTTATGGCCTGAACAAAAATTCACTAACCTATTTAAGACCTAACCCTTTAATAAATACCCTGTTTCAGACCTGTTTTGTAATTAGTCCCCTTGTTCAGACCGATGCTTTAGGCATCATGCAGGGCTTTTGTTGATGGTCTTATCGATAACGATCAAAGAGTGGCTTAATCTATATAAAAAAATACATACCTAATTCAAGATTAGAGTGCAAACACCATACCCTATGCGAGACGAAAATGACCAAAATCAATACCCTATTTCTGACCAAAACGGGCGAAAAAACCACACCATTTGGGGCCGCACATACTTATGTAGCCCATATAAGGGAAAACCCTATCCCACCGCCCTGGGTTCCAAGTAAATACATTCGTGTTGGTTTTTAATTTTTTTCGGTCCTTATTTCAATTGTCACTCTTCGATAGCTTACGGGCGCTTCACTTTGCCGCTCGGCACGGTCATCTGGAATGCATGGAAACGCTTCTAGAACTCGGCGCAGACGTGACCGCTGAGGACTTCTACGGCTGGCAAGCAATCCACGAGGCTGCTTTAAACGGTCACGCGGAATGCCTTGCGCTATTGCTGGAATACGGCTCCAAAGTGGACGCTGCCGCGTGCAACAACAACGGTCCCAACACGCCGCTGCATTACGCCGCCAGGCACGGTCACGTGCGCTGCGTGGAACTGCTGCTTATGCATGGCGCTGATTGGAAGAGCTCCAACAAGTATGGGGAGAATCCGCTGCACTGCACAGCAATGCGAGGTCACGTGGATTGTATGCTTGCTCTTGTCCATGCAGGTACAGACTGTTTACACAACATACATTTATCAGGGGTGGACCATTTCACTTTTGAGGGGTGAGTGTGTGATTTGGTACAGGCACTACCTTACATGCATTAGGATTTTTTTTTTTTCTCGGGACGTGTGAATAGATGATATTTTTTGTTCGTATAACATGTGTTTTCTTCGGCTCACTGAACGTGCGTGAATTTTTTCCAGTATTGGTCGTCTACATGAATTTAATTTTTTAGCACAAGGATGCTTACAGGAAATTTTCTCCAAAATCAGCCACCCCTCCCCCACCCCTCCCCCACCCCTCCCCCACCCCTCCTTCCCCCTCAAAGTCTAATGGTCCACCTCTTAATCTCTGTCAGCCAATTATTTGCGGTAAAAGCCCTCATATGGCGTCATGGAGACTTCTCATCACTGTATTCAAAAGTCTTTCTCGGTGGGCCTATTTCAGTTCTGGAGGTTTCATTAGAGGGCCTTTTATCGAAAGGAACTTTAGCCTATATGTTTGTAAGTGTTGTTGTAAATGAAAACTTTACATTGAAAAAGGTGCATACAAGTGTAACACTCGAACAGCCTCGTTCGATGGGTTTTTCTCTTAGAGAATGAACGAGGTCGAGACTCGACTGGTTATGAAAATGTAAATTATCCTTGCTCGCACCATCAGTCCGTTAAAAACGCATGCTAGTCAGTGTTTATATCGAGTTTTATTTTTGAATAGTAATTCAAATGTTGCAATCTGATTGACTGAGCTATCTCAGGCCCCGGCCAAGCGTCAAACTCGTTGAGACGAACTAAACTAAGCGAATTAAGTTCGTGATAAGTTAAACGTTTGTCTTAACTAAGTTCGTCCGCGGACTGAATGGAGATCGACCAACACACCCATCTGCTTCAGATAGATCAGAGATGCTTCAGGTTATAACTCACTCGGCCTTCGGCATGATCAATTATCACCTCATAGAATTCTCCAGCTCAAACTCTAATAAGTTAATCGATCGGTGATAAAGTTTAATGTGCTCTTCGGTTTCCTAGGGGCTGATATAAACACAGAAACTCGAGACGGCTTGACCCCCGCATACTTTTGTGCAGTGTGTGGTCACTCAACATACCTTAAAGAACTCATGAAACAAGGAATAGATATCAATAGAAGATACAAGGAACCCAAGCGCACCTTATTACACTACGCTGCAGAAGCTGGGCAAATAAGAGTCCTCAGGGCACTTTTGAGAAAGGGCGCAGACATGGAGATTCACGCCGGCCCACGATCTTTTACTCCCTTACATTTAGCAGCGAGACAGGGCTGTGAAAAAGGAGCGGAATTGTTGCTAAGATACGGTGCTAACGTGGACGCGCTATCGCTAAAAGGGTGCACTCCTCTTCATCACGCGGCGCGCTGTGGAAAAGTAGAAATTGGCAGAATACTCGTGGCTAACGGCGCAAACGTTAACGCCATATCAGGTTAGTTGTTTTGTTAAAAAGCAATGATTTTAAGAATTTGTTATACAAACACGAGTTGTTTACTGGATTGTGTAAATAGTGTCCCCAATTAGTTTTTTTTAAGCTAAATACTCTTAACACTTTAATGAAGTCTTTTATTCATTCATTCATTCATTCAAATACACCACTGGTAAAATTCATACGAAGCTCATCTAGCACCTGAGTGGCGGCCTCAGATATTCCCCAATTTTCAAAACTGCGCGTGTTGCGAAAAATATTTGAAGGATAAGAAACACAATAGCCTGCATTTGGCGCGAAAATATGCTCGGATATTTGTTCCACTACGCTCACAGTTTTCCTCGAGGTGCACTCTCGGAAAACCGTTAACTCCAACTTGACCGCTAAAACACCTTGTACATGATTGGGCACAATTTATGTACTTCATATTTTCATATTATTCTAGACCCTCTGAATCCAAAAGTGACCCTAAAATAAACTGAGGAATGGTCCTTCATCTTCTCTTAACAATAGAAAGTCGTAGACAGTTTACGGCTGCATAACTTAGCCAAAGCACGTGAGCGCAAAGAAAAGATTATGCACGGACCAAGAACCTTCCAACAAAATCCTTGGCACTTTTGTTTACTTCCGACATGAAAATCGATTCTTCCCACACGCAGGGAGATTATTGAACAAAAACGTCATAAGTTCATGTACGACAATGGCCTAAACAACACTATTAAACGCAAGATGCAAAGATTCACCCCATACACGCAACCGGGTTTCCGCCCCTCTCGAAACGCGAAGAAAACTGGGGCGAGTCTCATCTCGCAGTTGCTTGTCGGACGGTTTCTTGGATCACCCCAGATTTCTTTTCCTAATGAAAATGGCAAATTGCGTGAAAACTTGTTTATCTTGTTTTCAGAGGACACCCACGAGACCCCGTTACACATGTGTGTACAGCGGCACGACAGCAAGTTCACAAAACTACTTGTGAAAGCCAATGCTGATCTCTACATCCGGGACAACAGCGGGGACCGACCAATTGACATCAAGCAAGAAAACGAGGATGTAACTAACACGCTCAAGGCCGCCATGTTTGAGAAAGACAGGGTCGAGAAGGCTAAAACAAGCTCAAGTTAATTCCTCTTTTTATTAAACCAAGGGGCAACGTTACGCTACTCAACAGTTTTTGTAAAAATCAGTCTCCTTTAAAATATATAAAAATACTATGAATCCATCCCACCCAAAATTGAAAATACCTCGCGAATAAAATGACTTTCAATATAACATTAATTATACTTATTTGGATAATAAATTATTGATTTACAAATAGCTAATACTTGACTCCTTTCTACGGCCCTCAACTCAACGTTCACTATCTGTAACCTGGACAACATCTTCCTAGTTAAAACAAATTATACAAATGGGAAGGGGGAGGGGGATCTTAAAAATTGTTAAGAAGATTGCTTGCGAGTGCAATTTCTTCGGAGGTGTGGGAAGCTATTTTCAGGAAGGGCAGAAAAGTTCCTTCTCGGAAGTCTAAAGTATCGGAGCTAAGGGAAAGTATTTTCGAGAAGGGCAGAAAAGCTACTTCTCGGAGGTCAAACGTATAGCTAATACTACCTGTCACGCTATTATGTTAGCGATTCTTCAGTAGCTGCTCTGATTACTAATAAGTTTTTGAACAAACGAACTTTATGTCCGAGTATTACGAACCACGCTTCCGTACAACTGACCTAAGCTTTATCCTGTTGGCCAGCCAGAAATCACTTTTTGGAATTTCCGTCAACATTTTCAACGTTTCGATCGATTTACTGAAACAAAATCACCTTAAATAGCGTCACCTATTGAAAAAAAAATACGAACCTACGAAGAAAAACCAAACTGACAGCTACATTAAAATAATGTCTTGACATTACATTACACAATGGCAGGTACCAATGTGATGAACGGCGTGAATGAATTATTTCGATAAAATAAAAAAATGGCTAAAACGCTAACAAGTTGTTTCGGTATTGTACTATTGACATCAACATCATATAATCTATATTGCCTTCACTGTTTGAAAACCAAAATGCAGGAAGTTCCGTCGATCTCGCATAAATCGAATTTGCCGCGAACACGGGTTACAAAGTTCTCACAAAATTTGCAAATTTCCTTCGTAAATCTTTCATTTATAATAATATAATAATTTCCCTCGAACTCCCAATATTTTCATTATTTCCCTGGATTTCACTAATGCAAGCACCAATCCACCGTAGGAAAAAAGATGGCGGCTGTACATTTTACCACAATACCTTGCGAACCTAACACAGCCTATATGGCACGAAGAAAGCCAAATTTTTACAATATTTGTTCCTGTGCTGAGGACATTGTGCAGCCTAGGTTTGAAGATTTTATAACTTTTCTGCACGTTTTTATGAGCGTTGTTAAGGTTTTCTTGCGCTAAGAACTATGGGTAAATGTACCAGTCGCCATCTTTTTTCCTACGGAGGATTGGATGCCTGTGACATCTTTAACTCACCGCTGAGATTTTCTTTAGTCAAAATGGCTTTCACATGAAAACATCAGCGTTTAGTTAACGACAAAGCGAGCCAGCAAGATCTAACAACATTTGTTTGCTTCACTTTGTCATATCTACTTCAATAAACTTGCAAAGAGTTTTCCAACCAATCACGGAATCGTCCCGACCAATCAGGTCATCAACCTCGCGCGACCTTTCCCGCCCTTCAGAGCGGCTTCACATGTCTGCTTTAAACTCTGATTGGTTGAACAGTTCCGTGACTGGTCGGTTTGATGTCTTTGGTGTTAGTCACGAAAGTATCTCCCTGAGTAACGCAATGTTAAGCCAAACGCTTAATTGAAAAAAGAAATTCTCCGACTTACAAATCTCTACTATAACCTGTAACTAAATCCATTTTCTTCTTTTCTTCTTCGCTCTGTATTAGCTACTGTATAGGAGTGGCTCTTGCTCGCTTAGCCGTTGTTCTTGTTCCGAGCACGGCGTTTCTCCATTTGTTGAACGAGCCTCTCCAGACTCCAAATACGCCAAGCGAGTTCGTTTTCTGTAGAAACAACGAAGCAAAGGGCAAAAAAACAGGTTAAGAAAACTGCCAAATATACGAAGCAAAATTCGATAAACTCTTCGCAAAAGAAGATGTTGCACAGTTAAGCCAGTGTTCTGTTCTAAATAAAATGGTCGGGGGAGGGGCACGGGATGAAATGAACACGACAAGGGGACCTCTGAAGGGTAGCAGAAATTTCTCCCTCACAAGTCTGCGAGCACAGAGAGAGGTGAACAAGTTGTAAGCCACCTGTCTCCGCCCGTTACAATTTTGCGACGAGTCTCGTCTGTACCACTCACCTTTCTCGTATACAGTTGTTCGTTATTTCAAACCAGACTTGTCTGCCGAGGAGCTGTAAAAGACAAAACAATGAAATCAGTAACAGCAGTTTCGTTGCAAACTGAACAAAGCTGTCGTCCAAGCCGTGTGTTCTGTTCGGGATGACGCGTGGTTTATGGTCCTCGTTAAGGCGTGTACTTCGCGCGTTATAGCGCCTCTTTCGCACGCATTACAGCTTGGATGTGATAGCCTGGAGACCAAAACTGTATGTTCTTGATATTTTGTAGTGTGTAAGTCGTACCGGTTCTGGCTTATGCTTTGACAGCAACATTCTCTCATCTTTTAACACGAATGGCGACCAGACGTTTCGTCGTTTCCTCGAAATTTCGCTTCATGTGTTACTTTTTCTCGAATGTAGTTTAAGAATTGACCCTTTAAAAGCTTATTATGTGAGGTAACTTTAAGTCTAACGTATGTTAACGGCTTTTTGAAGCGATTTGTACTGGTGGACGGTCGAAAATGACATAACATAATTTCGCAAGCTCGAGGAGTTAAAGCCAGATAAAGAAAAACAAAGCAATCGCCTTCTACTCTACTTACAATAGCTGCTAAAACATCAGCTCCAATCAGCATGAAAAATACGTTGTCCCAACCCTGGAAACAAAACAAGTACAAGACCACGTTGTTTAAGTTTAATGCCCAACAGTGCTTGTCCTCTAACATAAATAAAAAACCCCTGCCGACATCAAACTCTCAATTCTCCCTTCTAGGTACTATAACTGTCCCATGCTACATTATTAGCTCTGAGAAATGGTTGTTACGTCGAGATAGTACCATCATTTTGTTAATTCTCATGCCTGACTGCTTAATAATGTGTTGTTTTTGTAAGGAGAAATTAATTGCCAATCAAGCTCAAGTTAGCAGTTCTACAGGTCGATGTTTTGGGCACACAGGCCTTTTCTGACATACGTTAACTTTATTGGTTGTATTTTGTACACTGCAGAGAGAACACTAGAGTGTATTTTTCACACAAATTCTCCCAACTGAAGCCGTTAGCAGTATACAGAGCCCAGTTAGGAGAACTTCTGCAATAATCAGTTTACATACCGTAGGCGAGATAATACCCGTCAAAAGCGGTCCAAGAGCAGCACCTACAAAGTAGCAGAGGAAAAGAAAGTTGTTTGAACGAAACTCTAGACTCGTTTCTCCCCAGAAGTAAGAGGACCCCCAACCAACTGGAAATTTCAACGACTTGTCTCTGGGTTCCATCGTCAACCAATTTATGAAAACAAATTTTGATGGTTCAGAGATAGGCCATTCTAAGCAGAACTGTTCTAGAAGTCAAAAGCCAGTGCAACACCAATCAAAACGAGAAATTATTTCTCAAATTTTAAGTGTTAAACTTTGAAACTTGCTTAGGTCTTCGTTTGCTGAGCTCTGTAAATGGTCGAACAAATTCGTGTAGCCTACTTTAGCCAATCAATGCTAAGACGTATTGTTTTCAGCCAATCAGATACAAGACGACACCGATGGCGATTTTGTTCTCTGAATTTTTCCCGCGCTTTACACTGCTCACGTGTTCTGACGTCCGGCTCTGATTGGTTAACTCTCTGAGACCAGTGAGAACTTTGGCTTCACTTTTAATACAGCGAACGAAGAAAACACCTAAACATGATAACTCTGTAACATGTAATTCCTCACCCATAGATCCAGTTCCATCGATGATAGCTGTGACTGTGGCCATGGCTTTCGTATTTCCTTGAAGACATGGATGTGTTCCCTGCAGATATAACACATGATATCTTAGCACATTAACAAAGCGCTTTTAAGTTCTTAAAACTGAAATTGTATGAAGGACTTACCAGGTTAGCTGACACTGCTGTTGTGATTAAAGCGTAAGGGCCATTTACCAGAACTCCAGTCAACATCATCAAAACTGCGACCAGAAATAGATTGTCAGTCAGCAGGGAAATTGAGAAGACAACACTGTTTACTGGGGGTCCTTGCCTGCATTAGGTTTCTTGGCTGGGTTTATAAAGAGTTTTAACAGCCAATCCCCCATTCTCACACAAGCGTGAAACGTGTCAAAACATTTGTTACCTATGAGTGTATATAAATATTTGACGCAGGGGTTAAGGCCCAGACATAAATAAGGAGTTACCTACAGCATTTAACGAACATCTTCAAGACTGCCTCCATCAAAAGCTGCTCTGACGTGTATAGCAACACTAAGGGCCAAAGTACAATGAACACAAATAAATACTTACAAATATTCATATGGAGGTTGGCATTGGCAAAGAATCTATAAATAAAGAGCTGAAAGGAAATCAAAGCATTTAGTATTCAAATAACATCTAGAAGTGGAAAGTTACCTAATCTCTCATTAGCCAGAAAAACTTTCATATGTTTTGTGAACAACTAATTACATGTCATGATACATTTTCTTATAGATCAATTGCCAATGCATGGTTTCCATGTTTCCGACAAAGGATTTCTTCAATGAGTGTTTCACAAGAGGAGGAGAGGTAAAAACTGGGTTCATAAAGTCCACAGGTAAATTCTATAACAAATTGGGTGTGTACTTCATGGATGAAGCCGATAAAAATATTGTGAGATGCTCTCAAATTCTTTAGTTCTAACATGAAGTCTTCAGTATCGTTGCCATGGTTATGCCTGGCGTAGGTCTTATCATTACATGTGAAACTGGTCCGAGATGAAAAGGACAATTCTGGTTGATACCAAGAGTGGTCCAAAGTTTGCAATATGACCTGGTATGATGGATTGCTCGGAATAGGTTTCTGCAAATTGCCTGTTCAAACCAGTGTATCAAAGAAATAGTTTGTTTTGTTGTTTAGTAGAAATCATTTTCCATCATGTCTGGCAGATAATTCAGATAAACTTGAGAAAAAGTAATCCAAAATAGAAAAACACATGCCCTTTATCACATGCGTCATGGAGGACAATAGATATGTAAGATCTATCAACAGAGTTCTAAAAAAGTCATATATTATAATACATTCTTTATTTAATTGAACCAGCTTGTTCAGTCTGTATTGGGGAATACTGGACTCGCTGTTTTCTTGGACACTTTATGGACCTCCCCTGTCACCCAGACCATAAACCTGCTGACAGAAACCCCCGAGCAATATTTCCCCCATAAGGACGTGGCGCTAGTTCAACAAAATCTATTAAAAGAACCAAAAACTCACCATTGGTCCTGCACCAAACAACATGACTACAACAGTAATGCCACTGCAATTCGTTTTGTCAGAAATATATCCTGCAAGAATCCCTCCTACAAACCAATAAAGAAAAGAACACACGCAGCTTTTAATCCTTGATATTCCACCAAATTCTCCCAACCACAGCTGTAGTAACTACTATACAAAAGGGTAGAAAAACTGAGGAGAATATGCATGTTGAAAATGGGTTTTCATAGAATGACTCTGACAGAGAGGCTGGTAACAAATTAAATCCAACCAAAGGGGCACAGTTGAAGGATAGGACACCTTAAAAAACGAGCTTGGACTGTTACCTTGCTGAAAACAACTTCTGTTGAAGTGTTACCATAACAATTTAAGTTACCATATATAATATGTGTAAATGCCCTTTACAGTGTAAATAAAGACCTGAATTGAGTTGAATTAATTGAAAGTGATCTTCAGACAAGACAGACAGACACAGGCAGGCAGGAAGTGAGAGACAGACAGACCGACACACAGACACACAGAAGAGATGCCAACCAGAAAGCATTTCATTGGCTGCAGTGGAATATCTTGGCTTCCATTTTTCGAGTTCTTTAACCAACAAGCACAAAAAATACAATTTTAATGGTCCAACTAACAGTCAGGTAGATGCCACATACCTATTATTCCTCCTGCATCAAACAGAGTGGACAAATCTGCTGATGTTGTAGCACCATACTTGACACCACCAATACCTGGGAAAGAAAAAAATATCAACTATTAAGTGATTCAGAAAAAAGTTCATGACTGCTCAATGATAGTCCACCCACACACCCTCTATTTTATCTGGACTCCGTTGAGAGGATGAGCAAAAGATTAACCACAGGGGATATGAAGGAGCCACAACACAGGGGGTGGGGGTTGAGTCACTCTTGCACTCTCCTCTCACTATGACAAACAAAGAAAAATAACTCACAGGAAAAAAAGACAGATGGGCAAACAGGGGGACAGACTACAGTAACTAATTGACAGATGGAGGAGTGGAATATGTTAACTTATTAACTGGTAGCAAACTTATTACATAACATTGCTAATTAATATGGAGTTACTTACTTGTATTTTCAATATAATATGGGAGCCAGAAAAGGAAAGTGTAGCTAACCAGTTTAGCGAAGAACAAGCACAATGAATACTCAATCACCCCCTGAAGCAAAAAAATGGTACACTTTAATATTCATTTCCTTTGCATGACGGACAATGTTTTGCACATAAAAATAATATTATTGAAGAGCTAAAGACAATCCCTAATCCAGTGCGCTTTCATAATTATTATGAATACAATTACTGTGATTCGCAAGGAAGGTCATTAAATATAAAGCAAATATGTTGCGCTAGTTAATTAAGATGTTATCCTTTCTTAACCACTGACTTTCCAACAAGAATCACCATTGAGGAAAGACCCCCCCCACCCCCTTCCCCTCCCCCAACATTCCTTCTTCAAATGTCATCTCCAGGAAGATACTATCAATCAGATGTAACCAATCAATTTACAACATCACTGATGTCAATGAAATTAATGAGTAGTTTCTCTAAAACTGCCACTTCCCTCTGTCCCCAAGGTGGCTGTTGATCTTGTGCAGAGCTTTGACTGTAGTATCACTCAAAAAGATCTTGATTTACACGGAACCATGATAAGCAACACATACACGTACATGTTCCACCCCAAAACCTCAACCCTGAGAAAGCTGAATTCACTGAGTCAAACTTCTTAAATAACCAAAGGAAGCTTATTGTTTGCACCTCATCATAACGCAAGCACCTTAGAAAGGGGATTAGTGGCCTTGGAGATAACCCTCAGCATCCCTCCCAACTCTCTCTGCAAAAGACAAAACATCACTAATCCGACTCACTGGTATAAGAACCGCTCTCCAGAAACTGACAGCGTTAACTTCTACTGAGTCATCTGATGGAAGTACTGACGATGAAGATGAAGCTGATGATGATGACGATGACTCATGTGACTCGTGTGGTAACTGAAATGAACAACAACAACAACAACAACAGTCACTGTACTGTGCAGACATTCAATTGATGAGATTTAAATCTTCATTGGAGCTGGTATTTTCTATTTACAAACCAGTTACATTAGACAGAAGAAGATTAAATAGATTACATGGAAAACCAGCCTGTTTCCAATAAATGTCCTCCTTTTCACTCCATAGCCTAATATTATTTAGCATCCTGTGCGCTAAATTAAAGTTACCTTGAGATGGAGTTCACTATTTTAACACCCTGCAGTTTTACATTATACCTAAGTTCCACTTAAATTTTAAATTAAATATCAAATTATGCTTTAATCTACACATGTATTGAGACATCCATCGGATTTAAGAACTAAGTAAAAGCCCTCAGTACTTTGGAATTTACTACATTTAATAAATATATTATTGACACCTACCTTTCTTTTGACATTAATTGGTTGTGATTTGAATGCATATGGCTCTTTTAAAATATCTTCTTTCTTCAATTTGTCAGTCTGCAAACAGCAAGAGCATTGGCAGTCAGAACTAAACAACATGTCACTCTAAACGAGTTACTTCGTTCTAATCCCTTTTACATCAAGCGCCTTTTCAATACATGTACTAATACTGATACTTATCTCTATTCGACTATTAATTATAAATAATTAAAGCTTGAAGTTGAATCTAGAAGTAGAAGGCTTTATTTAGGTCAGTATCACACCCTCGCAAAGCATTTTTTGTGGTAAGAACCAGCATTACTTAAGCTGTTCCATTTATGATGGTCCCTCAGCCATGTAGAGTGACCATATGCACACAATCTTCCAGAACTGGAGGCCACTATCCCTTTGGTGGTGGCACCATGAATTGCAACCTCTGTGAGTGAACCAGCATTAACAACAGCAATTGCTAGCTCTACGAATATATTCAGTAACCAGTATGGAGCTCATAATCAAACTCAAACGAGGATCATTTCTAGCTCTGGTTTTGGACTTTGTCCAGAATGTCAATGGTTTTTGGCAACCACTGACCAAAACACATGTGGGTATTTTGGGAACAAGAATGAAATGTACTTCAATATGAACCTTAATGTCCAGGACCGGGTTGTTCGAAAGCCGGTTAATGCTAACCCAGGATTAAAAGTTAACAGAGGTATTAACTTTTGTTGTCTAAAAATGATTCTCATTGCCTATGTTTTGCGTAGTTTGAGATTATTCAAACTCAAAACTGAATAATACTGGGAACACAGCTTCTGGTTATAAAAGTCTTACCTCGCTAAAAACAACTTCTGTACTATATGAAGAATCAGAATCAACAGGAAGAGGCTAAAAAAAGAAGAATAACACAGAGCATAAAAAAAATAAATCTACTAAAATGACAATTTACCAAAGCTAACTGCTATCAGCTTACAATGTAGCAGGCTCTTCCAGTCAGTGGTCAATCTAACAAGTGCAGGCTCACATGGAATGTGCAACTACATTAAGGCTACGTATTGAAAGCTAACCACCCTAACCTTAGCAGGCTCTTCCAGTCAGCAGTCAGTCTCACAAGTGCAAACTCAAATGGAACATCCAACTACGCTAAGGCTCGAGTTCTCAAGCATTTTTGTAGTGGTTGTTTGTCAGTGGTCCCGAGTGGTGTTGTCGCAGTTGTTCTCAAGTATTCCTCCACCCCACCCCACCCTCTGTTTTTTTCAATATTGATCAGTGTTGATGGGTGCCTGGCATGGAGGTTCATGGCTGGGTTGTGGAGATTTGCTAGCCATCGGGGGCAGTATTCTATCTGAGGACGAGCTGGACACAGTGGAATCCCCTGTACACCCCAGGCACCCACCTGTGAGGCAGCTGGTTAATGCTTCATAAAGTTACAACACATCACACAAATCATTTCAAGATGCATGCACCTTAGGCAACTGCAAAAATAAAGTAGGCCTAGAAAAAAATATCAGGTAACATACCTGTACGTCATTGTGTTGATGGGGAGATGTGCAACCCACGTGACTAGGATCTGACAACAGACAAAAGAAATTAATTTGAAAACATTGATTACAAAACAGACTGATTCTCCTTATTGATTTACTGTTCATGATTTCTTTTCACATCAGTTTATTGTTCATGATCTCTTTTAACATCAGTTTTGAAAGTTGCTGAAAAATAGGTTCAAAGTTAATTCAATATTTTTTTTTCTTTTTTCAATTGTTTAACAATTAGAGTGCATCATGAGTAGATTCAAGCATGAAGGAAGCTTCTTGAGTGTTCTTTGATCTACAAACTTCCCAAGAGCATAATAACTCAAGCGATGAACTTTCAACGTTGCCCAACAGTTTCCAGTCACATGTAATGTCATGCTGACCGTCTGTAGAAACATTCAAGTTTTAATTTGAGCAAAGTTACTAATGAAGGAAAGAAATTGCAACTTGAAACAGAGCAATACATTTAAAAATGTCCTTAACTCTAATAACTCTATCACTTCTTACTTCTTCACTACTCATGCGCGTGACTCAAAGGTGAGCCTGCTCGCAGGCTAAGTAATGCTGCAGCAATACCTTACTGAGAATGCACTACCTTACTGCATAACCAACAAAAAACTACATAACAGTTCAATCTGTAATCTTTGTTGAGTCTGTTGTTACCAAGTGAAAGAACAGGAATAGTAACGGTAATATTGAGGTAGATTACACAGAGTGCTTACCTACAACAAGGAATAAGAATACAATTATAGCCATTCCACCGATGATACATCCAGGTACAATGAATGAATATCCCCTGTGGGAATCAAAGATTTTAAATTCTAATCATTAATTGATTACAAAATGTGGAAAATTTGCAAGGAGTGCCAAAAGTTGATGATAAAAACAAGGATAAAGCAGTAAAGTCAATCAGCAATCCTAAGGAGGCATCTCATAAATGGACCAGAAAAAGAAAGCTCAACACGAAATGGCAAGCTGGCCATCCATGATTATGAGATACTGAAAACTCGCCCGAGTAATGAGTGCTGTCTAAATTTAGTTTCCAACTCCGCTTCTTTTACTTTTTGAGAAGCTTAACTATGGAGGCAATTGTTTATAATGCACAAGTCATAGAGTTATCCCTTACCACTCGCTGCTTGCCCATACACCAGCTATAGCAGACCCGAGGATATTGCCTACAGATGTGTGAGAATTCCATATTCCCATTATCAAGCCACGCCTGGAGAAAATAAAAAATAAAATAAACATAACTTTTAGTGACGCGTCAAGCTTCTGGCTAGCCTAAAGGGCTTACTAATCAGGGATCCAGACACACACAAAATTGAGCTGGAATTTGGGGTGTTGGTTTATGAATTGGGTGGAAAATGTCCAGAGAACGAATTCAAAGTAAAGCTGCTAGTACTTTGTCTGGCGCTGTAGGCCAGTTCAGTCTATCTGTGAGTAGCATTTCCTTTATCATCTTCGGAACTTTATAAAACAGCCAAGAAGAGACAGGAATTTGCTCATTTAAAACAGATTGAATGATGTTTACCTTCCTTTTCCAAACCAATTTCCAACACACTCAACAACACTAGGCCAGCCAGAGCTCTGGTGAAAACAGATAATCATTCCAATAAGTACAAGATCAACTGGCTTGTGAGAATACTCAACACATTCATTTACAGCAGAGCTCTATGAAAATTAATCACAAGCTTCTTTTGGAGAATCACTAATAGCTGTTGTTTCATTATGTAACTATGAAGGAAAACATGCACATGTTGATCACTCTCTAATTATTAAAATAATGGCAATTCCAATTAACAAGTCTCAAAATTTAAAGCTCTACATGTACACACCTGGAAAAATCCTGAGAACACCTGATAAAATAATAAAGAGAAAAATGAAATACTGGTTATCAATTAATGCCCTTAGCAATTAAAATAAAATGTATAGCTCAATCCAGTTAACAAATAATTAATTCCTTCCCAGCCAGGTCTCCCAAAATATTTACAATTAATTAATCACTGGACCAGTATCTGGTCAGCTCCTTGTGTATGACTTGTGTATAAGTGCTGGGCTGAGTTTTTAGTTTATTAAAGGCTAACTTGTACACGGGTAATACTATTGCAGTAGTTACATGTATAGTCTGTTACCCTTCCCTGCCCCCAGCCCATCCCCCTCACAAAAGCCATCTGATACAACCACTAATCAATCACAGAGTTGTTTGTTCTTCTGCTGGGGTAGCCTTTTATGATCACAGATAAATTCTAACATGTATTGCAACAGTTTATTATCAGCATACAGAATTTGCTGCATAATAATTACCTGGATAGTCACAAAATAAGCAAAATTGTGAAATTTCCAGAAATATCCCAAACCAAAAAACACAGACATGAGACCACTTGAAAGCATGCCAAGTGTAAGAAAATGCCGCAGGTCCATGTGTTCAGCGACAAAACCACTGCAGAAAAAAATCAACAAGGACAATGTTATCAAGAAGCTTCCATTCAAAACAGCAGTCTGAGATATGATATCACTGCATTATGACCCAGAAAGACAGTGACAGCCCTAGCAAATCTGTAAATAACTACAAGTTACAGTCACTAGTCTGGAAATGGAGCAATGGATAATGAACCTTGTGGTTTATTGTTGTTTTGTCAGTGACCAGACCCATGCTTTCACTTGGCCAACTCCTCAGCCCGACAATTCTGAATCATGCAATTTTTTATGTTTACTCTCCAGGAGCTAAAGTTATTAAATTTAATTTATTAATCCCTGAGCACTAACAACTTTTCTGCTCTTTATTCTATGTGATAATGATTATAATTTTTCTTTGGTTTTAATCAACAAGAGTTTGGCTTGAAGCAAGACCACACCACTTGTGACTCACCACTTGTGACTCTGACACTGATTATTAGAATCTACAGTACCTGAAAAACATGCCGACAGCATAGGAGAATAGAAATGCCAAGTCTAATGCTCCAAGTAACTCATCTCCATCATCGGAATCTGGTCATATAAGAGATATAAATTTATGTGATTAATCCAATGAAGAAAATGTTAACAATTAAGTAAACATGATTAATTAATTAACTAATTAACTACTTAATTAATTAATTAATTAATCAAAAATCCCTGATGACAAGTCTTAATACACATAGGTTAAGTCTGCGTCAGGCTAATGGCTCATACAGCAAGCCTGTTGGCAACTTATCCCAGATTCTGTTGCATGAAGCGACTACATGTATAGGAATATTTCCATTCACACTAGATGGCAATCCAGCCCAGCAAAAAAAAAAGTTTTTTACACTTGGTGTGTCATCTTGAGATTTTACTGACTCAACCTACATGTAGCTGTGACGAATGTAAATTTATGTAGATGCAGGTCTATATGTAGACGTAGATCTATGTAAAAAAGTGTTCCACAAAAATTTCCTTCATTCTAAAGAAAAGTACAAAAAGGAAGACAACTTACAGCAATTCAGACAAAGCAGAAAAAGACATGAGGTACTTATCTTCTAAATATTCATGGAATGAGCAGTTGTTTACTGTTCCTTTATACAAGTAGATTTCACTTGAGGAGAGTTACTCTGGATTTGCATTACTATGTTAAGCAATTGGCCTAAAAAACTGCCCTCGCATCAGCTGCATGTATTTGCCTCAAGTTTTGATTGATTAAAACTGCCAGATTGTCTGAGTTATTTGTGATTAACTAAGAGTTATTTTGATTTTGGTCTTACAGCACTCAATTGAAAACCACTTTTAATAACTGTTATCAAATGTTAAGAGCAACCAACCCCATCCAAACAAGATGCTATTGTAGCAGACTAAAAATTACAGCTTTATTATTTTGCATTTTCCTCAGAAACAAAGCAAAACAAGCAGAAAAAGACAACATTCTCCTTTTAAACTGAAGACCACAAGCTATCAAGCAGAAACACACTCTAGCACTTTTGAGGGAAAATACTTTAATTTGCCCAAGTTGTTCTCTTGGAAAGGTTTAAACCAACCCATTCAATTGTTTACAGGTGTAAGTCTTGGATCACATGTTTTCAATTGCAATACTTAAAATTATGCTTTTTTTTTACCCTTAATTCAATTCTATTTTACAACAACAAGGCGCTATTTACTAAAAATACTTCCTGCCATATGCGACTTAATTAAATTACCTAATTAAAAGCATTAACATATACAATATATATGTATATAATACGCAAACTTACCAAAAGGTTTCCAGCCATGGCAAGTTGCTTTAGCAGAACAATTTGGATTCAGTGTTCCCTTTAAACAAAACAAGGAAATGCAAGAAATTAAACTGAATAAATTTCCTGTCTTGAATTTACCTGTCCATTCTCATCTAATAAAAATAAACAGAATATTCTCTATTAAAATAATACTGTGACCTGGCCTCTTCATTATCTCATCATAAACATCAACATCATCTTTTATTTGCTACACCGTAAATAATAATAAAAACTCACAGCACTAAAAAAAACGCAGTGAAGGGACCTCCAAAAAACAACCAGGTTTATAGCGGATACCACCTCAGTTGTTAATATATTGCAAATTCTAAGTTCTATGGTCATGGCATGACCACAAGCTAAGGAGCAGAAGTGTTTTGAGAGTCAAAGCTTATCATGTGAAAGGTTGTTTGACAACTCTACTGTGATAGTCACAGGTCAAACAGCACAATTTTAGGATGACTGCAGATTGTACCTGGGCTGAGCAATTGAAAATGTAATTTACATGTATGATTGCTTTGCATGAAGTTAAGGCAAAGGAATTATTTGCTTCATCCTCTTCCAGTAAGACTTTGAAACACCAAATGTGATGCACGAGTTTTCCTAGATTTTTGCAAACAACAGTAGCAAGATTCTTTTGTTTTCCATTTAACATGTGGCATGCTATACTCTTGTTTTTCAAGTGCACATATCTGTAACATGATGCAAATGCTGCAATATCACACTTTCTTTTCCTGAAAACAGCATGACATAAATTTGTATATTTTTTTTACAAATGATGCACTGCATATGCACAATAAAGTTGAACTGCAATGCTCAGACGAATCTAAACGCTTTTACAAAACTTAGACTATCACAATAAAAGCATTGAATCATTTGATACAAATATATCTTTGCAGAAAAACTTATGTTAATGCAGATAATGGCCATTCAATAGTGTGTGTCATGTTCATACATGCCCGTGCAAGAGTTTGCAGGACAACAGGATAGCAAATGTAAATATTCAGCCTTATTCTGCACTACAATTGAATCAAGTCCTATTTCTGTAAATTCCCAGACTATTTTGCATATTGCTTAAGTTACAAATTCATGACTAAGAAGTGGCAGAACATAGGTAACAGAAAATTACGCAAGTTCATTTTGCCTCTGTCCACGCTCTCAGTTGGTAAGAACCCAGCATTAATGATCATAACGTAATGGATACGGCATCAGCCTGCATTACTGATAATGTAATTAATCAGCTGGAAATCTGTGAGAAAGAAATCCTGTTAATGCTTGCTGGAACAAATTTTTCCAAGAACAATTTCCAACAAACATCTTTATGTATGCTTTGATTTGATTTAAATTTTATGATAATGTAATATTGGATAGAGTATCAGCCGCATTACTGATTATGTAATCAAGAGGAAATTTGTGAGAAAGAAATTCTGTAAATGCTTGTTGGAACAGATTTTCCAAGAATATTTTCCAGCAGACATCTTAATATATGCTTTGATTTGATACAAAACACTGCTGAGAAAGAAATGATTCCTTGTTTCTGAACATGTTAAGCACATACAATTCTAGTTCCAATGTAATAATCGTGCATTTTCAAGCCGGCCGGCGAATGACTTAACTCACCATGTGAAGTTACACGGCCGATCTACAGCTGTGACATGTGAGCACAGCTGAGACATGAGCGAACAGTTTCCAAAGGTTTTACTTCACTTTACTTAAGGTTTTAATTTACTTTACTTAAAGGCACTTCAGAGCTACACTGTATTTCATTGCTACAAAACAACCTTTCGTTAATGAAAGTTCTGCGATCCTTACCTTCACGACACTTATGGGTTTTCGTGAAAGGTGGTAAGATGTGTACGCGAAGAAAGTTAAAATAAGCACCCACCCACGATATCTGTAAACGAGGAAATAACAACATCAAAACATGAAATCCTTGATAACCAACAGAGATACACTGAAGGTAAAACGACAAATATCGATATAATGATAAAATAAACTTACGCTTGAGTTCGATCGCGTCCAATCCATTGAATGAACCGTATTCCGTAAGGAATCTTTTTGTGACTATGTGCACGAAATTGCATCTCTGGGTTCGTCATCATTCGCGAAATAATTTAAGGTTGTAAAGGGGTTAAGCGTAGAAGATAAATCAGAACTTCGGTTCAGAGACTACCTGTAGAAAAATGAAATTCAGTTACTTAAAAAAATCAAATAGAATACAGCCTAACAACCTTCACAGTAAGACTTACAAGTATAATTTTAAATTTAATATTAAGACTTCGAAAGACTGCAAATGCGTTTGATTGTATAAGCTGGGTTACCGGTATATTCGCAACGCAAGATCGCGGTCATTTTCGATCTGGAAATTTGGCCATCTACATCAGTCACTTTATAAGTCCCTTAATATTTCACTTACCGACTTCTGAAGAGATTAAAAGAGTTTAACTTTGCTGTTAGCCGGCGTAATTTTTGATTCATTATAAAACTTCACTTCAACCAATTATATACTTTAGTCATGTGACAGAAAGCCGAGTGAGCTTGTGGACGAGCCTTGAGTTGCCATAACAACCTTGTTGCCACTATAAAGATTATTGTCCTCTCAGGATCAGCTCCTCGACAGAAAGGGAAAATGTCAACACATTTTAGCGCAAATCAGGTATGGTTACCTTCTCTGGAAAGGCTAGTGCTTAAGATTAAATAACGTAAGCGTAAATGTTGGTAAAGGTTACTTCAATTGCGGCATATTTAGCTTAAGCTACCCGCTATTATAAGGCATCGTTTGCGGCCGTACTTTGTAGACATATATAATTTAACAACCGGCATCGACCGAAGCTGGCTCGGGTCACTTCGCGATCCAGTTTTAAAATGTAAGCTAACTGCTACATTTTTTCTGTTCTTTTGCATTCTGCAGTATGAACAAGCCTTTGCTGCTAAACGGTTGCAAAATTGGGAAATTCCGAAGCGGTTTAAGGAGGTCAGTCTTGTGTTTTGTTTTATCAAATGGCAACAATGTCCCTCAAATTATACGTGCATTTCACACAGTTACACTTGATGCTCGGTTTGGGTAAAGTAAGGATATCATTGAGGGAATGACTGTGAAGCGCGGTAAACTTCAAAGGAGGAAAAAAGACATGCTAAGAGTTATGTTGGAAAGTTCAAGACCATGCTTGCACCCAACACATGTCGGTTGAATTACGTTAACCCTTCCCTTTCTATTGGTTAGAACTGTGACCGGGGATCCAGGGGATTCGTTGTTTGCAATATGTGATTCACACAAGATATCACCAATTATTTGGCAGAAGGTCATACAGTGTCACTTAGTATCACATGGGCTAACAGGTTATAACAAGATAATTTTCACACAATGCTCACTCACAGCAAGGTTTATGAATCACACGGGCACACAGTGCATCACACAGCATCACACGGAGTCACAAGGAAAACCGCATTACTACCTCGTATCACAAAGTATCATATACCACATCACCAGTTATTGTGAAGTATCACAAGATTTTTCAAGAAATTACACAACATCACCAGATATCACACCATAAAAAAGAAATTGTCAACCTCTGATGATGGAATTCTACTGTTCGTTTTGGTTTGATGAATCTCAGTTTTCCCCAAAAAATATGAACATTTGACCTTAGGTTAATATGAAAATGAGTTCTGCAAGCGACGCTAATAACTTAAATTTGGCGGGTATTAAGCAAGAGTTGCACTTGATCAATGATTGATATGAGATGACTATAACAAATGCAGCACTAAGCCTCTTGTTTATTGTTTATCACCTCGTGCTTCCAGATCAGGCTTGTCGAATGATTGTTTAAGCTATCAAAAAGTATTACCAAGAACCAAAAGAGCGCAGCTCTCACATTATCGTAAGGTGGCAAAAACTATTCATCTTTCCTTATACTTCCATCTCCAGTGCTCCAAGCTGCCACCATTTTGGTCCATGACGAGTGAAAAGCATTTGGCGACTAAATTTTCCTAACAGGTTGCAATTTTCAGCTAGTGTAGTGCAAAAGGCTGATTGCTAATGAACAAGTGAACATTTTTTTTGTGGTCTAAATCACAAGCTACTGTAAGCCAAATGAATTCAACCACATTTTTTGTATGTTTTTTTTCCTTACCTGTTCCTTTTTTTCTTTTATTTACATTCCTGTACAGTCATTGAGACTGTTCAACAAAAAAAACACAGCTGCCACAAAAACTTACGCTTCAAACAATTTCAATGTGGGCTCATTACAAAAGGAAGTCACCAAAAGGTGATTTCTGATAAAAATGAGCCTAGAGCCCTGTTCCCAGCATATGATAATAATTATTGTGCACACTCGTGTCATACCCTGTGAGAGATTTCATACCTTCTGAGTTCCTTTGACATTGTGTGAACACTGTGATGCATTGTGAGTCCTTTTTGAGTCTCCAAATTTCTTTGCATGTTGTTAGATGGGAAGGTAGGAGATGATGAACCCACAATCCTTGGTGGTCTTAGTGCTCAATTGGGTCCGGTTGACCTTGCTTATGAGAGCAGGAGAAAAAGGAGGGGATACAACATAATGGAATTTGCCAGGGAGGGGTTGGGGCAAAGGTTAGATGAATATATTCATGCTTGACAAAATCTAGTTAAAGAAATATTGAAGTGATCTCTATTGTGTGTGGCAAAAATAGACTTGAAAAGTAAGAAAGACCCTAAATACATTTATGGTGCTTAATGCACCCTTTTACTGTTGCCACTGGAAAAGGTTTTGCTTAAATTTTGAATTTTTTTTTACAATTTTTTTGCTGGCTTCTATTTGAACAGGCCAATCAAAACATGGGAACTGTCAAGGGCAGAGATGTCAAATTGTCAAATTCACTCTCATGGGGCCGGAATTTCAAAACTTTTAACCTGTGAGCATTTGAAACAGGTGGCAAGTTGCCAAGGTTGATTGGCTGTTTGAAACAAAGGATGGTAATTAATGGTAATTAAGACACAAAGAATTGTAATAAAAACAAAAGAGAAAGCATAGTAATATATTTTGATGATTTCTTTAAGATTTAAACAACAACAACCTGTTCTTACAAAAGAAATAGAGTCTACCAGAAAAATAATCAATAGTTGGGTTTGTGTTGCATAATTATACTTTTATAACATTGCTAGTGAGGTGGTTTGGCTGCATCAAGCAAATCTTGTGCTTCTTATCTTTCACACTCTTTAAAATTCCTGCTGGCATCATGACGTGATGATGCATGCTAAAGCATGAGCTAAATTCAGTTGTTAATTCATTGAGCTCTCTGCTGCCACCCCCCATCATCACTTCAGGAGTATTCTGTATGTTTGAAATTTATACAATAATTATTCTTGATGTTACGTATCTCAAGAGGAACAAAACTACAGTATTTCACCTGAGATGACAGTCATCTGTTCTGCTCTGCACTTAATTTCTCACCTTAATTCATGATTGGAACATTTTCTTTACACTAGAGGCCATCCACTCTTGAGGGATTTACGCAACCCATCAGTAATGACCGCGGCCATATTTTGCCTGGAATCCCGCGCTCATCAAAAAGTCCATGGGGTGAGTTTGTCGGAACATGGGACATGGAAAAGGCTCCTCTCAGGACAAAAACCATGAAGACTACTGCAATGTCTACAGGCATGCAAAATGCTGAAGAGGTCATTGAAGAAAAGGCACCAAGCCCTAAGCAAGAAGTTGTGCCAGAGAAAGCAAGAACTCCAACACCCCAGCAGGAAGCTATAAGAACACCAAGCCCCAAAGAGGTCCAAGAGAGAGCAAGTTCTAGACCTCTGAGTCAGGATAACCAATTTAAGAAGTCACCCAGTCCTGCTAAAGTGAAAACTCCTGACCCCCCTGCCTCTCCTGCCAAGAGCCCTATCCAAAATGACAACTCGCCTAAGAAGCGAGTTGTATTGTCTGACCCAGTTTAATTAATTTCTGCATCCTGTTGTGAACTGTAAGTAAAATCTTTGATCAAAATGTAAAACACACTGACGCAGTTACATGACGATTTTGAGTGATTTTCTTTTTCGTGCGTGTTACATTCATTTTACTTGCCCCTCGGAAATGATTTATTTTCAACATCATTATGACAAGCTAGATCGCGTGAGACTTTCTCGCACTCGTGCGATCTTTTTTTTCCTCTCGAGAATTCTTTATCGTTTATACGTTCAAAAGACAAAGGAGTTACTCGTATTCCAAAGGATATTTAATCCTGTGAGTCACATCTTTCTATCTTGCACTCAGTTACAAAAGCAAGACGAAGGTTGAAGCTCGAGTTGTACAGTAAAGAACAGCTCCGAACAGGAATGGGCGCATTTGTGGGGGATACCACCGCAATTGCCCAAGCTGACGACTCACATGATGTGTGACACAAATGAGTTCTTGTCTCACGAGGCAGGAAGGGAACAAATGACTGATCAAACTGCAAAGTATCACGGCGCCTGAATAGCGCTGGGCTTAGCTTAAATAGTACTTCAGTCGGCCTACATAGCACACCTGTTATTTGAAGGCCCCACTGATACATTACTCACAGATACTTACACTTGCTTTACACGTCTTTTACAAGAAACGTTGCCCACGGCTTGAAACATAACGATCAATCAACGAGTGGTAATTAACCGATTAATTTCGCCTATTTAAATTACTAGTTAGGAACGTTTTCTATTGAGTAGAAATCTCTTTTACTCGTGATGTCTAGCCAAAACTATCGGTGCAACTCTTAGGAAATATATTTCTATTCTTGCGCACGTTTGCCGAAAACAGACCCCTTATTTATCAGAACTTATCAGCATAACACGCGAATAGTTTACAATTCGTTACAAGTAGAAGACTATTTCCAGGTCAAATACCATACCCTTAGCAACGTACATTACCCCAAAAATTGAAAATACTGTGTCGCAAAACTGGAAATCTGAGATTTCCGCACTACACATTATTTGCCATGGACCTTGGATGGTTGATCTCTAACTCTAAATGGAATTAATCTGAGCGGGATAGAAACAAACTCAGAACAGTGCACTTCACGTTTTCGCAAAAAAAAAAAAAAAAAATGAGGGAGGAGCAAAGGCTTTTATGCCATTTTAAAAAGGTGTAACCACTGGATTTCCTTTCAAGAGTTTTTCCTCTATAAGTCAACGATTCTTGAAAAAAAATGTTATTGTTAAAAGTCTTTCCTGCATGCAATGCTGTCGATTTTCGTTGGAAATTTTACCGAAGGCTAGCTAGTTTGGCAATAGTAACGTAACGTGTTGGACAGGTATCAAAACACGAATTAATTAATTTTTATCCTGTACCTGGTCGGGGGTTCTCTTCCAAATGACCACTTAGCGTCTATCCCCGGGGCCGGGGCACAGATTGGGAGACCGAAATTTTGGATGGCTGGCCGAATTGCGAAGTATTCGTAACAGACTGCCCTCTCGATAGACTATTCTTGCTGTTAAACCTTTGGCGTTGATCAGTGTAAAATTTGAAGAGAAATTGTAGCACTGACTTAATCCCTGTAAGTCAAGAAAAACTAGACTCAACTGAAGAAATTATCCTCGACTCTCGGACTCAAGTCGTGCAGTTTGTGTGATAAAGAGCGCTCTTTACTATTCAGTTCAGTCAATATTTATCTCTGGTGCCATTTCAGTAAATATCAAGTTCATATAATACCTATAGTCAGATTGAGCAAGATCTACTCTAAGATGTGAGGCAATAGACATCACGGGACCAAATGGTGCTGCTGTATTCTATATTCGTCGTCATATGCTCTCCTAGCCTCGAAATATACGCAATCCAACAGCAACACGCCATTTGCTTTCTTTTGCTGGTACCATGCATGGCATATAAATGTGCAATTCCTTTCATTTTTCGACGAATACGTAACTAGTTCTGGTCTCTACATAACCCACAATAACGCGCGACGTCCTCGTTTAGTCCCCTAAGTCGTTTTCTCCTTCAAACTAAATTTCAGAAAACAACGCATTGACAACAAAAGACGGAAACTTGACGCATTTACTTATAGCTCAGTACCTACTAGCTCATACACTCAGCTTACTAAGCTTGATAGCTCAGTTGGTAGAGCACTGCACCGGTATCGCAGAGGTCATGGGTTCGAATCCCGTTCAGGCCTGAATGTTTTTCAGGCTTTAATTTCACAGCTGCTTAAGTTGCGTGCATAACTGCGATGATCAACCATGTCTTCATATCTTTCTCCGTAGTTCAAATATATGATATTTCGTATATTACTTGCATTCTTCACCGTCTACGGGCATATTAAGATCTCAGAATGTGACCAGCTCCCAGCTGGCTTGATAGCTCAGTTGGTAGAGCACTGCACAAGTATCGCAGAGGTCATGGGTTCGAATTCCGTTCAGGTCTGGATTTTTTTAGGCTTTAATTTCACAACTGCTTAAGTTATGTGTATAACTGCGATGATCAATCTTTTCTTCACATATTTACTTATATTAATTGACCTTCTTGATCAGGCAAAACTATACCTGATCTGTAGAAGAAATGAAGTGATAACAGAGCCGGTATGGATCGGCACTCTAAAGAAATTTAAATACGTACACGAAGACACCTGTCATTGCAGAATCGAAAAACAACCAGGCAGATGACAAAATAATGATGAAATGTAAACTACTGCACTAGTAGCATTTAATGAAATGAATTTAAAGCTCTTTTGGGGGTCATACCAGGAGAACTTGAGTCTTCTCTAATTTATAATGGCTTTTTGTCCATTTTCCGAAAACTTTAGGTCTTTTTTTGGTACTCAAAACGACATTTTGTATTAGTACGAAGATAACGGATTTAAATTTCTCATATCACGAAAAGTTGCGGACTTCGAAACAGCCAATTTGTCGATGAAACGATCCGTAGGGTGCCTCTTGAAATAATTTTCAGGTGAGCTATCTATATCAAACAGTTGGGGATTTCTTCGGTTAAATGCCTGCTCAGTGTTTTCGGATCGACAAAATGCACATTTTAGGTGAAAAAGAATATTAGTACCACTTACGTTGTTCAGAATGGCAGCACCACTAAAAGACTAGTTCTTCCAAGGAGTTTAAAAACCCTGACCCCAATAGCTTGTCCACAGACCCTTCATGTTTTCTCCAGTTCATCGAGGTGCAAGCGAGACATAAAGCGAGCACTGGGGACTGTAAACTAGCCAAAACGAAACGGGGTGGGGCTTGGGAAAGACAAAAATAGAAGTTGCTGGCGCGCTCGAAGGAAAACATAACAACTCGCAGGAAAAGATGAGAAACGTCTGTGAACTGACCAACCCAAATGGAAAGGTGAAACCCTTAGAAATTGATTGCGAAAACCCTCGCAAACGAAGTTGCTTAGTCACAATGTTATTTTTTCCAGTTTTGTTTTGGTTCTCAGTTGTCCAAATATCGCTCGATACTCAGTGATGCGTCAACTGAGTATTTCCCACGCGTTCGCTACTAATCATGTGACTTTTCTTGCGTCAATGAGGAAGGCCCTACAATCCTCCTGCAAACAAGGAGGTTCAGTGGAGCGAATCCCATGAGGGCTATCCTATATTTCCGTCCCTGACCTCTAGCTCTATTCATAATCAGAGATCTAGTTATCTGTTCTGAATATCCGATATCCATGAATTTTCTCGGAATATCCCGTTAATCTTTTACCTAATTAACCCGTATCCCGAAAACTCCCAAGAAGAAGATATGGCTTCTTGTTACATCAGCCTTACAGAAGTTTTGACATTGTGTATTTAACCCTTCTATTGACCCGAGTGGGCACTGTACCAACCAAAACGGCTGCATTTACCTGTTATGCTAGAACGCAAATATACTAGAGAGTCTCGGTTTGGTATTTAGTACGCCAATTAATTGCTTTGTTTGTCAAATTTTCCAAAGCAGGTTAGTCGAACAGCGAAAACTTTGGCATGGAACTAAACCTAGGTCACCCAGCAACGGCGCTTGTGGGATATGAGACTGGGCAGATTTGGCAAGAGCGTCTTATCAAAACAAAGATCCATTAGAAAGTGCCGTAAATAAACTGTTCAGTCATATTCAAAAACTGACCATGATGTAAAGCGCTGTCCTGGTGTAACACAACAGCAACTTCGTGTTGTTCGAATTCCTCACCGGGAGAAAACAAAAATCGATAGCTCAAGAGTATGTAGTATACGGTAGGCTGAACGCGTATTGGCGCGGCCTGCGCAGGTGCAGACTTCCACGCGTTCACTATTTGCAAGTCGAAAACTGAACTGACAAGAGAAATAAAAGACGCCGTCTGCACGCTGGTGGACGCGCTGCAAAGTATTACGCCCGTTCACACTACGCCGGATAAATTTCATAGCCCAGCTTCATTTTCACGGTATGGCCTACATTTCACACTAATCTGTCACGAAAACCGGCGGAGCTTTTCGAAAACGCTTTTCAAAGAGGTCGGCTTTGCGTTTTAGAGTGGACGGAAAACATTTTGAAAACGGAGCTTTTTGAAAACGATGACGTCACAATAATCATGTGATTTTCCCCAAACACAAATCCAAAATGACCGGAGATTGTTGCGTTTCCAAATTTTTCCGGTGTAAATGTGGACGGAAAACATTTGATGCATTTATCAGAGTGAACTCGCCGTTTTTAAATTTCTCCGGCGAAAAGAGGACGGGTCCCTAGGCGCGGAACGACAGTCCGCTGCAATTTTTAAAAGCACCGCATTGCAGATGATATACACAGCATTGCATGATAGAGGGCTACAAGTTCATTAGTTCACTCTCTTTGCTTATTGACCTACTTACTTTAATCGAGTATAGAGTTTTCGCCGATCAAAACTATTGAAAATTCCTGATGGCACTCCTCTTGATAAACATACACGAATTTGAGGTCACTTTCATGAAACAGCTTACATATCTAAAATAAAAGAACCCTGACACTTACGAGCGATTCCAATTTGCGACGAGCCTTTAAAACCACTTTGACTGCTGTATAAGGACAGGCCTGGTGCAAGAGATCACGATGTGCAAAGCAGAGTCTTCTTGTTAACAAGCGTCTGGGATCACCGCAGAAAATACGTACTCCCCTCGTGGGCGTTTATGTGTATAAATAGACCATAGCCTGCGTCACAGACAGTCTACACAGACAGACAATAGAAGCTATTTTTGGAGCAACACGTCATGGGGATTGACGCCTGCTAGAAACCGGCTCTAAATGTCTTTGACAACCAAAAAAAGCCAGAAAAATTGCTGGCTCAAAATGAAAAACCGCCTAACATAATGATCAGGCAGCGTGGTCGAGTGATCGGTTCGAGTTCCGCTTTGACCACTACTTGGATTTGTTTCACAGTGGCCCCGAGTTCAAATCTTCGGCCACACTTGTAAATGGCCAACTGGTTTGCCTCCGGCCAGTTGGGATGTTCAATTTGAATTATGTTTCAGTTGTTTGCTCGGCCCTACTAGCCTATAAACACTGCCGAGGGTAATTAAAGGTTATATGTTTTTTAATTTCATTTTTATGTTATTAAAACTGCAAATCCACCAAGCTTGATACAGCAGCGATACGTGTACTTTTCCTTTTTTGAGGGTTCACGACATTTTCAGGATATTTTAAAGCGCCCCTCCCCCAAAAAAAGCGATCCAAGAAAATGACCAACACGGTAAAACCAAAAACCCCAACACCCCCCCCCCCCCCCCCCTTTTTTTTGGGGGGGGGGGGGAAAAGGGGGGGGGGGGAAGCAGAAAAGTGCAAAATTTATTTTCTAAACCCTAAAAAAAAAAAAAAACAAAAAAAAAAAAAAACGAAAGGCTTTCTATCTCTAAAAAAAAAAAAAAAAAAAAAAAAAAAACACGAAAGAGAAAGTAGTAAACCTATTACTGCATGGTGGAGTCAAAGTGTAACTTACATTTAGATTAAGAC
>Ga0126338_10000085_pt1 | contig 32093 bp, 12 predicted proteins | sample OrbCmetagenome_2_FD_92529 | JGI IMG/M metagenome (GOLD analysis project Ga0126338, IMG submission 92529) | Coral microbial communities from Petempiche,Puerto Morelos, Mexico - Orbicella C C metagenome | ecosystem: Host-associated > Invertebrates > Cnidaria > Coral | place: Petempiche,Puerto... | reverse complement strand
TCAATTTAGCTGCAAAAGTTCCGTCGAGTTTAGTGCAAGTTCCTTTTGTTTAAGTTTCGGCAAAGTGAAGTTTGTCTACATTTTCATCGAGTATTTTTGACTTTGTCTGCTTACATTTTCATTGTAATTAATTCGAGGAAGCCAAGTTTTTATCAGTGACAATTTTACGAGAAACAAGGTTAAGCGTTTTCGTTCAACCGCTGCTCAACTGATTGTGGCGTGTTAGGATCCTAATGGCCTTTGTTTTTCTTCACCGTACATTGTGAGAAGTTTGTAGTCAGTCAAAAATAAAACATGACTTAGCACCCAAGTTGCTGTCGCCATGTTATGAAAGAATTGGTTCATGCTTGTAGCTGTGCGTATATCGAGTTATGGATGCACTTGGAAAGTTTGAAGAGCACTCAAGAAGCTAGAGTTGCTCTCGGCTGTCGCCTCGAGCAACTCTTACGCTTCTTTCGTGCTCTCCAAACTTCCCGCGTGCATCCGTAACTCGATATACGCACACTAAGCATGAACCAGTTCTTAAAGAAACAACAGTTATTTGAATGGCTGAATGGAAGATAGAACCGCGGTTCATCTATTTGCAAGTCAACACGCACCCGCTGATGAGAGAGTGTCAAAAAGTTGTCCTTGATAATAAAAGACGTGACAAATACAAGGATGCCGGATTTGTTACCCTACACATCAGTGTTATTTCAGGACATTCAGGACATTTCTGGCAGTTATCTAAAAATAAATTGAGAAGGATCGCCTTGTGAATAAGGTTTATATGGGAGATTAACTCTCTTACTCTTCATCTTCTCTTGTCCGTTGAGAATGTTAATGCTTCTACACTTTATTTACGTTACATAAAGCACCGGGCAGAGAAATAAACGTCATGCACTATAGATTATAGTCGTTGGTTACAACACTGTACAACTACTGTTCATCTTAATCTTACTAGCTCGTTTAAGGATAACAGCATGTTGGTTTTTACTAAGTTACCTTGGAAATCAACCTGAATCGTTCTCGTCTAGCAATGATCGTCGGACTGAATTTCTTGTCCTGCATGTCTAGTTCCCAACTTTGTCTTTCGTCAGTACACCGACCAACAACGTGCAGTTCATAACTAAGCTGCTTGCGATGTAGCACGACATTCATTCACTCGATTACCTTGTGGATTAAACCGCTCAATTCTTTTCGGTCTTCATTTCGGAGATTTCGCCGCCATGTCATATTTCTGCCCTGCCTTACAAGTCAGACTAACTGATGTACCATTAGGTAATGTGTTGGGTGACCTTGTTGCTTATATTTCAATTTGAAGAGCATCTAGCCGGGAAGAAAAGAGAAATTCTCAAACTCAGTATTAATTAATCAAGTTTATTTAAGGGAAATCAGAGCAGTGGCTGTGACTACACATGTACCTCCTTCGTGAGTGTGTTACATAAGGTCTCATATGACTTCACTTAACGTACGTTTTCACTATTTTATTTCTCCGTTTTCTCCTTGGTTTAGCTAAACAGTTAAGGAAGTGTTTTATTTAATAAATCTCCAAACCGGCAGCTGGAAGTTGTCAAAGATACTCCGCTGCGCGTCGTAAGTTCAGCCCTCTTCTCGGTGCTTGGAAAGGTGATGAAATGCCGTCTCTCTTGTTTGACATGGGTTCAAACACGGCAAAGTTCATATTGCCCAAGTAGCGGGAATATAACATTTTGCGATGTTACGACGGAGTAGGTTAGCTCCATTCTATATTTGAAGTCTTGATTTGCATGAATGGAAGGCTAGGGACTTGAGAGTGGCTTTTAAATCTCTCATTTTGACGAGCTCCGCGAAAGGATCAAGTGAACAAAATCCTGCGTTGTGATTGACTACCTGTGCAGCCAAGCTGAAAGAAAAGCTCTTGGACAATATCCTGCCATCTTAACCACACGCTTGGTCAATGTCTCATATACATGACTTAACCAGTTGGTTATGCAAGTCTTAAGAATACCCACGGAACACTCACATTCTGCAGTGTTGCAATACTGGCAAGTAACGGATGGCAAAATCGATAAATCATATGACGTGACAGGTAAAATTACTCAGTGGCTTGAAGATATGAATTTTATTTTCTAGTGTTTAAGGTGGCTCCCTATAGTTTTACGATTGCACGCGCGCATAGGACGAAAGCTCAAGTAATCTGAGCGCGCTCAAAGGAAAAAGTAAGTGTTTTTCGATTTTTATGACGTCAACGTACACGAGGACAAAAAGCAAAGCTGACAGTGAATTTTCTCGCGTTTCCTTCGGTGATTTTTTTTAAACTTGGCTCAGTTGTAACCACATACAGTTCCTGTAAAATACGATTTTTGTTGAACTCTGTCATAGCTAATCTAATATATTTAGAAGAACGACAAATTAAATAAATAAATATTTATATAGCGCCTATCCATGCCTGCTCTAGGCGCTGTACAATTCGCCAAAATGAGCTGTACTAATCTTAATAATTAAAAATGTGCATTTAAGAAAGTAATAAAAAATAAAAATCGCTAAGAATAATAAGTTTTCTTAAAAAGATGAGTTTTGAGTTTAGGTTTAAAAGAACTTAGATTGTCACATGAACGGATAGAAACAGGTAGACTGTTCCAGAGTTCAGGAGCGGAAACAGCAAAAGCTTGAGAACCATACGTCTTCAGGTGAAAATTCGTGGGGTTAAGAAGTAATAAGTGTGATGATCGGAGGATTCTGGAAGGTTGGTAGTACGTTACTAGATTTTGAATGTAGACAGGAGATTGTAGACAGAATATTGCAAAAACCGTGTGAACAGCCTTGAATTTTTACCAATTCAAAATGTCAGGCAATATAATTTCCATGATGTGGCAAAGGATGAAAAAATTTCACTGAAGGAAAGTATAAATATTTAAAAGTTTAGGCCAAAATGAGGAATATATCTGCCTGTCGTTGGGTGAGATGTTACCATGGTAACGGCCTTAATCCAAAAATTGACATCCAAAAAATAAGCTTTATTTTAACAGTACCCATACTGGTAAATCTCTACAGGGAAAACTTTAAGAGAAATTAACTTAGTTTCCTTTTCCATCTCGCGCTCTATAGGAAGGGTGTTCGTAAATACTCTACGGAGCCACCTTAAAACATCACTTGCTGCGCTCGTTCATAAAATGTTGTTTTTACCGATTGAAAATAAAATTCGCGTCTATTCTCGCCGTGCAATATCCTCTATATAGACCCATGTATGTAAGGGTGCATAATAATCGAAAGATGCACTCTCATGGCGAGAATATAGTAAAATTCGCTTCGTTTGAGTTTCGCGACAATGTTATGTTTTCAGCTATGCATCCTCGAGATCCTCGAGTTATGATGTCAAAAACGCAATATCTTTACCGTCAACCGTCAAATGAGCAAGTCAATATTAGCCGTCAAATGCCTCAGGTATCCTTAATTGAGAACTAATCGATTGACTTAAATGGGGTCAAGTTATGCTGTTTATAATTGATTACATCTCAAAAATACATTGTGCAAGTCCTTTACTTCTAGTATCGGGTAAAACCGATTAATATAGGTAGCAGTATTATTATGGGCAAAATTGTATTCTTTTATGAAAAATTAAAGCCAAATTTACGCTTTAATTTCGTGTTATAAACGTCATTTCGAACTTAACCGTCAACCCCCCATTGAGACCCTCCCATATGAACGTGATTCCGCGAAAGTTCCCGCGCGCGATTTTTGTCCGTGACGCGTTCGTTTTGACCCAAAGAAACTCGGAACGAAAGAGAATCCAACATGGCGGTGGATGATTAGGTTTTGTTAATACAAACATATTTTGAAGCTAAAGCTGTGGCGAAGAGGCCTTTTGTGATATCAGTTGAGTTTTGAAAGGTATTTTACTTCGTCTGGCTGGATTTGGTTCCACGGAAAATGGCTGCAGCGGCTGCAAAACACTAAAACAGAAACCACGTTGACCAATAACGCTCACGTTCCGACAACAGCCGACACAACAGCCTGGCATTCCTCGCTAATACAAGAATCCTACCCAAGGTAAACTAAGACATAAGAGGTAGTGTTTAAGATAGTTTTTCTCCGGGTCTTTTCTCGCTTGCTATTGCCCAAGTAAGCATTTAACTTGGCTGAATAAAATACTTTAAGTGCTTTTTTCTTCATGCCCGCGGGAAATTTAAATTTCTAACATTTGGCACGCGCTCGATCTGTTGCTTTGAACAGGAATATCGGAGAGTAGGCTTAATGTTTGTTTGAGTTTTTATTGCACAAAAGTAAATTCGAACCCCTTGATCCTTTTAGGCAATGCTATAGGTACTAGAAGATGCCCGAATGGGAGTGAGTGTAATTTGCATAATATCCTGATCATGGGTGGCAAATTACTCCTTCATTTTAGCGCGAAATTTCAGCTTCAATAAGATACATGAAAAATTACTCGATTCTGATTGGCTGAGAGCAGTGCAGTTTAAGTGTAACACCAGTGCAAATTACACATCATAATTCTGGATTATGACTGGCTGAAAGAAATTTTCTAAGCCAATGATATCAAGTGAAATAATGATGAAAGTGAGTTTTGCAAAAAGCTGAATTGCACTTGCTGAAGTGGCTCGTGCAATTTCAGCTTTTTGAAAAACTCAATTGTGCAAATTAATTCCAAATTAAACTCAAAACTGTATGATTACCTAGCCAGGAGTCATTTTGTTTCTTTTATCATGCACATTTGTGGTGCCAAGTTTCAAGAACACTGCTTCAATATTTCAAGAGATATTACAAGTTTATTTAGTATTTTACCAATTTTTAGTTCCAAACAATAATTATGATGTCATTACTGCTCTAATTTGCGTAATAGAAAAACGTCAATATCTCTAAAACGAAAATAGATATTTCAAAAAGAAAGACGCCATTTTTCTGTATTTTGAAAGGCGTTTCAAATAAGCAGATTAAAATGATTTTTCATGTCATATACACTTAAAGCAAACATCCTACAATAGGTAGCAAAAATGCCATGACAATCTGGTGTGAAGCTTACTTTGACACAGTGTGACCCCCCTTTGAAAAATCCTGGCTATGCCCCTGCATCCCATTCTTTTGGTCGGGGAATACTTTGTATGAACCAATGTTTCTCCGAGTGCAGGGGTCTTTTGCCCCGAAGATGACTTAATTAGTCCAAAATTTTAGGTTTGATTTTTGATTTTTCCTAGCTTACGTGTAACTTTTTAGCCTTGTAAATAGCATCTTTGTACCAAATAATTTTGTCTGGTGATTGAAGTGAAGTAATAACTTTACTCACACCACAAGCATGTATTATTAGGTCATGATGTATGCTGAAGTTTACTGACTTTGATTATTAGGGTGTCTTTGCTACAATTTAGTTAACATATAACAACATAGAGATTACATTTTACAGTGCTCTCTCTATTCACCAGTTTAACATTTGTTTACCTTCTCATCATCCATCCAGGTTGAATAATGACAATGACAGCTTGTCTGAAAATGTAGCACTAAATTCATGCTAGAATAACTTATATTGACAGCAAGTATAACAAGCGATGTACTCTGACTCTTTCATTCATGGTGAGTGATAATTATAATTATAATTCATGTTAGATCACATGATGTTTATATGTTGTGGTTCAATTTCATGCATGGTTCAATTTGGTATGTATTTTCCTTTGTCCTGGTGTGTGATAATGTGTTGTCAGTAATGTACATGAAACAAAAGAAAATACCAAATCCAGGTACTAGGGGTAATATTGAACCACAACATATATATCTTAGAAGTGCCTTTCTTATTATGACAACCAAATGTTTATGATTAGCAGTCACTTCGGTTATACAGTGGAACCGCATTAATCTGGTCACCAATGGGACACAAAAATCTGGCTGTATTAATGGGTTGCAAGCCTGTATTAAAGGGGTTCTTTAGGTAAAAAAAAAAAAAAATGACTGACTGAGCTTTTTGTTTAGGCCAGAATAAAGAAGCCATAACAATGAGGTGGCCATATAGTAGTGTCACCGTAAGGTGGGGTTCCACTGAATGATGGTCAGTAATGTACACATCTACCAAGTTGTCTACTATCTACTTGAAATTTTTTTGCTCCAGTTTCAGGTAATCATAAAAAAGGAATGGCCTAGAAACCCAAAATGACCAATGCTGCTTTCAGCAAATTCATTAGGTGTTAAATTTGGATGCATATTGAAACAATACCATTGCATTTAATAGTATCTAATTACAAAGGGAGTGTGCAAGGCTTAATATTATTATTTTGATTTTTGTTTTAAAAATTTTACTGAAAGATTATCAAAACGTTTAAAAAACTATTACCAATTGTTAATCTTCACTCCCCAGAGTCAATGATACATCAGTGATAAAAATATAAAATGTAAAATTTTACTGTAACAAACTGGTTCAAGTAATGTTGAAGGTTGTTACTTATAAATGTATTTTAATAAGTGTATCAAACTGTATGGAAGATGGGCACCCAGGATGTCTGGGGACCTCCACTTTGATTAGCCTACCCCTAGACAGCAAAACACCCCCATGGCTAGTAATCCCCACAAACCAGCCATGGGTCCCACATGTGCTCATCCAGGCACCTGTCATACTGAAATAACAGTGGAAATGGGGTTTGGGGGGAGGGGCAGAAAAAGACGAGGCAAAATAACTACAGTAGGAGCTCCAACGACAAACCGCTCAACTAAATATACTCCATGGTTGAACTTGCTACAATGTGTACTATGATGGGGTGCACTGCGCTTGCACCGATATCCAAGAACAACTGACTGCCTGATGAATGCCAGCTTCTCTTTGTTGTTAATTTAGTTAAATTGCATTTAACTGCATTTACCAGCTGCATCAAGCTCACAACTCAGTTGTGAACCCCCATGCCAGGCTGCAGGGACCTCTGAGCTGACAGAAAGGCAGCCTGGAGCCTAAGGGGCTCATAGCTGGGGAATCTCAGCCAAAGAACCATTGATATCTACAGCTGTCCCCTCATTTCATGAGTGGGCAAAACTGAGATGAGTGGGGATTGTGGTCCAAACCCAACAGCAAAGAAAGGGCCTTGGTTTGGGAATTATTTGACATGGCAGGCATCCAAACCAGGGTGTGGAAGTTGTAAAGGTCAGGAGTCATTATTGACCAGTCTTTCAGGCCTGTGGCAGTAGCATCCTTGTCCACCTGGTCAGCTGAGGAGTTCACAAAATAATGCAATAGATAGTAAAGGCTTCTATCCAGTTTAGGATATCTTGAATTTCTACAGTTCTCTTGCAAGACGGGGCAACCACCAGTTTGCCCTCCAAAAATATATGCATCTCAAACTTGGTTGCCCTGAGGTTGTCTGGAAAAAGGTGTGTCAGCTGGTGGTGATTTTGAGCACCAACTTGTGTTGGATGGGAAAATAGTCCGGGCCAATTACAAAATCTTTTCCGATCACAGGCGTATTTCTACTCCCCCTGGACGGGATGCCAGACCATCACGGGTCACTGCCCCGCAATTTGTCAGGTTTCCCCAACGATTCGCTGGTACCCATTTATACTCCTGGGTGGAGAGAGGCACTGTGAGAGTTAAGTGTTTTGCCCAAGAACACAACACAGTGTCCCTGACGAGGGCTCAAACCCAGACCGCTCTAATCATGAGGCCACCATGGCTCCACAAAATAGCAAGGAGCTCATCACTCAAAAAATCACTCAACTATGCCATGCTTGAACATGCTACAGCTTTACATACATGTGAAATGTACGACGATGGGGCGTACTGCACCTACGTTAACATCCAAGAACTGCTGACCAGAACAGCTCAAAATAAAGAGGATCCCAATACTGTGGTGGTAAGTTGGAAGGGGGTGGGGCAAAGGGCTGAGTTTGGGGGTTGCTTACCAGATCTTCTACCATATAGTGGTACAAGTAACCTCAGTTGGTAACTGCTGTAACTTACAATATTATAATTTTAGAAAGTAAGTTAATGTCATATCTCATGAGATAAAAATTAATGCTCTCTGGTTTGCATCTTAAAGGTCCTGATCATGATTGAGAGTCAAGACCAAAATGTAAACTGAGTGAGTAATTCACCCAAAATTAATGGAGGATGTGTCTAAATGAGGCTCGAACTTGAGGCCAGTCAAGATGGAGTGTGGATGAGATACAGGAGAGTTAAAAGTCATGGTAAGTGTGTTTTGGCAGTGAGATCATTCTTGGATCTGTCATAAGCTCATCTGAAGTTGGCTAGTCAGAGAATCTAAGTAGCCTCCCTTAGTTTTTAGTGCAGAGTACACTATTTGGTTGGTTTTGGGGGCTGCCTTCCACTAATTAGGAAATAAGGCACTAAGGTGTAAACTTTAATGTTTGTTTAATTAATTAATCTCCATTAATTAATTAGTCTACAGGTAAGGAAGTGGTGGGTGTGGCATGGGAAAGGTACATGTGTACCCTACGTAAAACATGTTCCAACTATGTCAGTTAAGTGTGAACATTGCAAGGCTATATATTTGTTCCAAGTAACCCCTTGCTCTCCTTGTGGTACTACAGTATTCTCTTTATAACAAACCCAATTTGCTCTAAATGCATAATTATGCAGACTAGGTAGCGTTCGGGTCTTATATATTAGGTGGAGGATACGTTTCATACAGAATCACACACAAATGTTGAGTGGGTTTCCTTATGGTAGAACCCAACATGTAAGAGGCATGGGTTCTAGCATCCTTAGTGTTATACACTAATATGTTTCCACACGGTTTTTTGTCTGGGATTTCCCACACTTTGTCAACGCCAGCGATATTTATTTATTTATTTATTTGTCCATGAGAGCAAAGCATTTGTCACATGGTTTCTACTTGGTGTGTAGACTGGGTTCCTCTGGCAAAAGGTTGAGTGTTTTTGTGCGGCAGCCATTAGTGTGATTACTCTTAGGGGGTGTTGGTTTTTGGCAAATTTTGACTTGTTTTTGAGACTTGGAGGGAGTGTTAGGCCTTAGGTCGTTGTGTTTTTCAGACACTCGCTGCCGTATTTATTGTTGACGCGCCATTTATTATAAGGTGGGTAAACATTCGCTTTCTCTGTATGCGCAAAATTCTTGGATGAATAAGGAACAATCAGTCAGTCATACAACAATCATACGAAGTTCCAGTTCTCAGACAGAACCTTCTGTAATTACATATTTAAATTATGTCACATTGAAATTCCTTCGATCAGATGAAAATCCCGACAATTTCTGCTGAAATGAAATTCTAGTCATATGCTCTAGTAAACATTGTGCATGTCACGCTGCATAGTCTACAACTGTCGGAAGAAAAGTTACGCTTGATTGTTTTCATTACTTTCAACTCCCGTCTATTGCTGAAGTCAGCATTTTTTATATCAACAACTGAAGTTTTACGGACAGATATAACATAATGACAAAGCCCAGTGTTTCCCTGTGCATTTATGGTTAGCAAGTTGAGGTCCTCTCAACTGATAGACCATGATTTCTTGATACGTTACGTGACGGTGCAGTTTCCTTAGACTCACAAGTTTAAAAGGACTAAATATTTGCATTTGCCTTCAAACTTCATGCTAAACATTTTCTAGTCATGTTAGCACAAAAGCTAATTTGTAAAAGTATAATTTATGTACAGTTTTCTCAGCTGGAAGCACGAATATTAGCTGACATTTGCAATCGGAGCTGATTTATTGTAAACAAACTCCCTGCAACCAGCGACCGATTCTAATATTTCCGCTGATGAATAAAAGTAGACAACATTTCTGATGCCGTTCCATGTGCATTAAGGTGGGGGCAGGGGAGCGTCTGTGTAAGAGCTGAGACTAACTGAACTATTTGTCTCCACTGGAACTAATCAACACATCCCAGGACAAATGTAGCCCATAAAATAAGGCTGTTCCCACAGTAAACATCCCCAAGCCAACGCGATTCAAAAGTTGTGTTTGTGGATCGGAGCTGTTTTATTGTAAACAAACTCCCTGCAACCAGTTATGTAGCATGTCATCTGGCATCCCGACAAAACAGGCCATGTTATTGTTGATTGCATGGTCCAGAATCACAATCAAAAACTAAACCTTCTCATGTGCATTGCTTTTCGATGATGTCATTTGTTTTCACCCCTGCTGCGAAAAAGAAGCCTTACCTGCAAAATGTGTTTACTTTAATGACTCTTTCAATGACCCCCCTCTCTCCCTAATGACTTGGGGCTATATATATATCTGCTGACTTTTGTTTTTGTTTGTTTGTTTGTTTGTTTTTTGCTGGATTTTAGTATATGTTGTGAAACAATGGTTACACGGGATTTTGCCAAGGTAACAAAAATGGCACACGGAGGAAAACCATTTTTCCTTTTCGGTGACATATTAATGACAAACGGAGAAACGTGATTTGCTTGCAATACCTTGGACATCAAAACACCAATGCAACTTGCTACATCGAATGTCAAGGGCACTGCATGTGATCTTTTTGATGTATCCACAGGTATTAACCACGGGAAATTTACCTCCGGATATATTGGTCATACTCACTAAATGCAGTTTCCCGTGGTAAAAGGGTCATTTACCATGGTAAAGAGTTCCGTGTAACTGAACCCTAAGGGAGCGAATTTCCTGGAAACTAAAGTCCAAACATATTTCTCATGTAACCGTTTTTTCGTCTGCAGCTTGGGATCTTATAACCAGGACTCTACAATATCTTTACTTGACGAGCATCACTACAAAATGACAAAATGTATAAATATTCACTGTAAAGCTACAATTCCTCTGATTCATCCATAGTGCATCAACTCTTATTTGACTGAAATCCCACACAAGTTCACATTGCGGACCTATTTTTATATGTAAGGTAGGGCCACTTGTCCCTTTTTAGGGTAAAAATGAAATGTATCTTTTAGAATTACCCACAGGTCGGTTCAAAAAATATCATCTGCTGTCTTCAAACTGCAATAGTATGTTTGTCAGGGTGTAAATAAGGAAGGAAAATGTAAAGCTTCTCCTTAGTGGCTAGTTTATTTCTTGCCATAATTGCATCTGTAAGAGAGACCAAAAAGTTCCCAATTTAGTGGCTTTAATATTCTGCAAATTGTAAGTTTGTGACAAAAGAAACTAGGAAAGTGCTCAAATAATTATTATTGCAGACTCAGTGGCACTTAATGAAAGCACAAATTAATTTAATCAGTCTTTGAGGAGACTCATTCACCGACACAGGATAATGTCAGCCAAGTAGCACTGTTTACCTTCAATACTTCTTGTTGAAATGTTTCTCAGTTGTATCTGTCAATGTTGTTGTGTATTAATTTTGAATTGTTTATTGTTAACAACAAAGGTGGCAACAGAAAAAGAAAAAGTATTCCACAACTATCTGATAATTAAATTAGTTCTTGTTCATTGGTATTAAGAACATTTGCGTTTCAAGAAAATTCAAAATTGTTTCTCTTCCATTTCTTCGTCAGAAATTTAACTTTCTTTCATTTATGTGTATTTTGGAGAAAACAAGAGTTTCATGTTACATACCTTTGCAAGGAAAACAAAAGTATTGAGTTACAAAGTTGGCGCGAAGAGTTAAATTGTCACGTCTGTTCAACGTATTATTGAATTTAAAATGAAGGAAAATCATCATAAAACACCAGAGTAAAATTTAAAACCTGCCGTGACAGACAGTAATTTGTACAAAGTTTTTGGACCTTGAATGAAAATACAACCTTGAAACATACACACTGCTAAGGGGAAAAGCCCTAACTGACTACCAAGGTAGATACATGTACAAACCGGAAGTGAACTGAGCTGGAGTGAGTACTTATGGGACTACAGTGCAAGAGCTATCAATTGCATTCTGCACTATCTGAGATTGTCTCACTAGTTTCTTACTCTAGTCTAACACAAAGGAATGCAGGAGAGAAAGAGAGCACCTAAAAAAGAAGAATTACCAACCAATCAAGAGAATGACATTCCACAACCAAGTGATTTTGCAGTGTGATTTTACATAACAATCACTTGGATCATAGTTTATCAAAGGAAGCGATGAATCCATGGCCAGAGTGGATTCGTCGGTTCCTTTGATGCACCATGATCCGAGTGATCTTGGATCACTGATCCTAATCCAGAACACCCCAAAGGAATGCACCCTTTGGGTCTGCACTTTCTGTATTATCTTACAAACACGATTTGTTGTTTTCTAACATGTGTGGACTGTATTTGTGCTTAGCGAGACCACTAAATATTGTAGAGCACAAGAGCGGCCGCTCTGAAGGCATATAGACTGGAAACGAGCCTGCAAAAAACTATTCTGCACTGCTCTTAAGCCTCCAAATCCTGACCTAAACTACAACTAGCCAGTTTCTATTGCAATGTTTATGATATTTCAGTATTTTCGACACATATAATTATGGTACATGTACAATTTCTATTTATTTTTGCTGAAAGGTAATTTCAGACAATCCTGGACAAAAGTGTTGACACATTTGAGCAAAACAAATGCATTCTATCGGTGTCCTTCCGTAATTGAAAAAAAAAAGATCTTTTTCGTCAATAGCCAAACCCCCCTCTCCCCCTTTTCAATGTTGAAATATGCTCCTTGGACACTGTCACATCGTTACAACATTGAAAAGGGGAGAGGGGGTCGAAATGTGAAAATTGCAGATTGAAAAACTCACGTGTTTAACGAAACAGGTTTTTTTCAAGGAGTGTCTCAACTACTTTTGTACATGTTTGTAAGTAATTCCCTGCAGCAATGCATCAACACAAGCAGAATCAGTGGTTCTCACGAGATAACAAATGAGCCAAGTACAAGTTCAAACATGCTGAGACAAACACCTCAAATGTTGAAAAAAATCAAGAATCATCGCAAACACATCTTCAAAGATGAGGCAAACAACATGCAATTGGATTAAGAGGAAATTCAACAAAGCAACTTGAATCACAGACGTCCCAAACTCACGATTCGAGGAATTGATCAAATATTAGTGATTTATGTACGCGTATCGAGTGAGACGTGACTGCCTTAAGTGCACGGTGTTGTGTTAGACATTGGGCCGTTGAGAATTTGAGCGCTCTACAAGGCATTGTATGGAATTTAAAATAATGAAGGATAAAATCGTGGGGGAAAGCTACAACAAACACCTGAAAACCCCTTAAAAACGACGAAATAGGCCAAATGGACAACAGAAACCAGGAAAGGTGAGTACATTTTCTTAATTTTATTCCAAAAAAGTAACATTTTATTTCATTGCGCGATTTTATACTTCGTTACTTTAACTTCCATACACTGCCTTGTAGTGTGCTCAAATTCTCAACGGCCCAGTGTGTGACACAACACCGCGCACTTAAGGCAGTAACATCTCACTCAATACGCATACATAAATCATTAATATTTGATTGATTCCTCGAATCGTGAGTTTGGGACGTCTGTGCTTGAATACCAAATATCTAAGCATACAGTCTGTAACTCTTGTGTTAAGATGTCCTTGGCTGATTCTTATATTTGTTTTTATTGTGTTCAATAAGCTTACCTGTAAGGTATGATTTGATACTGCAGTACCAAGCCTGAGTAAACGCTTTTGGAGTGTCTATGTTGTAGTTACATGTACTGTGCTTGCAAGTTATACTGTATTGTATGTTAAAAACAATCCTGATCACAAATTATTGGAAACGAGTGTGAAATTTGCTCATTTGGCAGGCTTTCAATCAATATACATGTGATTCGTAGACCAACCCGTTCTGAAGACGATTGACATCTTTGTATCTGGGATAAACAGAGAAGGTGTGATTCTTTCCTAAACTTTCTTCTCAAAACACGAAGAGCACGCACAAAATAACACAAGCTGTCATACACTCATCCACAGTTTCCACAGTCTACCACAGGAGACCCGAACACTGTATCAGCAATAACATAATCATTTAAAATAAATCTACTGTCATTTACCTGTGTATTCCTGTCCTGGAGGGGGAAGGGGGTACTCCCTTATATGGGCTATATAGGTATGTGCAGCCCCAAAGGGTAGAGTTTTCCAGCTGTTTTGGTCATAAATATAGGGTATCAATTTTGGCCATTTTGGTCTTAAATAGGGTATGGTTTTAGCACTCTAGACTTGAATTGGGTATGTTTCTTAGAAAGAGCTACTTTTTCATCATTGTCAATAAGACCGTCACCAAAAGCCCTTCATAACTTACAAGTCATGTATGTTTAGGGCAACTGTGCCAGCAGCAATGGTCATAAACAGGGTATCGGATTTTTGGCCAGGTCATAATTAGGGTAGCAAAGATTGTAGATTTTGGTCATAAACAGGGTAAGGGTTTTGGGAAACGGGCCACACACCCCACCCAACTTTTCTGGGAATACCCCTCCCCCCTGTTCCTGTGTCTTTTTGAGCCATTTAGAAGGGATATGAACAGAAGCGAGGTGGTTTACATTTCAAATATCATCTTGTCTGCCGCTTTGTAAATGTGATGCTCCAATTATGTTTGGAGTTTTCATTATCTTCATTAACTATTAACTCTCATTGGGGGAGAGAAAGGAGAAAAGAGACAAGGGATAAAACTAAAATGACACCAATTATTATTTTGGTGCCTAATTCTCTTGTTGCGGAACAAAATCGGCTAGAATTTCACATCTTGACTGATCAAACAGTCAATATTCAGGTGAAGTTGGATTTGTTTGTTTGGGCGCCTTTTTTTCAGTTCGTTTTAAAGTTGTTTTTAGATGCAGCTTTTCGTTCGATCTGTGACTACACTCGACTTGACCAGAAGTGCTTTTAAATTTTTGAGCATGTACTTCGTCAAAGCGATCCTGTTCTTCTCTTGACAGACTCTTTTGTTTACCTTTGACTGCTGTGTTCATCAGAAAATATGAAACAGAACACACCATGCAGACTACCTGGTCTTTGCACGAGAGAAATCTCGAACTAGGTATAATTCTTCAAAGAAACCAAGTTCCAACGGCTAAATGGAAAAGTATTCACTATTTGGTTCACTGATTTACTTTTTGATAACTGTGGCCAGAAGGCGTGAAAACATAGAGTTTTCTTGGCTAAAATATGTTTATGTTGTGTGCAAAATTTTTTTTTAACTGGAAATCTACTGACCAAAAAATGAAATAGAAGAATAAAAATTATAAGTCAGCTCACCAGCAAACAACATTGAAATTGCCTGGTTCTGTTGCTGAAGGATTTGAGAAACTTGGTGCAGAAATTGCAGTCAAAGCCGGGCCGCTGTCCATGGTCTCGTGTTTACTTGCACATATCCATGCGAGGACCCACACAGGCTGGTCACCTCAACTGTAGTCAAACACTCCACGAAGTTTCACCCCTTGTCTCTTTTCTCTTCTAGTGTGTGGCTATTATGAAACCTGAGAATCTCTCCCCCGGTGAGAGTTAATAGTTAATGACGATGATGAAAACTTGAGACATAATTGGAGCGTCATAATTTATTTGCAATAATTGTGGTTGATTTACTAGTGAGCTAAAACTTGTCTTTATCTTTAAGGATCAGTATGCCTGCAAGATGGTGTCATGAACATCCACACCAAAATGAGAAATGAACCAATATTATTAAGGCAGAATGAACTAAATGAAGGATTATGTTCACACTCTAGATGCACATGGAAATTTTCCTTTCCATTAATAAAAAGAACAAGCAAATCCTAATTCAAGTTCTAGCTTCATCATGCATGTGATGGTTTTGTCCAAGATCTAAGAAGAAAGTATGAACTTTATACTGTACCGTCAATATTTTGGATGCTTATTTTGGACGGTTTTAATTTTGGGCACTTTTTCGTCTGAAATTAAAGTCTTCAGAAATTTTTGGCAAGCAATGTATATGCAAACTATCTATTTTTATATTGCCATAATAAGGAGACTAATGAGCAGAGTGGAGTCTTAATTTCATTGATATGCCCCCTCCCCCTCCCTCCCCCAGTTCAGAGCATTTTAAGTTTCTCATTTCACGCTTATTTATTCCTGGGTCAATATTATTTCTTGGAATGATTCAGAATTTGTTACATCTGGCTTCAGAGTTAATGTCTGGTTCAGAATCATTTATCCCATCAAGGAACATCATTGTTGCAGTCTCAAGGCTAAAATTCTGCTGCAAAAACATTGATTGATTGCTGAAGGAATTATTTTTCCTTGGGGTAGAAATGTCTGGGTGATCCTTTAGGTGGCTGTGAAATTCTAAAGCAAAATTTTAAGAGAAAATATTTGCACTTTGTTTTTATGCAAGTTTAGCAAAAGTCATGTACAAAATACTTACTAGTTACATATTGGATTAGCAGGCAAGTTGCTTGAGACATAGATGTAGAGCACAGGATGAAGGACTGTGGACCCAGGACAGAGGACCCAGGACTCAGGACAGTCAGGATCATTATGAGCAAGGAGAGGACTGAGGAATGACGACTGGCAGCTGGGAATCAAGGACAGTGGATGAAAGCAAGCCTTGGATGACCAAGAACTTGCATAAGTTGAATTATACATAATTATATTAAGGTATATGAGATATTATCAGTAGCAGAGATGGCACAATGCACGTTGTCCAGAGGGTTTTTCTCCGGGTACTCGGGTTTCCCTCACTCCTCACTTTAACAAAATTGGCAACACATTGCTGTGAGTCGATTGAGGTGAAAAATTCTTTGATTACCCGAGGTAAACATTTTTTTTGCAATGGAATACCAATTTGTTGCTCTCTGCTTATTTCCTAGTTACATGTGCACACTTCGTTTTGAAGTCTCCTTTAAAGCCATTATTCTAGTCAATGAGTAAATTGGGAACAAGCTTTATTCACTTTCTGTCTTTTTCAAAGGTCTCATTTTCAATCATAGGTAAAGGGAACTTTTCAAGTCCAATCAATCAATCAATCAATCAATCAATCAATCAATCAAGCAAGCAATCAATCAATCAATCAAGCAATCACTCACTCAATCAATCAATCAAATGATCAATCAGTCAATCAATCAATCAATCAATCAATCAATCAATCGATCAATCAATCAATCAAACAATCACTCAGTTACTCAATTAATAAGTAAAAAGCCCAGGATATGCAGCTAATTAAAATAGCAATTACCGACCTTTAAATTTATGTAGTTGCTATTTGAAGACCTTTAACAGACATGAATTCCCATAGCACTTTGATGCACATGTAACTAGTATCTATATAAACAGAGTATTGAACTGATCAATGTGTTGTGTGGGTGTCATTCATTTGCAAATAAGTGGTTTGATTGCAAATTCTGTCTATGGGTATTCTAAGACTTTATTGTCACATTTTCCATGAATTATACATTTTGAAACCAAATTATATTGTCTCTTTCATTATACTAGAGTAGGGAAACTTTGCCAATTACAAATTAATTAACTACCGGAAAATCTGTTTCTCGTGGATTAAAAATATTACGTTTGATAGGTTATATTTTGTTTTCATGCATACAGACAAAACAAAAATGAACCGACATTTTGTTCAAAATTACCTTTAGTTAAAAAATTTCAGTTTCTAAAAGAAATTGATGTTATACTTTTTTGGCATAAGTACAGGCATTTTGGTGTACCACTAAGGCAGTCAGAAACAGGATATAATCATTACAGTGAATTTGATTTTGCGGAAGCCACTCATTTGCTCATGAAAACCTCGTTCCTTCTCCTCACAAGATTCCTATTGAGCAGCTTTATGGTGAAATCTGTATTTTTTTCATTGTTCACTTCCATTGGTTTGCCTCGGAAATCTTAAATTGAGTTTGGACTTGAAAAACAATTATATCTTTTGGCAACATTGACATAAGTAACCTTTTAAGGGGAGAGGGTAGATTGCACTGTTCTCTTCATTTTAATGTCTGATTTTGAAAAAAATATATATACAGTCATGTACGTTGCACTTAAAATACCACTGCCAGAATGCCAAGCTAATTGCTTTTCTTGACTAGAATTTGTCCTGTTTTTTCTGTAAGAAAAAAATTATTGTGATCAATTTAACTTGTTTTGGGAAAGTAGCTGCTCAATAGGAAACTTGCATTCAAGAAAATATTTTACTTGTTTTATTTTGTAGTTTCAATGCAAATCATTGGCCAATTTAGTTCTCACTGATCACCATTATTTTCTTCGGGTGGGCAACATTTTCATTTTTTTATCGTGTTGTTTTTTTCTTGTTTAGATCAATAGCAGGATGATGCTTGAAACTATAGTATTGCTTTTATTATCACCTTTGAACAAAGGAAGCATCCTAAAACTACCCTTTTGTGGTAATTCAAGTAAATTCAATTGGCTGATCAAGAAATAACTAAAATTGAATGCAATACCGATCTGCAACTTTTCACAAATTTATTCAATTTATTTAGTGTTGTACAAAATTGTTATTTCTTACCATAGTTAGTGGAGGGGACTCCACTAACTATGTTCGTACTCAATTAGTTTCAGAAAACAAATTCTGAGCTACGTTTTTGCAAAATAATGTATTTAAAGTACATTCAATCGTTGGATTAAGAAATTACGAAATCAATGCACCACCGATCTGTAGGATTTCACAAATTTATATAACTTACATGTATTTATTGTCATACAAAATTATTATATGATCAGTTTTAAACGACAAATTCTGACTTACGTTTTTCTAAAATGATTTATTCAAGCTCATTAGCACAGAAGCAAACAATTTCTAATTAATTAAGCTAAGAAAACACTACAATTTGTGGTCTAGTAAGGTCTTCACATTAGCATTGACACTAACGCGTTAAAAACAGGCCAAACGTGGGGTAGTCAGAAGAACAGGGGTGTGGAACAGACCCTTCAGATCTAGTGGGTGTTCCTTGCCAGCTATGATATTGGCATCATAGTACATGTATCTTAAGACGAAAATTAACCCTTATGGTTATTTTCGTTTTAAATGCAGTAAATTTCAGCAGCTCAAAACCACTTAGGGAATGGGGCTTTTTAATCTTATTTTTCTCCAAAAAAGGTATGTCTAAGTATTATTACTGCTTAAGTATCAATTCAATTGCAGAACTAGTCGGGGTATAATTTTTTAACTTAAGTGAATAGGATTTTTACTGTGCTAATGAGCTTCTTAGATTTTTCTCTTGGTGGATTTGATATTTTCCACTGAACTTAGTATTTTAAGGTTTTTTGCAGGAACTGAGATGGCCCATACACCCGCACACAACACAAATGGTCAGATTTAAATCTAGCCGATCGATGTCCCTGCAGGGTTGTAGAAGCTCTTATTCTGAGGGCGGTGTTTCTGACGTTCCTCTGCAATATTCCAACTGACAAATCCTGGTGAGTTTATCTGATCCGCTCATTTTTGATGGAGGCACTTGGACACTTTGTGATGTGGCCGTTTGCTCTCAAGTAGAGAAGGCATCATGAGGGAAGGTGAGAGTTTGCTTTTCATGTCTTTTCGGCTTTACTTGACTACGTCAGAATACCACACCTTTATTCCAATTGGCTTCAAAGATGTTTGTTTTCAATCATTGTGTCTGGAAATTTTCTATTGTTGAGGACGTAAAACAGTAGTGCTTGTGTGCAGGTCATGGGTAGTACATTTCCAAGATGTTGGAGTGAGCTTAGAACAATGAATGTCTCTGATCTGGCTTGACTGGAATTTCACAAGCGACACCAGATTGAGCGAAAGTCATCTGGGATTCTTCCGAAAGAGCTGATTCTTTTTTAGGGCTTTTCTTAATTAAAAATAATAATTTTCCTTTCGTTTAAATTCTACAAATAAAAACAAATTAGGTATCGAATAAAAATAAATTAGTCACGATAATCTTTAGAGGAGAATTTGTTAACACAGTTCAAAGAAAAATTAAGAGCATGAACAGCTTAAAATATAAATTACAATTATTTGGAATAGCAACTTTGGCTTTTTTCTGATTAACTACAGAAATTAATTAGCCTAAAATAATTCAAAAGCAGGCTTCTCCGCTGAGTTACTTTAGTTGTCACGCAACACTTCTTCCCGGGGTGTTGCGTGATGATACAAATAACGCCTTTGAAGGAGGCTTCGTTTTGGGAAATTTTAATCTTAGAAACTCAACATATATGTAGGTTTTCCGTAACCAGAGTTCAAAACTTAGGCCGACTGTTCATTTTTACTTCCAAAACGTTCAACTAATCTCGTAAACTTTTTTTTTAACCAAACATATCAATAGTTTGATATATATCCTGTAATCGTATTGTTTATCTTGTCTTCTTTAACTTGCTTAATCTTGGAGTTGTTATTTTATTTTATTTTTTTTTCACTTAACGTGGGTTAATTGTTCATTTTGATTTCCAAAACCTGAGACTTACCGCGAAAACTTTATTTTTTGACTAAGTAAATAACTGTAAGCTAATTATAAATTTTGCATTCCAAAACTGTAAGTTCAACTTCTAAAACCAAGCATATATTTCGTTGTTTTTTTTTTAATTTCATCTTGACTTCCTAAACAAACTAAACCTAGGAAACGTTTCTCATCGTTTTTTTTCTAATACTTGCTCAGCTTCGTTGTTATCCTCGGGAATGCAGCGGCAGTTAATCAAGACGAGACGAAGTAAACGGAGCGGTAAAACCTTTCGTCGGGTCGATTTTGCCGCTCGGTTTACGTCGACTCTTCCGACTAACCGCCCTAAGTTTCCGAGGATCCTTCGTTGTTTAATGTTATTCAAAGCCAACATAAACAATAACGGAAGCACTGACTACTTAATAGCGTTTACTATGAAGGTTGCGCGCAAGACATTTAAACTACGATTCTTTCGAAAAATATTTGGATTTTTGGGTACAAATTAGACTCCATCGATTCTAAATAACTGAAATTAAATATCGAAACAAACTTAACGCAGTTCTAGGTGATGTGAACGGACGAAAATCGCCCGTTTGCTTTCGCTTTAGCGCATTAGTGTTTATTTACTTTAGCAAAATATGCTTAAACCTGAAAAGAAATTACTTATCCTGAATCGCTTTAACTTTGACCCTATTTAAACACAAGCGAAAATTCCTAAACTTGTATCAGTTTGGACGGTAGAGTTTCAAGTGACTTGTCTTCTTTTGGTGAAGTTTGTGGGCGGACAGTCGGCAAGTCAGATCAATGATTTTTTGCGTTCGATTCTTTTCTTGGCATCCTTGGAAATTACTAAACATGACTTGTACTTTAGCGCTTCCGTTTTTGTTGTCCTTCCAGAGGAAATGTCTAGATACAGTGCTTGGAACACGCATCTTAAATTTTATTATTTTGGCATTAATCTTTTCGCGCAGTACTTACGGCCCTCAAAGCTAATAGAAATTCCAATTCAAATGTGTTGTCTTATGACGTAGTTGAGTGAAAGCGAGGAGGCATGGGGAGCAAACTCTCACTTCCCTCATTATGCCATCTCCACTTGAGAGCAAACGGCCATATCATTAAAGTGGTCACGTGTCGTCATGAAAGATGGCGGAGCAGATAAATAAACGGGGATTTGAAAGTTGGAATTTTAGTGAGGAAAAGAAGAAACACTTCCACTCAGAGCAGAGTGGAAACAACCCAACAAGCAGGGAAAAGATCGGCCAGATTTTCTGATTTTATTTTTTTTAACACAATAAAAACGCAAATAAAGAGAGAAAGAGACATTTTTTTGTGTTGTAGTTTGTACAAGCAATCCACCATAACTAACCAGGTAAATACTCGTGTCCATGACTAAGTGTAATCTTTCACGCTGCCACAGGGGCCCGAACACTATATCGGCAGTAAAAATAAATGTGCTGTTATTTACCTGTTTTCTTGTGTCTTTTTGAATCTTAAGAAGGGATTTGAATGAAGCGAAGGCGGTTTACATTTCCGAATATTATCTGTACTTATGACGCTCCGACTACGTCTCAAGTTTCGATTAACGTCGTTAACTATGAAACCTGAGAATCTCTCCCCTCGATGAGAGTTATTAGTTAACGACGATAAGAGAAACTTGAGACGTTATCGGAGCGTCATAATTACAAAGAATATTCGAAAATATAAACCGCCTTCGCTTCAAACAAATCCCTTCTAAAGACTCAAAAAGACACAGAAAAACAGCTAAGTAACAACACATTTATTTGTACTGCTGATATAGTATTCGGGTCCCCTGTGGCGCTGCAAGTTGTCCCACAATCTTCTCGAAAACGGCGTGACAAGTTATTGAAAACATTAAGTCGTGTAACACAACGCGCAACGGGCGAAACGTTTGCAAAACAAGTCGCTTCAACGGCTAAAGAAAGTAGAACTAAGTTCCAACTTTCCCTAACCGCTGTAGGAACTGTTTCGTATGAATTCTGTCCGTTACACGGTATGCTAAACGACGCAATGTTCCATACAACGCACTTGTCACGCCGCCATCGAAAACATCAAGAGACTAGTTGCGTGAAAGATTACACTGAATAAGAGGACAACAAAACAAGTTCTGCTTTTAAGAAAACCACCACTGAAAATAATGTCTGCTATAAAACTCTCATCGTACCACTAGTATTTGCGAGTTGCAAACTGTCCTTGGTTGCTCAAGGAGTCGACTTAAAAACAAAGTTGCCCTTCCCTAGATTCAGACTTTGCGTGACTGTCAGAGAACGTCTTTACGTAAGCGTGACGCAAGTCTTTGTACGTCACGCTATAATTTGGTTGCAGAAATCTAGACAATTCACAGGCCTAAAAATGCGTAAAATGGTAAAATCCAATTGGGTTTCCTTAAATAAAAGCACGGGCGATTGAAAATTCCCTATTTGCGAGATATGAACCTGTAACTCCTTGAAAATAAACAATAAACCCTGCGATAAAATGTCAGCGTGCAAAAAAAGCTAATTCTTAAAAAACGCGCGCTACCCGACAATGACTTTTTTGTTGGATGTTGACATCAAAAACGTTTGCCCCGAAAAAAAAATTCCGAAAAAGCCATTTTCCAAACTGAGCAACTAAGAACATTTTGTGTCTTACAAATACAGCAATGAAATGAGACATTAAACACAAAGACGCACTACAAACGGGATAACAAAAACAACACTAGATATTTAAAAAAATGCAACTTTAAATTGTGACAGTAAATTTCCAAATAATTTTAAGAATTTTGCAATATTTCAAGAATTAAATAGTATCCAACTTTGGAGACGGCTTTGTCCTCAAGGAAATTAGCTGTCTTTAAAATTTTTTCTCTTTAAGTGTAAATATTTCATAATAAAGAATTTTGCAATATTTCAAGGAATCTGTAAATATGACTTCAAGACCACATTGTATCGAAGTGTAGAGACAGCTATCTCAAGTAGTGCGTCTTTGTGGATCTGAGAGCTTTACAAAATACATTGCATTTCAGCAGTGATTTCCTTCTACCCTCATATCACTAACTTTACAGCGGCCCATGTTTGTCAAGGGACTTCACTTAAACACAACTGAAATGGGGTGTAATTATTTTCATGGATTTTTTGCGAGTTCTGGACCATAAAACAAAAAAGACTTCATAGCCTAATTTAAAAGAGATAAAAAAAATAGAACTGATAATTGACATTCATTTTGTAGTTATCCCTTCAGTAAAAGTTCAACAAAGTAATGAGAATTTAGTTTTAACAAGAAAATATGAAATTTCTTTGATGTAGCTATTTTACACATTTGAGATTTTGTTCCTAAACTGAGCTGCACAAATTAAAATGTCCCTTATGGTACTAGACGTATTGAACAGTGGAATCAACAACTTAGTTCATTTCTGCATTCAAAGCATTACTTATATCTAATAATTTCCGATTTTCAAAGTAATAAGAATTTAGACAAAGGGTAAACTCTTTTATAAATGGAGCTCTTGGACACTTGACTTTTTCATACATGATGTGATGTACATACAGCTTTAAAAGCTGGGAAAAAATCCCTAATTAACCACTGAATCACAAAGTGGAATCCCAATTTTGATTTCTAAATTAATCAATAATTCATTGTAATAATTCTGTATAGTCAAAGTAGTGAGAGTTTGGCAGAAATGAAAATTAAATCTTTTTGAAAATTCATAGCTTTTTAGAACTCCATGAAAAAGCAACGATAAAACCATTGAACAGCCAAGTGGAATCACCATTTTCATTTTCGATTGATCAATAATTCATTTTCATAATCCCTTATTGTCAAAGTAATGGGAATTCAGTAAAAATCGAAACTAAATCCCTTTTATGAAAGGGATAGACAATTGACATTGACAGACTTGAAAACACCCCTCCCCCTTGACAACTAGATCTATTAATTTTTTTTTCATTCACCAACAATTCACTTTAACACTTGCACGTTGAACTTAAACTGGTGATTAACAGATTGATCAAAACAAAATGTTTCACACTTTTTCAATGCCAGTCGTCATATTTTCCAAGTATTTTGCCGATTTGGGTTACATGAACTTGCAAAATGTATTGTTTTCAAATTCAAGCTGAAGGGATAGGTATTAAGAAATAAAATTGAATGGCAAAGTCACATTTGTACCAATGGGCCACTGTACAGTAACTACAAATACCACAGACATGCATAGCCAAACAGAAGTCAAATTTCAACTACCAGACATCACAAACCATGTCATGCATTTTAAATAAATCTGTTGAAAGTAGATAACACCTCAGAGAAGAATGTGAATAATAACGTGAATAAACATAAACACAGAATTCTTCAAAAAAATCACAGGCAAGCCATAGAATTTGTAAAACAGCTTTTCAGAGAGTAATAATATTTTGTACTCAATAAGTTTATTCTAGTTGACAACTGTAACAGCCACTAGTAAAATCAGTCAGTCCTTAAAATGTTTTAATACGGAGTCTTCAATTTGGCAGTTACTCAATTATCAATTTGCCAAATTCTAATCACTTTCTTTAAGCAGTGAAATGTATCAAGACACTGTGGCAGCAGAGTTTTTCTTCAACATGTCAATAAAAATTCATTTGACCACAAAATGAAGTCTCTTGTCATTTGTTGTTTTGAAATGGTTAATCAACAGAGAGGAAAGTTTTTGGGAAAAAATTGTCTTTATAATTGGACTGCAGAAATATCTTCAAATATACATGCACATGTATGCAGAACAAGAATAAATGAAATGATAGGTCGTCTTCTTTCAGAAGTGTTCTCACACTTGAACTGGAAGCATTGGTTGTAATGAGTCTCCATTCCCATAAGGTACATGTTGTCTTTCCAAATCTGCTTTCTAACCAAGATGCAGACATTATGAGTCTGAGGTGATATTAAAATAATTGAAGCCCTTCTTCCAAAAAGCTTCTCAAACTCATTAATAATTCATCAAGTTTAAACAATGGAAATCATGACCATGACAATGTTTGGATATCTGATCTCAATTAGCACAGATTTTTTACGATCTTATTTCTCCATTTTCTCCTTAGTTTTGGTTTCGATTGAGAAGATATATCAAACACTCAAGACAGTGTTTGACCACATTTCCAAACACCTTGAAGTTCGTCAAAAATACTCCGCTATGCATCGTATTTTCAACTCTCTTCTCGGTGTTTGGAAAGGTGGTCAAACATGGTCTTTTGTGTTTGATATATCACTTCAATTTACTAAAATGTATGGACACAAAATAATCAAGAAGTCCTGCATGGGTTTCAAGGAGGAAATACAGTTATGTGATAACACAGAATAAAACCAAAAGAAATGCTATCCACTGTAAAAGCTAATTTTACCTACTGAGCCAGTGCATTTTAAATTGAAGGGGTGAGTGTAAAACTGTGCTAAGTGACAATTTGGGTGAAAAAAAAATTTTGCGAAAGGGCTTGAATTTTTGCATGTGGTCTTCAATGTAATAGAAAAACATGGTCCTGTATTTTCCCCACTGGTTTTTGCTCTGTTTATACAGACGCCGCTAGGAAAACCGAGTGGTTTTTTTTGCATGCGCAATATCTCGAAAACGAAGCAAAGCTTAGCGGAAAAACTATGGGACATTGCTAAACATACCTAAACAAAACTGCATGCAAAATTTGGAGCATTTTCGACAAAGTTCACTTTTGATTAAAATACCTAACACCCTTTTCCCGCCAAGGCCTTCAAATAAACGGAGCCGGGCCTTTGTTATCATAAACAGAGCCAATCCTTTGTTATAATAACCTAGCCAAGCCTTTGTTATAAGTTGAAGTCTTGCCTCAGTGTATCATAACAAAGGATCGGCCCGCCGCAACCACAACGACTTTGATTTCACTTAGAAAGCAGCAAAATGTCAATTTCATGCGACATATAAGCTCAAAAATGTTGATTTTAGGTCAAAAAAAGGTGAAATGTTGATTTCATGTTAACGCGTGACGGCAAGGAGGTTGATTTCTCTTAGAAACCAGCAAAATGTCAATTTCACGCAACGCATAAGCTCAATGATGTTGATTTCAGGTCTAAATAGGTTTATATGTTGCTTTCACGTAAACGCCTGACGGCAAGGATGTTGATTTCACTTAGAAACCAGCAAAATGTCAACTTCACGCAGCACATAAGCTCAATGATGTTGATTTCAGGTCTAAATAGGTTAAATGTTGATTTCACATTAACGCGTGACCGCAAGGATGTTGGTTTCACTTAGAAACCAGCAAAATGTCAATTTCACGCAGTGCATAAGCTCAATGATGTCGATTTCAAGTCTAAATAGGTTAAAATGTTGATTTCACGTTAACGCGTGACCGCAAGGATGTTGGTTTCACTTAGAAACCAGCAAAATGTCAATTGCACGCAGCACATAAGCTCAATGATGTTAATTTCAGGTCTAAATAGGTTAAAATGTTGATTTCACGTTAACGCTTGACGGCAAGTATGTTAATTTCACCTAGAAAACAGCAAAATGGTAATTTCACGCAACCTATAAGCTCAATGATGTTGATTTCAAGTCTAAGGTTAAAATGTTGATTTGATGTTAATGCATGATGGCAAGGATGTTGGTTTCACTTGGAAAACAGCAAACTGGCAGGAGCCCATGATGGCTCCTGAAAATGGTAATTTCACGCAACGTATAAGCTGAAAAATGTTGATTTCAGGTCAAAAAAGGTGTAAATTAAAATAAAATAAAACAAAAAAACATTTCAATAAGCACTTGTCCAAATACGGCAACGTCTTAAATGGCTAAAAATCATGAGATAAATACATAGTTTTCGACAAACGCGATCGTAGCTTTACGTCACGCACCGCCATAACTTCAAAGTTCAAAATGTGCTGGTACCTCTTATGCCTGATGAGGGTAACAACTTTGGTGGCTGTTTCGTTTTGGATTTAAGAATCTGATGACTTCAAGTGAAAACGCTCTATAAATAGGGCTGACAGATTAACAGATTAACCCTTCTGCGCAACGTATGGGTCTCCATACATCTGCATTTCCGCTGATCCCAGAAGCTCAAAACACTACAAATCATGCCGATTTGAAATAAAATCAACATAACCTGGATCACAGATCTATGTTACAATCGATCGTTACTTGTTGACCATTATTACGTTTAAACAATCTAGTTACCAGTTCGAGAAACGTCTGCAGAACGTGATCGCAATGCATGCCGGGAAGGGTCTTTACTCCTCGTGCGGGGGAAACATGGCAGTCGATACAAGACAAATTTTATACACTGTGGCTACATGTCCGGCAGCCGGAGAGGTTTTTTAGAATACTCTGTGTCCGGCAGTTAGACTTAGAAATTTTTTTATAAAGTAAAACACCATAAAAAGAACTTAAAGACAGGCGACCCCAAGAGGAATCGAACCCCGGTCATCGGCATGGCAAGCGATCCTCATGACCACTGCGCCACGGCAACCAGACGGCAGAAAAACCGGAATTTCTTAATTATTTATAGTTACCCTTAGCATTATTGAAAGCTAACCATAAACAGGCTAACCGGAGAGCTATTTAGGCTAACCGGAGTGCTATTCAGGCTAACCGGAGTGCATTTCAGGCTAACCAGAGTGCTTTTCAGGCTAACCGCAGTGCTTTTTAGGCTAACCGCAGTGCTTTTTAGGCTAACCGCAGTGCTTTTTAGGCTAACCGGATTACTATTCAAACGTTTTGACTGCCGGTCACTTTCTAATAGTCTACGTTATAAATCCCGATATATAAACAAGGATTTGACATTGTTAACTGAAATTTTTGAAAAATAATTTTGACTACCGGACACGGAGTATTTTGAAAAACCTGTCCGGCTGCCAGTCATAGAGACACAGCGAATTTTGTAAGTCTAAAACCAGTTCTCGCTTTCCAAACTTTGACGATAGCAACACTTGGCAATTGGGCCATGACTCACCAGAGGGTATTTCTCTTGGGCAAGAACTGCTCTTGGACTTTGCTGCCTGGCTCGATCTGACTTTGAACGCAGATGACACGATTACGGTATATCAGCTGCCTTCGAAGTTTCAGAACACATTTTGATTCTTTAAAACGTGCTGATGACTTATGGGTTTACCGAGACTTTATGATGCCTCTCAACCACCAGGCAGGCATACAAGGTATTTTAATACGATGCTTAAGATATTAGTTGACAGAGGTCTAATGCAGCACATCTCTTTTTTGTTCGTTTGACGCTTGATCGATTCACGTGTTGTGTTCACGTCACAATAACCGATGTAAACAATCTGTTCCCAGATTTCCGCTCTATATATGCTGTGAGATTTGATTTTGACTTCATACACTATAAATGCCTGTTTGCTGTTCAACAAATAAACTCCTAAAGACATGGCTAGGAAAAGCCAAGTATTTTTGCATACATTATAACTCGAAAACAAAGCAAAAACCAGCGACAAAAATACAGGGCCATGTTTTTATATTACATTGAAGACCACATGCAAAAATTCAAGCCCTTTTGTGAAATTTTTTTTTTCACCCAAATCATCATCACTTAGCATGGTTTTGCACTCACCCCTTCAATGCTCCCTCATCATAGGCCTGCAATGCGTGCAGAGAGCTAGATAATAAAACTCTCTGCATGCATTGCAGGCCTATGATGAGGGAGCATATTATTATGACCAAGCAAGCATGTCTGTGGTATTTCAAAATTAAAAGCAGAACTTGGTTTACATCACAGAATGCAATGATCAACTCAAAACTAAACCTTAACATATTTAAACTTGGAAAATAATAGTGAATCACGACAAGGTTGGAGAATGGTGGATGAGTGTGTGGGAGGGAGATTGAGGAAGTGACTGTCCCATTCTCCGAGGTGACAAAGGAACAACAGTGGTCCAGTGGCCAAGCACAAGGAAAAAACTTGAAGTGGCATTCAGTAGTTTGCCTAGTGTGAAAGGACTGATGCTTTGAAAACCTGAGTAGAATTTGTCTTGGCCAAGTGACACATTGTCAGTCAGTTGATAAGGAAATTTCATTAAGGTGGCTCAAAACAGTTTCCAGCAGTCAGATTTTGATGGGTCGTTATAAATTTTTGAAAATTTAAGGTAGTTCTGAACCCTATGTACATACAGAATTGTTTTAAACTGTGCCAAAAGTTGTGTCTCATCATGCTTATCAAAATTTGCAAAAAAAAAAAAGAAACATTTCACCTTGCCATTTTTGAATTGTAATCCCCTAAAACTGAAAGTTGAGGTATAAGTTGAGCAGTGCCTGTTTTTAGTTAGTTTGGTGATCAGTTGTTGAAAGTGTGTTGTACTATGGATTTTTGTTCGATTGGAGTTAGTTAGTAGTTTGGTCTATTTTTTTTTTCCAAGGTATACAAAAGGGAACCTTCCCATTTTCTCCATTTATTCCCTGAATTTTCCCTGATTTTGAAAAATTAAAATTTCCCTGACTATTTTGGATCCTGACCTGTGGCAACCTATAGCAATAGTGCATCATTTAAAAAAAGGAAAAAAAAAGTGGTACCATTCAATTTTTTCTGACCCTAGAATTTGATGATCCTATTTTTGGTGATTTGGGGTACCCTGTAAGGATGCCCTTTGGGGGATTCCCCTGAAGGAACCAGGTTAAGTTTTGATTTGATCACTGCATAAGAACACAAGTGTTTACCTGGTCCTGGATTGCAATAAAATCATCAATTATCTACAATAAGCTTATGGATAATATCCTCCTCTTGTCTCGTCCTGACGTATTTTGACCTCAGCTGTTCAAAAGAAGAAATACAACAATTTAGATATTGTATAATTATTTATGGTGCAGTGGCATAACTTACACTAAGTGAAATGGTTCTCAGATTAAGACACCTTCCCAATGTCCTTGAGTTTAATGTTCTTGAACACAGCACTTCACTCAAACAGTAACTTACTTCCCCCAGGGTTATAAATGGATACCAGAAACCTGATAGACTAGCATGACAAAATGGCAATAACCAAGGGATTAAGAATAACTTGGGTTACGTGCTAGATCTACTAAACATGTACATAATACATGTGGTCACTAACCTATAAAAATGAATTTGCATGTATTAACTTAAGGTAATATCCCCGTATGAAAGAAGCGATTAAATGTCATGGTTATTTACAAAATGCTGAAAGTAGCGACACTTCAAAAGTAATAACCATTCAAAAAGTACATGTAGTGACCTCACAATTTAATGTAATTTGACTTGTTATGAGAAACAATGAAAACAATAGATACAACAAGCTGAACCAAAATAACTGCATATTATTACATGTATTTGCTTTAGATGACTGTTATTACACAGGCAATATCTTTCTGTTTGGTTTAACAAGCTGCATGCACTATTTAGTGTCAAGGCTATAGATGTTGAAAACAAGCTGTGCACTATTCAGTGTCTGAAAAGACTATAGATGTTGAAAACAAGTTGTGTACTATTCAGTGTCAAGACTACAAATGTCAAAAACAAGCTTTGCGCTAATTAGTGTCAAGTCTATAGATGTTGAAAACAAGCTGTGTACTATCCAGTGTCAAACCTACAGATGTCAAAAACAAGCTGTGCGCTAATTAGCGTCAAGACTATAGATGTTGAAAATAAGCTCTGTGCTATTCAGTGTCAAGCCTATAGATGTTGACAAAAAGCTGTCAAGTTTGAAAGAGAAACTTGCCAGGTAGCTGGCCATTATGCGTAGCAAGTGTTCCTGTACAAAGCGCTTTTCCACGTTCTTGCCGCGCATAAATTGGAGCAAGAGCAAAAACTCGATGAAGCAAGGGGTGGTGGGGTGAGAGAGGAGATGCTTCAGAACAGATGTTCAACAGTCGTACTTTACAAGAATATAATTATGTAATAAAGAAACTGAAAGATTTTCACACCTGAGTAACTGATATCATTGAGCTTTTTTGGTCAGGCTTCACAGCAGCCATTCTCACTGGTATTTTCCATGATGGAATCTGAAATGAAATAAGTATATAGAATATCAAAATTCATTCAGATTATGTGAAAGAAATGTGTTTACAAGGCAACCATTCTACAGGAAGAGGAATTACAATGTAGCTTGTAAACACCAAAATAACTCAATGTCATTCCAGTGCAGGTACATGTATCACATGTGATCACGGATGGAAAATACAATGTAAATGTACAATACTGTGTTCCATCCAATAGCAGTATACATGTAATACTAAGTTACTCTTGAATCAATATCCTGACTACGTGTTTGCATGAGGTCGCTGGCTTTGTATTAAATCAATACAAATTCCTAGCTTGGCAGCATCCATTTTCAATACCCTTCCCCTGACCCATGAGCTGCATCAAGGGGGATGCCTTATGGTGGTTCCTTTGCCCCCTACCCCTACCACAGCTTTGCAATATCCAACAAACAAATAAAGTCAGGGTATTACAGTGTAGGTCCTAGCTATTTAACTTCCATTGATTTTCAACGAATATTTAGTTTTTGTTTGCACTGATTACCTAGTGGGAATTTTTTCATCATTTTACAGTTGTACATCTATATACTTATTCATTAGTATTATGAAAATTCCAAATTTCCACCTCCGTAGCCCTTGTGATCCTGCAGCTGGTGTGTAATCATTAAAAAGGATCTGCTGCTTAGTCATTTTAATTTTAGTTCATTGTCGAACCACATCATCATTAATTGATGGTTAAAGTCCCTGGCAACAGAACAGCGAGGAATGTGTGTTAAAGAAAATCTAAGCATTTACAAAAAAAACATTCATCATCAGGTTTAATGTAAGTTCCTTTTTGGTTACTACATAATTTATAGTATCCTATGAAGTAGTTTAAAAGAGAATTGTGTTAATTTATTGTCTGCCAACATCTTTGAGATGTTCTCAAATAAGTTATTCTGTTTGTTGGCAAGGGGGTGGGGGGGGGGGGGGGTTGTTTGG